>ERZ761602.193-NODE-193-length-149648-cov-28.090900_pt1 | contig 149648 bp, 119 predicted proteins | sample MGYA00512165_ERZ761602 | MGnify/ENA primary metagenome ERZ761602 (study PRJEB28899, sample SAMN02445085) | bioreactor sludge metagenome | biome: EBPR sludge; isolation source: Thorneside wastewater treatment plant | place: Australia: Brisbane, Thorneside... | reverse complement strand
TAACAGCTGCCTTGCAGTTGTCAACCGTGACCGGTGAAGTAGCAGGCGAAGTGATCCTTACCACGGGAGGCCTTACCTGAAGTCGTTCAATCACCGGACAAGGACCTTGCGTATCACCATGCGCTTGGTGGGCGGGCCATTCATGGATTGGAATATCTATTGCCCGATCACTTTGACCCTGAGCACGATGACAAATGGTAATCATCTGCACTGGTGGCTGACAAACGAAAGAGATGGTTTTAGTTGCCTGACCGGCACTATTTTTGGCTACGATTACAAAATTGGCGGTGCCTGTAAAGTTGACGTTTGAAACTGTGAGTGTGTTCCCTGTGAACTCAAATACAATCGGTGTTCTGTCGCGCATTACAGCAATACCTAGTTTGCTTGAAATGTTTTCTACGGTCGCCCTGATTGAAGCACTGCAATTTTCCAATGTTACCGTAGATGTGGTCGGAGAATGAATAGTAATGACCGGAGTTTGTTCTTTAGGACTTTCAGCCGGAGGACATTCTCCCTGTGAATCACCATGTGACTGATGCGTAGCCCATTCGGTGGCTGGAATTTCAATGGTCTGATAATTATTACCCGGAGCTTGATGACAAATCGTGATCATTTCCACTTTAGGTTGGCAAACAAAAGAAACAGTTTCGTTAACGGTACCCGCACTATTTTTTGCTGTAATTACAAAATGGGTTGCACCACTAAAGTTGACATCGGAAACAGTAAGTGTTTGTCCTGAAAATTCAAATGCAATCGGTATCCTGTCCTGAAGCACAGTAATTCCCTCCTTCTCATTTACATTTTCAACAATAGCCTTGATTGATGCGTTGCAATTTTCCAACGTTGTCGTTGCTGAAGCAGGTGATGTGATCCTTATGGCTGGAAGATTGGTGGTTGGTTCAGCGGGAGTAGACGGCACCACGGAAGTTCTACGGGGTGCAACCTGGGTTGTTGCAGGGCTTCCCCCTATGAGTTTGCCTATTCCGAAATTCACGCCAAACGAAGCATAATGGTAAATGTCATTTCTGGAATTGGATGTCCCATATTTATTTCCATCCAATAAATCTGTGCCTGTAAATCCAACCTTATGCTCAATGGCAAGTTGAACCCTACTACTAAGTTGAATTCCAAATCCCGCACCCACTGTTGGCGTAAAAGCCCATGACCTGGTAGCTCCACCTTCGCCATAAGTTTCATAGGTGTCATCCCTAAGGTCCTTCAACTCATTTTTAATATTGGTTCCATTGGAGCTGATAAGATCATAATCATATAAATTGCCGGAGGCATCGCGTTGATTCATTGAAGCGATGTAACCGGTACCACCTATTCCGCCAAATACATACAAATTGATTCTCGAAACGGCTCGCAGTCGATTAAGAGAAATGATCACATTCCCTGAGATATCGCTTACGTCCGTTGAGTAGTTTTGAAAAACATAATCTTTTCCTCCTCCCAAAGAAGCATAATCTGGATTCCCGGAAACCCCATTCAGTGAGGGGTTGTTTTGAATATTATAATCACGTGTGATCCCAAGGCCAAGCGATGTAGCTTTCAGATATTGTGCCCTGACACCAATACCAAAAACACTGGTGTGGTTTCTGATGAAATGATAGTCAAAGGTGAGGCCAGAACCTGCCCCGGCAGCGGGTCTGATATCACTGCCTTGCCAAAAGCCACCAACGTTCAAACCAAGCCAGGCCTTTCGGTCCTTGTCAATAGCAACACTGGCACTCTGTCCATGCATGCTTGTTGTATAGCCAATGAAAATAATAAACAGGACAATCCGCATTACTGTGCTCATTGCATTCAGGTTCGTTGAGGTAATTAGCACTACAAAAATTTAACCATTAAATGTAGTCATGTAATTAAGTGATGCCAAATCTCTTTTTTAGTATAGTAACCCACTACAATAAGCCCCATCCCTCTGGGTGAATTCATTTATTCGGTAAGGCAGTTTCCGGTTTTAAACCATTATATAAAAGCGCATTTGGCATGAATAAAAAAAGACCAGAGCAGTATGCTCTGGTCTTTTATCAATAAGATATTAAAGGCGAACTAATCAGGCATCTGCCTCAGCAAGATTAAGCCCCTTGGTCAGCAGCGTTACCCCCATCAATACCAGCCAAATCACTTTCACGTGAAAAAGTGGCTTGTACAATTCAAAATTATCGGGTATGGCCAGAATCAAACCTACGGCTGATATTCCTAATAAAAAGGTGAGTCCACCCAACCACGTTGGGAAAAGCTTCCACTTAATAAATGCAAAACTCAGCAGCACCAAACCCACTCCTGAGAAGATGCGGCCAAAACGTACAAAACAGGTAACATATTGATTGGTAGACAAAATGCTGTCCATAAACACTGCGATCTCCTCCGCAGATTTGCCCGCAGTTTTACCTACACCCCATGCTCCAAAATTATAATAAAAGGCGGCCGCAATGGCCAATGTAAATGTGCCCACAATTACCATACCTGCACCCGGCAACATCACCACCCTAAAGGGCTTCTTCGAGGCAATGGATACCAGGGCGAACATAGCGATGGCCATGGTCACCCATCCAAAAATATGAATCCGGTACATCCATATCCAATACCAGACGCGTTCTCCAACCGCTTCAAAATCAGAGGCTACAATGTATTCTCCAATATGATGAGACGATAGGGCCCAGCCTCCCCACAACATAAGGGCTGCTGCAATAAATGACCACCCGGTGAACTTGGTTTCGAAATCCTGCTTCATAGACTTTTCAGTATTTTGGTATTCGGTAAACTTAGAGGTAAGAATATTAATCGTGTGTGACATCAGTTACAGATCGCCAACTTTATCAGGTATACCTTGTAAAACGGATGCATTTGAACCTATAATTTATTCACTTTGAAAAGGCGAGATTTTGTAAAAAAGGCCACACTCGGCTCGTTGGCTACATTGATTGGAGCTGAAATCGTATTTGGCGCCCGAATGCCAGAGGGTTATCAACCGCTGGCATTGCAGGATCCGGATCCCTTCAAAATGTTCAGCAAGAACAAAGACATGGTGGTGCTCAACGACAAACCGTGGAACATGGAGGCGGCCGCCCACTTGCTCGATGATGACATCACCCCCAATGCCAGTATGTTCATCCGAAACAACGGATTGGTTCCTGAAAACATAGACGTGTCCAAATGGACACTGACCATAGATGGCGAATCAGTAGTCAACAAAAAAACTTATACCCTGGCCGAACTCCAATCAAAGTTTGAGCACCACACCTATCAGTTAACCATAGAGTGTGGTGGCAACGGAAGAAGCGAATTCAACCCTCCGGCTCAGGGCAATCAATGGACTGTAGGCGCTGTGCATTGTGCCAGCTGGACCGGTGTGCGGCTTAGAGATGTGTTGAAAGATGCAGGCATCAAAAACGATGCGGTGTACATTGGATTTCATGCGGCAGACCTGCACTTGAGCAGGGATGCAGGCAAAGAAGCCATTTCCAGAGGATGCCCCATGGCCAAAGCACTACAAGATGAAACCATTCTGGCCTTTAAAATGAACGGTGAAGACATTCCGTTTATTCACGGTCATCCCCTTCGTTTGATGGCAGGTGGCTGGCCTGCTTCCGTGTCCGGAAAGTGGCTCACTGGAATCAGCATTAGAAACAAAGTACATGATGGCTCCAAAATGACGGGAGATTCATATAAGGTACCCTGCAAGCCCATTGCACCGGGCGAGACAGTGAAAGAAGAAGACCTGTGCATCATCGAATCGATGCCGGTGAAATCATTAATCACCTTTCCTAAATCCGGTGCGATGATCAAAGCGGGAACAGCACTGAATATCAGGGGACACGCCTGGGCGGGTGAACTGGAGGTGGCTAACATGGAGTACTCCATCGACTTCGGATCCACCTGGAAACCAGCGGTATTGAAAAAGCCGGTCAATCGGCTGGCATGGCAACATTTTTCAGCCAAGGTGGAATTCCCGCAAAAAGGATATTATGAGGTTTGGGCAAAAGCAACGGATACCAAAGGTATGGCTCAACCTATGTTGGTGCCCGGTTGGAACCCCAAAGGCTATTTAAATAATGCGTGTCATAGAATTGCGGTAAAGGTAAACTAATGGCCAAGAAAGAGGATTTTCCTAACCTGATAACTAAAATATACAATTTGATGTTATTGGTAATAAGCCTGGTGATTCTTGCGGGAGGCGCCCTGGTCTATTACGCCATTGATCCTGATTTCTCGGTGTTTCAGTTGCCATCAGCACCAATTGCAGCAACAGAAACCGTCAATGAGGTAGATGAACTAAATAAAATTGAAAATGGTATTCATGTAAGAACGGGTTTGGTGGATGCAGAAGGATTGATGACGGTAGTAAACAATTGCACCTATTGCCACTCTGCCAAAATCATTTTGCAAAACAGGATGAATACCGACCGATGGAATGCCACCATCAAGTGGATGCAGGAAACACAAAACCTGGGCGACCTGGGTAGCAATCAGGAGGTGATCGTCAACTACCTGGTCACCAACTATCCGCCCAAGATGATTGGAAGACGTGAAATTTTGACAAACATAGATTGGTACGAATTAAAGACTAACAATAATTAATAGATAGAAATGGGAAAGTATTTTGATGCATTTGTGGGAGCCTTTACAGGCACAATAGATTGGACGTGGAAATCCATCATTTTTCAGGTACCCTGGTACACCAATTACTTCTGGGGACTGGTAGTCATTTCCCTGGTGGTGTGGGGATTGGAAATTGCATTTCCATGGCGCAAGGAACAATCCATCATCAGAAAAGATTTCTGGTTGGATGGTTTTTACATGTTCTTCAACTTCTTCATCTTCTCCATTGTGATCAGTGGCGTCTATACCAGTCTGGAATTATTATTTGGAGAGTTCAACATTACCATGAAGAGCCTGGCGATTGTAGACATCTCCTCATGGCCTATGGCCGCACAGTTGATCGCGTTTTTTATTGTGCTTGATTTTGTACAATGGTTTACACACGTGTTGTTGCACAAATATCCGTTTCTATGGAAGTTCCACAAGGTACATCACAGTGTCAAGGAGATGGGATTTGCCGCCCACCTGAGATACCACTGGATGGAGAACATCCTATACAAGCCCTTGAAGACATTCGGAGTGATGATCCTGGGAGGCTTTGAACCCCAACAGGCATACATCGTACACTTCACCGCCATCACCATCGGTCATCTCAACCATGCCAATATTAAGATCACCTGGGGACCGCTGAAATACATTTTTAATAATCCGGTGATGCACTTGTACCACCACGCCTACCTTTTGCCCAAAGGTAAGTATGGTGTAAACTATGGCATCAGCTTGAGTTTGTGGGACTATATTTTTAAAACTGACTACATACCTGAAGACAGTGGAAAAATAGAGATCGGCTTCAAGGGTGATGATCAATTTCCCAAAGACTTTATAGGACAAAATACCTACGGCTTTAAAAAGGGACAGCGTTAAGTAAAACCAACAGTTCCTTGATGGCTTGTACACTGGTCTGCGAAGCACTTTACCGGGCTTCGCACCGGTGTATTCGTTCTTCCAATCCCGGAGCACCCTTGCCGCTGTCATATGTCATGATTTCGTTGGCTGCACAGCGATTAGCCTCCATCTTCCTATTAATATCCGATCAAAGGTTTTATCTTAGCAGGCCTAAACAATATCTCAACCCAAACCTGTAAATTATGAAGTTCAAAAAGAGATTTTTCACCATTCTTTTCCTGTCGTTATTTTCTGTGGCAGCCCTTGTTTCCTGCGGTGGCAAACAGGCAGCAGACCAGACTGAAGGAGATCATCCTGCTGAATCTGCGGAGCATCCGGCAGCAGCGGACTCTACAGAACATCCTGCAGAGACCAACGAGCACCCTTCCGATTCTACCAATCAGCAGTAAGGAAGTTTAGGCCGGTGGGTCGGATCGTTTAAATGAAAACGTTGTTTTCGTAGGGATTACCTGTCTGTTGATCTCAAGCACAGGATAAGCCAGAAAGTTGATGGCCCCGGATGACGGACCGGGCTCCACCTGAAGATCGCGCCCCCGGCTGAATTCAATTCTATTGGCAGGATGGTGGCCAAAATAATAGGTAGCCAAAGCAGAGTACTTGTTGGCTTCACTGATATCAATGGGCCACCATTTTCCTTCTGCATAAAACTCTGCCCAACAGTGATAACCATCGATGCCTCCATCATTCCGCTCTGAAGGAATGGATGCCCCTACCGCAAACCTCGCGGGAATACCTACGGACCGTGCCAGTGAAATAAAATAAGAATGAAACTCAGTGCAATTTCCTGTTTTAGAATCACAGGCATAATTGGCATCACCATTTCCATAGTTGCCAAACTTCATGTAGCGCATGTTGTCGATCACATAATCATACAGGGCCCTCGCTTTGATGAGCGCACTGCCATCCCTTCCTTTGATGGCTTCATTCGCGATGGTGGCAAAGCGTCCTCCTACCGGCATTAATCGATTTTCGGCAAGGTACATTTCATTCACAGGTCCTGCTTCATTTACAGGTCCTTTCTCCAGACGTTGTACCTGGTAGACAATTTCTACCACCTGATTGCTTTGTGCTGGCCCCGGCTGCAGGTACATAATGGTGTTGTTGTTCACGTTGTCATACAGCAGTTGGTAGTCAACAGGCGCATCTGTAGACGTGATGGTGATGGTTTGGTAGTCGTCTGAAATGGCAATAGGTATCCACATGCTGGCCTGCTCTTTCAATTCAGGCAGTTGCACGCGGTAATAAAATTCAAAGGCATCACTTCCTTCTATCACACCCAGCAAACGGGTAGAAGCTTCCTTTACCGGAACGCGATCCCACGTTTTATCAGGTTGTTGTTTCCACGCGTAGTAGGGTTTGCCATTGAGTTTGTGTACACTGGTGCTGGTCACCTTCATATTGCCCGGTTGCCCCTCCATAAAAAAGTCTACATCGTACACGTCACCGCTGATGTCGGCCAGGTCTACGCAGGCAAAGTGATTGTTGGGTCCCAGGTTGGCCAGGTATTCGGTATGCACCCGCACCAACTTCATGCGAAATTCCTTGCCCCTGTCCTTCACATGAAAGTAGCCCCCCTCTTCCCTGGTCTTCTTGGCGATGAAGTCTTTGATGCCCGATTCAATTTCCTCGATGGCTACCCTTTTGCCATTGACATTTTGCTTCTCCTGTGTTTCTTTTTTTCCACTGCAGGAAGTAAGTGTCAATACCAGGATAACAGAAATGATTTTGAATGCTTGCTTTACCATTTTTAAATATAATAAACTCAGGATTGGATTACGCACTGTAGAAAGGGTGAATTTTATTTGTCATCACATCACCTATTCCGAATCATTGAACCAGTAAGATGGCGCAAATGAAATGTTCTCATGCAAACATAACAGGAAGGATAACATTGAAAGTCAATTCTTTTTGTAGAATACAAATTCTCCTCCCTCATCGCCTGCTCCCTTGAGGGGATTGCCAATGGGCGTTTGATCTGATTCTTCCGCTACCTGCATTTTTACATGCTGCACCAGTTCGCTTACCGCTATCTTGTCTTTGGGATTGTTTTTAAGAAAGGAAAGGAAGTTTCTGGCAAAAGGACTGTTGTTACCCACGGCACCGTCACTTACTACCTCTAGTCTTCCCGATGCCAATCCCCAGCGCGATCTGTATTGTTCCACATTTTCTGCATAGCCCCGAGTAGATTCATTAAACAGTGATCCGGAAAAGCAGGCATCCGCTACCAGAAAGGTATGTTGGGAATCTATGTTACCAATGATCTTTAGAATGTCTGAGTTGGAAAGATAATCACCGGTATTACTTAATTGTGCATCTACGGGTACCCAATATCCTTCGTTGACAAGCTCATCAAAAAAACCATGACCTGAAAAATAAATCATCAGGTTATCTTTCACTGTGACCTTTTCGATTAAACTACGAAGGCCCTTGTAGATATTGCTGCGAGTTGCCTGCTCATTTTTAATTACGGTAACATTGGAAAAATCAAAATCATATTGTCCCATCAAAATGCTGGCCACATCGGTGGCATCCTTAACTGCGTTGTTGAGCTTTGGCCAGTATTGATAGTCGTTGATGCCCACCACAAACAAGTAATTGTTGGCTTCGTGGGGATCATACGCACCTCCTACCAGGTCTTTGCGGGAGATGATGAATTTTTTTAAGGCAATGTTGTCATTGATATCCGTTACTTCTATGGTAACAAAGTTGTCTCCAGCCACCAATGGAAGATTGATGACAAAGCCGCCATTGTCCTTTAGTGGTGTTTCAATTCCATTGATGCGCAACCTGCGCACTCCTGATTCGTCAATTACTGTTCCTCGTATGTCGATGATGTCACCTGAGAACCGTATCCGATCATTCTGGATGTTGGGTGGATTGGCCACGTAAATTTGCGGAGGCGTTCTGTCGTTTTCGTCTTTGAATCGAAAAACAGGAGATATGTTCAACGAAGACACATCCCAAATTTGAACGTCATTGTTGTATTGTTCTACAACGGCAATCTCTTTTCCCTGTGGGCTGAAGTGAATATCCAATACTCCACCATTAAAATCGTCTAACTTGAGACTCACGTTTCCGCTACTTACTTCATAGAAATAGAGGGACTTGTCGTCTGATGCCGAAGCAAGATAAATGCCGTCTCCACTAAAGTCGAGGTCATGTATCCAACCTTTTTGTGTGCGGAAGGATTGCAGTGGTTTTCCTGTTTCAAGCTCCCAGAGTTTCACGGTCTTGTCATCCCCTCCGCTGGCCAGGGTCTTATTATCTGGGCTTATGGCCAACGACCGGACCCAGTCTTCGTGGGCATCAATTTTATAAAGCACTTTCCCTGTCTCCGCCATCCAAACTACAATTTGCTTGTCTCCCCCAGCTGTGGCCAAATATTTTCCATCGCTGCTGGTGGCAACGGCCCTCAACGGTTTGGTATGTTCTGTTTTCTTGTAAACCTGACTGCCGGACTCAATATTCCATAGTCTTACGCTCAGGTCTTCAGAAATAGAAACGAGATAGTTCGTTCCTTTGACAAACCTGGCGGCAATCACTTCTTTGCTATGACCATCAAAGGTTTTAACCAACTGCCCGCTTTGAGGATTCCATATTTTGATAGTCTTGTCAGTACTTGTTGAAAGCATAAATTCATTCTTGCTGTCAAACTCAATATCCAACACTTTCTTTTTGTGGCCTTCGAGTGTTCTCAGCCGGGTGTCATTGCCAGCATTGTAAATAACGATGTCATTTCCGGTAGCAATTGCAAATAGGGAGTTGTCAGGTGAGTAGCTGGCAACGGAGGCATCCTTTGCTTTTATTTCAACTTTTAACAGATTTTGGGCGTGACTGGCAATTGAACCAAGAACTAAAATGCACAATGTCATTAACTTACCCATTGGATTAATGTTTCGTGTTTACCTATTTCTTTCGTCCAATGTTATAGGAAATACCTGCCTGCAGTTCCAAAATGAGGTTGGCCCCTTCTAAGAAAAATATGTCGTCTTTAATTTGTCGGGCATTAACTTCTACTGCATTCAAATACAAATTCCTATTCAACCGTATCATTAACCCGATGCCACCACCAAGGCCAGTTGTTTTCTGTGCAAGTCTGTATCCTCCAAAATCCTCGACCATCTCTACACTGTAGTAACTCAGGTTAAGATAGGGCCTGAGCACCTTGCTCCTGCTCGTAGAAAATCTAGCATTAATTCCAAACATGGATTGCTCGGCTAAATTTTCAGATCCTTCAAAACCAAATTCATTTTCGAAAAAATTCATATCGATACTCTGAGAAATAAATGGACCAACAGCAATGTGCTCATTGATGTGAATCATAAGTGATCCCGTAACAATTACTCCCTCAAAATCGGTTGAGGAACCATTCACCATAGAATAGCCTCCTTTCAATGAGGCATCCATGGATGGAATTCTAAACTGCGCCCATCCACTGGTGCTGCAGATAACAACAAAAGTCAATGCCAGGTAATTGTTTAAGGTCCCTTTCATATCGGATCAACTGTGTATTTATACTTTACAAAAACATTCCTGTCCTCAGTAATGTTGAACAGGTTTTCATTGGAGATTGGATTAACCACCCACCAGTCATTTATAAACACCTGGCTGATCTCCTTACCATCAATAAAAAGATCCGGCAGTATTAACAAGGGGTGAATAACAAATGCATCCGGGCCCCGTTCCGGGAAAAAGACTTCACCCGTCTGACCATTTTTTCTTGAATCAGTAAGTTGAATTCTCTGTAAAATACCCCTGGAGGTAGATGTGTGTTGAACAATGGGATTACCAAATGGACCCGTATTCATAGGAACCTGGAATTCAGAAAAATAGTAATAGCAATCCGGGTTAGGACACTGTTGAATATAATGTCTTATTTTGGAGGGAGATTCTTCATAGAATATTTTGCTGATAACGTTAGAAGAGTTTCTGGTAACGTTGATGGTGTGATTAACCGTGGTCATTGCTACCAGATTTTCTATAGTTCTAATGACCTGGCTCAATTTATTACCTGAATAAATCAATTCATCATTAATTTCGATATGGTAAGAACCATCCGGAACAGTTCTTTTTGTAATCATGTTTGCTATTCTATTGCTGCTGTTGTACGTGTACGTCCAGCTTTCAAATTCGAAGTTGGCATCATCGGCTACATGAGTGATCTTGGAAGGATAACCGTTAGATCCGTAAGATATGTTCGCAGTAATGGAGGCAGGGACGCTATTGACATCCAGGTAGTTGAACCGCATCATGGTCGAGGAGGCGCCTTCGTTAGAATTAATTTCCCTGGGCACTATTGCGCCTCCCCAATCTATTTTAGTGATTTTACCATCGCTTGATTCGGAGATAAATCCTAATACCGATTGTGCCTCTGGCAGCTGAGGATCAATCTGTTCATTAAACTGGATGTGAAATATTCTAAGCGTTTCATCCAATTGCTCCTGGCTCTGTATATCATCATCCTTAATGATGGAGCATGATCCAACCATAAAAAAAACCATTGCAATACTTATTAAAGACCTCATGGATTGGAGTTTTCATGTAAAAAGTATTATGATTTTTAATTTAATAAAATCATGATGGTTAGGCAACCCAAAAAAATCAAATGCAACAAGGATGTGGCCATATGTCCTTCAATGGACGATAAGCTATAATTTTTCTTTTGCTAATAGCCGGTCTAAGCGTTGGGACACCCTGGTGGAAAGCGTACTGGTGTGTGGTCCAACAAAACCCGTTCTATTCTCGCTGAAGTGCATTTCAATTTCACCTAAAATAGATACATTAGCGCCCACCGAATCCCACTACCATGCGCCTGCTTTGTCTCCTGCTCCTCATGCTGTTCGCAGCCAACACGTACAGTCAGCCCATGTCCATCGAACTGGATGAGAGCGGCAAGGCCGGACTGATGCGCGGTGAACAGTGGATCGTGCCGGCCCAATACGATGAGCTGGACGACACCCCGATGATGAATGGTGTACCTGCACTGCTGGCCAAAAAAGGAAACCTATGGGGTGTGATCGACACATTGGGAAAAACCCGGTTCCCCTTTATCTATGAGGAGATTACTCATGCAGAAGTAGTTACCCACCCTACATTGTGGATCGTGCGCAGCAAGAGCAAGTTTGGACTGATCGACATGGCCAAAGGCAAAACATGGATAAACCCTGAACACAAAGCCATCACCCTGCAGCAGGAAGTGGTGGCACCCCAACCTTACCTTTGGGTAGGCAATGGCAAAAGCTGGGGTGCTCTGGACAGCCAGGGCAACTTAAAAATTCCTTTCACTTACGATGAGGTCTCGTGGATGGAAACCCTGCACCATGATTACCTGTGGGTTACCAAAAAACAAAACAAATACGGGCTCTTCAATTTGAAGGAGGGCAAGGAAGTAGTGCCGTCCCAATACGATGAACCTTATTATGAACAGCTCTTCATCAACGGCCACCTATACCTGGTGGTGAAACAGAAGGGCAAAGCAGGGGTGATCACGCTGGACAATACCTCCCTTATCCCCTGCGCTTTTGATGGCATCGAGCTGTCGCTGGACGAAACCGCTTTCATCACCATGCAGCGCAAGGGTAAAGTAGAACGGTACGGAAAAACGGATGCCAGCGGCAAAGTGATCATGGTGTGCGCGTACAGCCTGGAGGAAGTAGAGAATTAAGGGCGACAACGTGATGGCCTGACTTACTTTTATCATTAGCCTTCAATTCCAACCTCATTTTCCGATGGATTGAAAGGGACTAAAAATAAATCCTGATACAAGTGATTTTAGTGATGGAGCTTATTGCCAAATTTATGGTGCAAAAATAGCTGTATGAAAACCGTAGCCTCTGCCCTGCTGGTCATCTTATCATTCACTGCGCTGGCCCAAAAGCAAACCTTCGACCTGATTACCTACACTGTTCCAAAAGGCTGGAAGCAAACAGCCAACAGTGCGGACGTAGTGGGATATGCCATCACCAACGATGCCAAAGGCACGTACTGTCAGGTGGCGCTCTACAAAAGCATGGGCACCATGGGCAACGCGCAACTTGATTTTGACACCGACTGGAAAGATCTGATTACTTCCACCTACGCGGTTACTACGGCACCACAAATGACACCAGCCACTACCCAGGCGGGTTGGAACAAAATAACCGGGACAGCTCCTTTTGCTTACAATGGTGGTCAATCGCAAGCTGAATTGATCACATTGAGTGGCTTTGGCAAACGAGTAAGCATTCTTATTCTGTCCAATACCAAAGACTACAAAACCATCACGGACAACTTCATTGCTACACTTGAACTCAAAAAAACAGAAGAAGCTGTTCAGCCTGTTGCTGAAACCAATACCTCCATTGCCGGCACCTGGACCATGAGTACCAGCGACCAGTCGAGTTACCGGGTGAACAATGGCATCTCCAACGCCATCACCCGCCAATATACTTTCAGCGATAAAGGCACCTATACGTTTTACACCAAAAGCTTTGATCAACTGATGAATGCAATTTTGTTGAGTAGGGAAAACGGCACTTATCAAATCAGTGGCAACCACCTCACCATCATGCCGGAGAAAAGTGTGCTGGAAGCCTACAGCAAGAAAGACGGCTCCGATAAATGGGGCACTTTATTGTCTACCCAAAACAAACAACTGGAAAAGGTGACGTATCAATACACCAAACATTATTTCTCAGGCATTCAGGAATGGAACCTGGTACTGCAGGCGAGCACACCCACCTTGCGTGAAGGCCCATTCAGCAACAACACCACCTTTACCAATGCGTACTATTATTCACCCCTTTCCGCCAATCACCCCGTAATGGAGTTGCCTGGCAGTCAACCGGCACCTGAAACCAAAAAGCCCTCTGCCTCCGCTCCCGTGAAAAGTACTTACTCTTTCACGACCACCAACTTTGATGACGGATGGACTGGCACCGAACAAGCCGACTGGGTAATGGTGACCAAAGGAAAGGTGAAGGTGCTTGTACATTACCCCAATGAACAAGTGGGTTACAACTCTGATTTGCTGGCAGGCTTGCAAAATGCATGGAACGTATTGGTTGCGGGGAAATACACTTCGGTACACAACCTGGAATTTAAACCCATCAGCAGCTGGCAATCCATTGAGTTTGCAGAAGCCGATGCCGTTGAGCGGGCGGGCGGCCAATCTGTGCATGTGGTATTGTTCAAAGTGAATTATTACAACGGAAGTGGCAAGTACCTGGAAATAATAACACCCGACAAAAAAACCTATGAGCAGGAGTTTGGCCCCTACCAGCAGTCTTCCTCCGGTTGGGAAAAAGTAGAAGGCATGGTGAACTACAACAAGTTTGCTGTAGCCGCCACCGACCTGGTGGGCACGTGGACGAGCGACTTTTCAGGAATGATTCAGTACGTGAACGCCAATACCGGAGCCGATGCAGGAGCCAATGCGCACGCCTCCAATGAGTTTTTCGAGTTTAGAAAAGACAACACCTACCACTGGGAATTGGGCATGGCCAGCGGCATGGTGGGCAACATGAAATTTCAGAGTGCCAAATCAGATGGCAAGCACACCCTGCCCAACAATTGGCAAATACAATTCTCCGACCTGGAAGGAAAACCCAAAACCTACAACGCCTTTTTCTCCTGCATTAAGGGAGCCCGTTTGCTTTGGCTGGAGGACAGCGCCTATGCCAATGGCTACAAGGCCTATGGCAAGAAGGAGTAATCCTGCTTGCTGACTTGGGTAGGTACTCGTACTTATCCGAAGTTATTCCTTGCTCCAGGTTGTTTAAATTCAGGTCTTCAGCGATTTTCAGTTCACTAATGGTTCACAACTTTCCTTTCCTGATACCAACTCAGCGCTTCATCCGGTGATTGCGCAAAGTAAACTTCTACATCCTGGTTCGAAAAAACATCCAATCGATTCCTGTAAAAATTGTAAGACAAACTGTCAACATCTTCAGCGTGGATGATCACCAAACGCTTGAGTCCCAGCTTAAAGATACCAGGTAATAAATCATTAAAAAGCCAGTCCTGATCATCAGTTGGCAGGGTGCCGCGATTCCTGGTATCAATATACCAATGCAGGGCATTGTACCCTTTCATGAATTCCTGACTTCGGGCCATCACCAAACGGAATTCCGAACTTGAGATCTGTCTTTTCCACCGAATGCCCAACATGTTTCTTGGGGCGTCAAAAAATATTTCCGCAAAGGACTCATCGAAGAGCACCTGGTGCTCCAGATTGGAAGCTTTTGGCAGCCGAATAACAAAAGAAGTGTATTGGCTGGGCTTGCTGTCTACTTCAATATTTCCCCCCAATGCTTCCACCTGCAACTTAATAAGATACAAGCCTAAACCCTTTCCTTCAATGTGATAATGAAAACGTTTATACAGTTTAAAAAGATCATGGCCATAGGCGGTGAGATCGATACCAATGCCATTGTCCCTTACCTCAAGGAGAAACTCACCATCCCTTTCACTACAATTAATTTGAATGAGTGGATTTTTTGAGTCATCGCTGTACTTAAGTGCGTTGCTGATCAAATTGTACAATATACTCGACAGCATTGGCTTTACATTGTACACAGTTTTGGAGTCAATGTTGCATTCAATGAGTGCATTTCGTTGTTCGATGTCCTTTTTAAAAGTCAATAGGATCTCATCAATAAGCTCATGAAGATGAATTTGTTGTCTGATTTTAAAAATATCATTTCGAATGTCAATGATTCTGCCCAAATCGGTGATGGTTTCATCAAGGCTTTTTGCGGCTTTATGCAAATGGACCAGGGTTTCTGATTGTTCGGGATCATGTGCCTTGATCAAATTTATCAAACCCAGAATGCTTGCAACTGGTCCTCGAAGATTGTGAGAGATGGTGTATGAAAACTGCTGCAGTTCATTGTTATGCTTGACAAGCTCAGTATTGGATTCTTCCAACTGGCTATTGGTTACACTTACTTTATTGACCAGCTGCCCGTTGATACGGTTAAGTTCTTCGTTTTGATAACTAATCCTCGCATTGGCTTTTTCAATTTTCGTTCGCTGTACTTCCAATTGGTTATTGGCTTCATTCAAGTTTCTGATCAGAATGGAATTCATATTCAAAATGGTGTCGGAAGTTCTTCTCAGTACCAACACCCCTGTGAGGATGACCAAAAACATAATGGTAGCTATCCATTGGGAGATCTGATACGAAGGCAAGGAGTGATCGATTTGGTAATACCCTACATTGAGTATATTGTGAAACCAATCAAAAAAAACAAATGCAAACAGAAAAGGAAGGATGCCGATGAATAGGAACCATTTCCTTGAAAAACCAAAAACCAGTGGAGGTATAATGGAGGCCGCAATCAAAACATATCGATAATCAAAATACTCTGAGTCTGTTACCTCTTCATCGGGAATTATTTTGGAGACAATCGACATACCCACTACAAGCAATGGTATGATTGTGCATAAGGTAAGGCGTACCGTATTAAAATACTGCAGGTGCATGAGCACCATTAAAAACAAAAAAAGCAAAGAAAATGAAAGGACAAGAACAGGTTCATAATTCCATTGCCTTAATCCTAACAAAACACCAATAACACTGCAGAGAACTAAGGATATAGCTAATATTCGATTCGTAATAAGTAAAGACTGTAACTCGATCGAATTTTTAACAGTACCTAACCCATTGTAAGAAACCTTATTCCAGATTTGTTTCAACATAAGAGTAAAGCCATGACGAAACTTGACTTAATTTATAAAAAAAGATGGAAAGACTTACCACCCTGCCCCTATAAGTAAAACTATTCTGATGATAGCTTAGCCCAATTAGTTACTCATTATGCTTTTCTATGCCCTAAATGGTATTTGGGCATACACTTCCAACAAATGTATATTTCTTAGTGAGGAGTTTCTTATCTGGTAGGAAAGCCTCATTCGTACAGAAAGGCCACCCCTCTGCAGGGTTTTTTGGTTCGCACAGCCGCGATCCGGTTATTCCTAAAAGAGGCAGGCTTATCTGATGGAACGCAAGTAAAGGTCTTCCACCTTTTTGCGGGCCCAGGGGGTTTTGCGCAGGAAAGTTAAACTGGACTTGATGCTGGGATTGTTGATAAAACAATTAATGGGTATGCGCTCTCCAAGTTCCTCCCAGCCATATTCGTCTACCAGGTGGCGCAGCAGATTTTCAAGGGTGATGCCATGCAACGGATTGTTGGGTTGCGGTTCAATCATGTTTTTAAGTTTTCTATTGCTGCCTGATAATCATACTGCAGATCTTCTTCCAGCTTACTCAACGTCTTATCGATGTGCCTGAGTTGTTGCTGATACAGGTTGGTCAGCACGGTACTCTTATCCATTGGAATACTATTCTCCTTCATCTGTTGACAGAAATGAATGCGCAGTGCCAGCTCGGTAGTGGGCACCCCACTGTATTTGATTTGTTTATTGACCCCGCGCAAAATCCTGCGTATGCTTTTCTTTACATAGTAAACGTTCAGGTTGGTAAGCGCACCGAATTGTTCTTCCAATTCACTTTTCAAAGTGTTTACATACGCTTGCTCATCGTGTGCTTCGAACAAAAGATAGGTAAGCAGCTCCTTGTTGTCCTTTTTGTATTTGGCCAGTCGTAGGCATAGTGCATTCACCTGCTCCTGATCCAGAATAGCAATCGCCTTTTTGATTTCACTTATCGTAGCAGTAACCAAGTAATTTTACTTTTGGATGTCAATCAGCTCATCCATGTTGGCTTCCAGCATTCTGTGGTATTCATTACTAAACCATTGCAATGCATCAGGCTTGTCTTTTGCAAGGTTATCGGACTTGGTATAGGCTTCGTAGGCATTGTACCTGGAGGCCGCATACATGATGGCGGCTCCCACCCTTTCTTTGGATTCTGTTTTGGCGAATTCATTGGCCAGGGCAATGAATTGGTTGGCCATTTCTTCGCGGGGTATTGCTTGTTTTTCTTCACTCATTGGGTTGCCGTTTAAGGGTTCTGCGCTGGCAAGGATGATTTTACACCAAACCTTGTCAACCGGTGATGTTGCAAGATAAACACGTCTTGTTGCAAAAGAAATGATTGGTGCTTATCAATCGAAAGGATAAGGCTTTGGCCATTCGCCCCTTTCATTTGATAAGCAGCAGTGTACTGTCCTGGTTGGCCTGAAACAAGTGTTTTACATCAGGCAATATGTTGACAAAATCACCTTGCAACAGGGTTTGTTTCTCATTTGTGTCACTGACAAAATTTATTTCACCAGAAACACATACCAAAAGCGCAGGTACTTTAGAAACATGCTCCTTTAAAATGGCACCTTCGGTCAGACGAATTGAAGTAACTCCTTCACTCGCTGTGAAAAGCTTCTTCGTCTGAATGGGTGGTTTTTCAGAAAATGAGTCGTTCAAGTTCATATAAAAAATTGGTAGTAAGTATTCAGATAGTTCTTGATCTTTGTCAATTCAGCCTCGGTAGCTGGTTCCGATAGTCCTTCGATATCTGCCTTAAGAGGCAACAGGTAGTTATGCAATTGCTCATGTGCTTCTCCCTTCATGGTACACCTATTGAGGATATTGGTAAATTCCTCCAACATCTTACTTTTCAGGGTTATACTTTCAGGAGCAGACATGGCCAGTTCCACCTCGACCATTTGTTTCAAAGTTTCAATCCCCTGCGTTGTTTCAATGTTGGCCTCCCATTTGTTTCCATTGTTTAATTGTACCACTGCACTGGCCACATGCTCTTCTTGGTCTTCATGCTGCTCAGGCTTTTGGTTGGCGCAGCCGTTGAACAGAGTAAGCGTTGCTGCAAGTAATGTATAAGCTAAAGGTTTCATAATAAAATTGATTTAATGTTATTCTTCGTTACAAGTACACCTTCTTCAAGGATATTAAAGATCATAGTATGGAGTTTCTTGTTGCTATAAGTGCAATCAGGTTGGCAATTAGTTTATTACCTCTCGCCTTTAAATCGAATCCAAAACCTGACATTCTCCACTGCAACATTTGCAGGCGGAAACTCCCCATTACAATATGCGCCAGGTCGGCAGCTTGCACTTTATGGGTAAACTGACCTTGCTTCTGACCTTGCTGTATAATTTGAATTAAATGTTTTCTGGTAATGGCCATAATGTCGCTGATGGCCTGATTGATTTCAGGACTTGATTCCAATAGACCTTCAGAAAAAATGGCAATAAGGAATTGTGGTTTTTCGTCAAAGAAAGTAAACTGACTTTTGAAGATCGCTGATAATTTATCCTGAGGTTTATCATATTTGGAAACCGTATTCACCATTCGCTCCTCAATGTTACCGGCCAGGTACCTCAGCATGGTAAGCACTATGTCTTCCTTGTTCTTAAAATGTTTGTACAGCGCAGCTTCACTAAAACCCATCTTGGCGGCAAGGTTCTTCGTGGTCAAACCACCCAATCCCGATTCTGTAAGCAATTCTCCTGCTGCCTCTATGATTTCCAATTGTCGGTCCTTGATCTCCATAGCTTATAATTGGATCAGTTGGAAATTGTCGCTGCTGTATTCGTCTTCAACTTTAAAAATGAAATGCCCAGCCACAAAACAGAAGCTGTCATGGAGATGGCGCCCAGGAGTACAAAAACAGGTGAAGCACCCAGATATACTTCAGCCAAAATCCCAACAGGCATCAGCAACCCCGCCAGCGCCAACCAGGAAATCAACCTGGCATTTTTCAAATTGGAATGAAAATGAAGTAATAGATACCCTATCACAATGTTGAGAAAGGCAAAAAGATTGCCATGAACATGGGCCAATCTGCTTTCAAAATGCTGACCTACCGCGTAGTTATTTACCCATTCTTCCTTTCCCGGGGCAAAGTCACGAAGGTAAATAAGCAGGAATCCGTAAGCCATAAATGCTCCCATTGTAAGGAAACCGATGGCAATGTTGTTTTTTCCGTTCATAGCATGGAGTTAGTTAGTATTCACTAACCATTACAACATAACCCACGGAATAGTTTCAAATGATCAAAAAATTTAAGTCTTGGGTTTTGAAAACCCTTGATCCTGGCCCTAATTGAAGTAAACCCTACTGGCGGGTACTAAGGGTTTATAGGTGCGGTGGGGCATATAATCCCCGTATAACTACATTCCTTACAAAATGGAGGAAACGCGACCGAAGCACACATCACTCTGAGTGTAAGCGCGAAGGGATGGCACATGCGATAACTTAAAGCATAACTTTGTCAACTAAAAAGTCATCTCCCTAAAAACCCATTGACCACATCACCAAATGTATCATACAGTTGGTGATGAAAGGCATGCCCTGCCTCAGGATAAATCAACAAGGTGGAATTAACAATTTCCCTCGCCAACAAATAGGAATTGACCATCGGAAAAGCAATGTCGTACCTGGCTCCGGATACCAACGTGGGTACGTTAATGTTTTTCAACTGATTGAAGTAATCCTGTGGACTGCTATAGAAGTCGCGCATGGCCAAAGATTGTGACATCCAGTTTTCTGTTTTTGTAGCAGGAATCAAATCCCCTCGCCTGCTAATGCGCGCCAGTGAATCCCTGGTATGTTGCCATCCCTTATTGTCTTCCGTAAAAAATAAAACCTGATGGTCATCCTCAGTATTGACTTCCTTTCTGGCAATCTCGAGAAATCGCTGCGTTGGATAAACTGTTTCCTTACTTGCAGCCGGACCCGTGCCCACCAATATCAATCGGTCAACCAATTCCTGATGTCGCAGGGTAAGCACCTGAGCTACAATACCGCCCAGGCTCCAGCCTAGTACATTAAATTTTGTCAGCCCAATTGCTTTTGCAAACTGTACTGCATCGTCAGCAATTGCCGTTATGGTTGAAGGTGTATTGCCATCCGTTAATCCAATACCAACATTATCAAAAAGATATACTTTGTTGTGCTGGGCTACCCTATCCACAAATGCCGGATCCCAATCATCCATTGTTCCTCTAAATCGTTGTAAAAACAACACAGGTCTCCCTTCTCCTATAACGCGATAGGCATAGCGATGATGGTCTGCTTTGATGTATTGTGTTGTACTATGAATACTATTTTGCATTGTCTTATCTATTACACCCCTTCTATAATTACCCCGTTGGCCATTGCCGCATCATGGCGCAATGCCTTTACCTGTGCATAGGCTTCAGAAAAGTACCATGCTTCTGCTTTTTCGTAAGAGGGAAACTCGATCATCACCAGGTAGGTAGGCGCCCAGGTTCCTTCCACCACCCTAAACCTGCCTCCCAGCACAGCGTAAGTACCTTCATATTTTGCTACCAGCGGAGCCACTTTCTCCTTGTACATCTCCAGCTTAGCCAGGTCGTGTACTTCTACATTGTCAAACAAACAATAACCTTTCATAAAATCAATTTTAACATTTCAACAGTGTTGTCTTCAGCAGATTCGATGTGCCTTTCGCCAAAAGCTTAGACATGTCTTCATTCCATATCTCACAGGATACATTCACCATGCGGTTGCCTTTTTTGATCACATTCGTTTTGGCTACAATAATATCGCAGTGCCTTGCAGGCAGAAAATAGTCAATGGCAAGACTTACCGTAGTATAAAAGTGTTGCTCATTGAATGTAAATAGCGTTGCACCAATTGTATCATCTACAATTCCTGCAATTACACCTCCATGAAGTGTACCCATGGGATTGGTCATTTCCTTTCTCACCACATATTGAAAGGAAAGACTGCCTTGCTCCGCGTGCAAAACAACCGGCTTCAACCACAACATAAAGGGTGAGGGCGAAACTTCGATCGGCTTCCCTTGCGTTTGTTGCAGCAGTGCCAATGAGTTATCTTTTCTAAGTGTTGCTGTGCTCATGGCTGACCCAGTTCATGACGTAAGAAAATTCCCATGCTCAACACAGCATGCCCTTCACTCCCATACTGATCGTAATTGATTGAAAAACCGGCCTGCGTACTTTTCTTTCCCAGTCCTACTCTCAAATTCTGATAACTTCGGTTGTGCGTGGTTTGGGTAAAATTGGTCATCATTTGCAGTCTGGAATAAATCGACAAGTGCCTGGAAATGGCAGGCCGGTACTCGGCCAGGGCAAATAGCTCATAGGATGGATTTTCCCACAAATCAATCCTGGGAGCTACCAATACAAATACATCGTTTTGAATGTATTTGTATTGCAATGCGCCCGATGCCTTAAAGCCGGGAACGCTGGCGTAGAAGGTTCCCGCTAACGCAGACAATGACTGAGTGATGCTGTAGCTGACATACACCTGACTCATCATTTCCGTGGGTTTCTCCTTTTCGTGAAATGCATACATCGAGTGCGTATGAAACATACCAAAACGGGATGAGGGCTTCAGCTCCTTCGCAAAGAAGTGCTGGTAGCGATAGTCTTGATCGCTCACCACCACCTCTACGGGAATGACTTGCGCCAGGCCGGTCAGCGTGGTCATGATCATCACAACAAGAATTCCTGTCCTTCTTTTCATCGTAACACGATTCAATTGGAATGCTTTCTATTGGATTTTACCTTTCAAAAAGATGCGATCCAGCGAAAGTGATCCACCACCAAAATAGACCAACGCCAGACACATGGCCATCACCAACAGGTGATACTCATACCCTTCTCCTGCTTTCTGTCCCGACCAGTTCATGTGAAGGCCATGGTCGATGTGATTGATCGCCATACCAATGAACATCCCCAACACTCCCAGGGCAGCAATACGGGTACCCATACCGGTCATCAACATGATAGATCCGAAGAATTGTACGCAGATGACAAATGCAGCCACCACCCAGGGCAGGGAGAAATTATGCTGTAAGAATTGAGCAGTAGCCTTAAAGCCATATCCACCAAACCAACCCAGCATAGCCCCAGCGCCATGGGTGAAAAGGATAAGGCCTAAACCAATACGGAGCGCTGTGGCACCCCAATTTTCTGTTGTTTGTAATAAAAGTGTTTTCATCTCTTTTTTTATTTGTTTCAATTTCAGTCACGGTGTTTCCCCCAACTGTGATGCAAAATTGATGAGTAGTACGTCCCCTGGAAATGAACTGAATTATGGAATTGACTTGAACCAGTTCAAGTCTTCATAACCCATTTCCTGTTGAAAGCCGGTTTGTAATTGTAAGCTTTTGTTTATTTTCACTTTGGATAAACCGCTTTCTTGTGAACCTGGAGTTGCTATTTGAAAACTTCTCAAAACACATTCAGCTTACCGAAGCCGAAAAAGCAATCGTTGCTGCTTTGGCTGTTGAAAGGAAAGTGAAAAAGGGTCAGTTCCTCGTACACGTGGGGGCCATCTGTCGCTCTACGCACTTTGTGACTAAAGGCGCCATTTATAGCTACTTTACCGACCTGGCAGGTGACTCGCACATTGTACAATTCGCAGTGGAAGATTGGTGGATCAGCGAAATGAAAAGCTTTTTTATGCAGGTCCCGGCTCGGTTCAATGTACAGGCACTGGAAGACTCCACCATCATTGAGTTTCCTTTCGAAACACTGGAGCGCCTTTATGCACAAGTACCCAAAATTGAACGCTACTTTCGCATTATCACAATAAATGGATTCATCACCTTTCAGGATCGTATCGTTCAAAACATGAGCATGACAGTGGAAGAACGCTACCTGGCGTTTCATCAAAAGTACAGCAAGCTGGAGCTACGGTTCCCTCAAAAAATGATTGCCGAATACCTGGGCGTATCGGCAGAGTTTCTCAGCAAAGTAAAAAAGCGACTGGCAGAAAAGGAAATGGGCAAATAGTACAACCTGCCGTTTCCTAAAGTACCCCTTTATTTTTTGGATATGGAAAGGTGAGTCATCTTCCAAAGCACAACAACCGCATACACCACTCCGATACCAATAATGATCCATGCTTGCTGCTCGGCCTGGCTTAAAGCAACATAATCCTGCATTTTCACGCGGTGCACACTGGCCATGTGCACAAAAAAGGACAGTACCCCTAAAGCATAGTAAGGAATAAAGAAAAGTTGGTGCGGGTACATATTAACAACCCCCGCTCCGTAATACAGGTTGGTATCCATTTTCAACCTATGCCGTCCTACCATCACAGCAGTTACATGGGCTACCAGAAAAAAGGAAAGGTATAAACCCGACAAAATATGCAGCCATTCAAATAGCACAAATGATTCATCCCATTTATCAATAACCAGTGTAATGCCCGACACTACCTGAACCGTCACCGCAACAAGTAATATGAATTCTGCGATTGGATTTCTGTAAAATCTCCTGGCCTTCTTCATAAACGATAGGTGTTTTGCTTCCGAATGAAGCACCAGCAGATGGTTGAACAAATGAACTCCAATGAAGATGGCCAGTGTTACACCAGAAAAATAATGAATAGATATAATTAGCTGATTCATGATTTTGAATAATCAAAATTACGCAGGCAGATGCATTCGACAAGGGGTCTCCTTTCAAATTCCCTATTTCTTGAACTGGTTCAAGTCCTTTTAATAATCTGGTTCATTTTCTGAGTATATCTATCCCGTCAAATTTGCATAGCAAAACTTCCAATCATGAATACTTTCAACCAGGCCACGTTGCAACAAAAATTATCAGAAATACGACTGGGCCTCCATGCAACTGGCATAGAGGATACCCACTCCATCCAAATCGAGAAGAATGTGGCTCATGTTTCCATTCAGTTTCCAACCCTGAACAATCAGCAACTGTTCAAAGGAAAACTGGGAAAGGAAGTCAGTACCCATGAGGGCTATCTGGCCATGCAGCTCTGTGCCCTCAATGTTTTATACCAACTGAAAAATAATGTGGGACTCAGCAACATCGATGGCATCCATCACATGGAGGTATTTTACCAGGCCGATACGGATTGGGATGAGGCACCGCTGATTGCGGCAGGAGTTACTGATGTATTACAAAAGGTGGTTGGAGAAAAAGCCGACTACACCTGTTCATTAATGACAATGACCTCGTTGCCTGACAACTTTTCAGTAGGGTTGGCCTGTTCTTTTACGCTGATCAATAATTCAAAAAAAGCAGCCATCAGCAATGGATTTATGGTCACGCTGTAGCCGACTTATTTGACAACTGCCTGCAGTGGATAATTTTTATTGCTTGACAAGTCTGATGGTTGAGAGCGATTGCCCGGTATCCACTTTTAAAATGTAGATACCCGCAGCGAGATGGGAAGCCTGAAGAATGGTCTCTCCATTGCCGTATTCCAATACTACAGGCATCGGCTGGCCGATTTGGTTGTACAATCTGACTTGCACCGGCTTTAATCGAGCACCCAAAATGGTAAAGCGATTGGTGGATGGATTGGGAACCACCTTGAGTTGCCATTTCATGTCATAGTGCACAGACACTATGGATGAATAGGTGAACGCCCCATCAAAGTCAGTTTGTTTTAATCGATAGTAGGATTTTCCAAATAGAGGTCGTTCATCGTAAGTGCTGTAGTCCGATGTCTTTTTGGTAGTGCCCGCTCCCTCTATGGCGTTTACTTCCACCCATTGCTCAGCGTCTGTTGATCTTTCAATGGTAAAGAAATCATTGTTCAATTCACTGGCAGTGGTCCATTGGAGCAATACCCGGGCGGGAAGTGGTGTTGCCGCGAAATTGACCAGTGAAACAGGTAGTGGTGAGTTGGTATTGTCTATGGTTCCCAATGTGAAGTAATCTCCATCCTGAAAACTTACATTGCTGAAAGTAATCAGCTGGCTGTCGATGTTATATGATCCTGCCTGTGGTGTTACATCATTGTCAATGAACAACGCATCGTCTCTTGTGATCAACAACCTGATGTCTGACCCTACAATGCTGGGAGGCAAATCGCGGCCATCAAAAGTAAGACGTACAGTGCCGAGATTCCCCACATGATTGACGCGCCAAACACGCTCTAACCTGGCCTCAATGATCGTACCATCTACATCAGTAGTGTTAACGGCACTTATTGCAGTGCCCTCATGACCCCAGATCAAAAACTCATTATCACTGATGCTGCTGGGAAGGCTCATTCTGACCAGGCCTGAACCCTGTGCATCTTTGTGAAAGGAACCATCACTGGCCTGCCCTATTCCAGCTACATCAAAATCATAATCGCCATTGGCACCATTGTCCATGGTGTACAAATCATTTACACCCAGGGGCATATCATATTTAGCAGATAAATAGTTGTTGATGATAATGCGTTGGGCATTATTGGCTAAACTGGAGTAGACAAAGAACTCTTGTATGAATCCCCTAAGGCCATTGTTGGACGTTGTTGCATGTCTTCCAATGCGTGGAACGGGTGGCGTCAAATTGCCATCTCCATCCCCAATAGAGTTCTCCTGTGCTCCGTTATAATAAAGGTCATAGCTAGTACCATTATCCCTGAAGAGTTCAATCCATTTAATGTTGGTACTGATGGAGCTGGTGGATACAGGACCTCCCAGACCCGTGCCTCCATCATCTCTTTTTTGAAATCCATAAAAGCTTCCTGTCACTGGTTTTAGAGAAACCAATGGGTTGGTAGCTGTTGTTCTGTCAAAAATGTATTCACCACTTCCGTCATTGATTCCGCCCAGTGTAGTCTGCGTATCTCTAAAAGTAATGAAGTAGGTAAAATCTGAATTGCCAGAAATGCCTAATGAGGGTGGATCTATGAATAAGTCGCCAGTGAATTCAAGCGCAGGTAAATTATTGGCTTGTCCAGTTCTGTAGATTGGCCTGTTCCCGCTTGTATTCTGAACCGCATGATTGCCATTTCCTGATTGATCATTCCATTGCTGTACCGGATCCGTATCTAACGCCACCGTTGCGCCTGCATCTGAATAAACATCTGTTTCTGGTCGTAGCCAAATTCGATTGGTGCTTTGCGCTCCTACTCCACCTGGACCCGTATAACCAAGCATATAATTTCCCTGTCCAGTAGGTGGAACAAAAGGTGCTGCCCCGCAGTTAGCACCAACACAGGTAATGGTGAGGCTTGAACAAATCTGAGCTTCTGTCGCTAAATTAATGAGCTGAATTTCCGGATCGGGACCCCCCTGCCCCACTTCTATTGTTCCGGTGCCACACAATAGCGCATCGGTATGATCTATGTAAATGTCATCTGCAAATTCGGAGGTATTGTCAATAATAGTAAAACTATTTCCGGATAAAATAATGTCGTCATCGCTGTCAAAAGTACCAATGGTAGTTACTTCAAGATTTCCAAGATTAACAATATCTGCCGTACTGGTCAGCGTACCGTTCACATAGGTAAATCCTTCTAACATAAGTCCTGAAACAAAAATAGGTAAGATGACATCCAATGTACCCCCGGCATCAATAATGATATCACCCGTATGATAAAACATGTCCTGATCGGAAGAGGTGAAAGCACCTACATTGGTTCGGTTGAGATTGTCGGGAGAAACACCACAGGCATTATTATCATCGATGGCATTAACTACGATGGTGTGACCACTTCGAATGACCACATTGTCATTCCTGCTGGGCCATACTCCTGCTGCTACTGCACCACTTGATCCGTCAGAAGTCAGGGACCATGAAGTATTGGCATCCCACGCACCTGAAGCCAGTGAATAGTAAGTGGTGTTGGCCGGATTGGCGTCTTCAAATGTGACTATTTCGTAAGGTGCAAAAGCATTGTCACCGCCAATACTGGTTGCACGTTCAATGGTCAATTCATTAATACCAGTAATTTCATAGGTAAACCAAACATATCCTGTATTATCACTATTAGTAGGGCGATCTGTACTCCCCTGTCTACCAAACTGCCCCGGGCCAAATACGCCCGAAGAGGCAGAAGTGTTTCCAATAGCTACTACTTCAGATACATCATTGTTTGGAAAAGCCAATAGGCCTCTCTCTACAACCGTGTTATCGGTAAATTCAACAACAAAGGTTACAAAATTCAAATTGCCGCTTGTACCATCTCTTGTATAGGTCACCGTGCTGGGTCCCGTGAGTTCCGTTCTGGGTAAATCATCCGGGAATATATTAGTGTCAATCGTATGATTACTGATTACCATGGTCTTGCCTTCCACCACCGGTGTACCCAGCGCAGAAGTGGCTGTGGGTAATCCACCATCGGTTAACAAACCCGTCACTTTTTGTACGGTAGCATCTGCATATTCTATTACCTGCCAGTAAATCTCAGTATAGGTTCCTCCTGCCACAATCAATTGAAGATTGGTGGTGGTGGTCAGATCAACAGTATAGCCATCGTCATTGCCTAACGTGGTGCCGTCCTTGCGACCAGAAGCAATTACAAATGAATTGGCAAGAGTTACTGCGGAGATAGTAATATTGTCCGTGCCGTTTACTCCTGCGGTGGAACCATGTTGTACGGAAACACCACTGGCAAATTCAAACACTTGCCATTTGATGGTAGTGACAGAGGGGGACCCTGTTGTAACCTTGTAGAAGGTCAGGGTTGTTTCATCCGTAATCTCACCTCCTACATGAAAATCTCCAGGGTCATCATCATCTGTGGTGGCCGAGAAAACGAGGAAGGATTGATTCTTACACACTGCATCAATGGCCACGCTCACACTCGTACCGCTGATGGTTACGGTTCCGGTTTGCTTTTTTAAAAACTCAGCACCCCAGGCACACTGGATGGGTAAACCAAATAATAAAACCAGTGTGGCAGTAACAAATATGTTTTTCTTTACTCTCAAATTTTGAATTTAGAAGAGGAGGTATAACCCTATTAATGACTCATCTCACCTCAAAATTGAACAACACATGATAATAGACCTTGAATTTAAGAATTTGAACTTAGGTTTACAACCCCCACAGTGGTATCCTTAATTTATTTGCCTGTATGACTGCAGTGATAAAAAGGTCTTATTGGGCATGAATACCTATAAAACAAGAAAGGTAAATGCGCTGAACTCCTTAGTAACGTGGGATTTCCGTCTTCATGTGTCGATCTGAGTATTCCAATTTGTCCAGAACATCCAATAACACCTGCTTTAAGTTAAGATTACTTAATGGTATAGCTTATACCTGTAGACCAATAAAATCCATTCTTCAACTCTTCTTCATAGGTACCCTGATCTGACACAACAGTAGATGGATGAATTGGAAATGTCCAGGTAGTAGAAACGTAAACCCTTAAATTGTTGACTTTATAACTGAGCTGTAAATCTGCTTCATAATCCAAAATCTGGAATTGGTCAGACTCCTCCAATCGAATTGATCCTGTTGAAATGGGTTGCGCAGCACCCTTCCCCTTGCCCTTCCCACTTCCTGTCTGATTGCTGCGTTGCGTGTAGTACGCATTGTAGTAGTGTTGCGAACCGGCATTCATATAAATGGCAGGTGTTATCCGTAGTCGGTTTTTTAGTGCATAAAAAGTCCTGTTGATTTCAACGCCCGTAAATACATCCATGTCATCACTGAATCCAAGGCTGGCATCTGCGTATAACATGAAGATGGAAAAATCATAACCGCCATACATATTAAGGTAGGTACTCATCTCGGCCTGAACAGCGTAGCTCTGGTCGCTAAAGATGTACTCTGAAATAGAAATCCCTATAGCAGTTTTTTCCCCATAGTAATCGTACCCGCCCGAAATGGTATACAAATCTACCCGACCCTCTCCTGAAGCGGTCAAGTAGGAAAGTGCACTTCGAAGAGAAAACCCAGACTTATGATAATACGCGATGGAAGGTGTGAGATAGGGAGCTTTGGCAGAATCAGCTCTGCCCATATAATAATAATCACTTGCATACCTTAGCCCTATTCTGATTTCTGATTCCTCCTCTGATTTGTCATTTTGAGGTGAATTGAACTGCCCGTAGACCGATGGTGAAATGATCAACATGCTCAATAGCCAAATAAGGGAACTGACTAAATACAAATTCCTCAATTGTGATAATGGCTTCATGGCTGGTCTCGTAAAAAATAAAGGAACTGCACCACACCCTTTTGTCGGGGTGATGCAGTTGCCATGGAAACTAATTGTTCTTTTTACCTTTTTTAGGACTCATCTTTTCCTTTCCCATCTGCCTTTCCATCCTGTCCATTTGCTTTTGCATCATTTTATCTCTAAAACGATCTTGCGTTTCATAGCGATTGCCCTCCAGATCCATACATTCCCCATCCCTCAATTGCAGTTGCTTTTGATCTTTTAACTGAACACTTCCGTTGGGATTTACCATCGTTCCGTTTTTCAGTTTTAACTGCTCCTTCAATTGAATTTTTTCCTGGTTCTGTACCCGATACATTTGACCGTTCTGAAACATGAAATGTTCCTGCGCCATTACTTGTGCCATTTGCCTGCCCATTTCCATTTGAGATGCATAGCGGTTGCCATTCATGTCCAAACATTCCCCCTCCTTTAACTGCAACTGCTTGCGGTCCTTCAACTGCACTTTTCCATCCGGCCCCACTACTGCCCCATTGTTAAGTCTTGCCTGCTCATTCAGCTGTGTCTTTTCCATGTTTTGGATCCGATACATCTGCCCGTTTTGAAACATCAGGTGTTCTTGCGTCATGGCTTGCTGTCTGCTTTGCCATTGTTGACGAAATTCCTGCTGAGAAGCGTATTGGTTGCCGTCCATGTCAAGACATTCACCATTCTTTAACCTGATTTGTTTTTGATTTTGAAGCTGAACTGTACCATCTGGGTTCACCATTGACCCGTTCTGTAACTTGAGTTGCTGCTTCAATTCAATTTGTTCCTGGTCCCTTACCTGATACATTTTACCATCTTTCAACATAAGATGTTCCTGAAGACGAATTTGATCCTGACCTTGAACTGGTGCATTCATTGAAAACATCAGAATAGCCGCTAAAAATAGAATTACTCTTTTCATTTTATTTTGTATTTGAAATCGAACTTATTGTGTTCAATTTCCACATTTTCTGCATTCTTGTCAGTGACAGGAGTTACAATGGAAATATGATTCTTATCATCAAAACATCAAATAAAATGCTTTCACTGGTTGCCAGCGTTAACGCGTCTCCTGGTAAATGGTGATGATCCAAACTTGCAACCGGGTTGCAAAGCAATGCATTTTTCGCAATGTATTGTTGGTGTGAAAAGCATTGGAAATACAATTCGTTTAACTTTGCAACGGTAAGTCAATTGAATCAGGTATATGGGGCATAGTCACGATCATCATCATCACCACGACCATTCAGAGGGAAATATCAAAGTGGCCTTCTTCCTCAACCTGGCCTTTACCATCATTGAAATCGTGGGTGGCCTGCTCACCAATAGCCTGGCCATTTTATCGGATGCGTTGCACGACCTGGGCGACAGTTTAAGTTTAGGATTGTCCTGGTATTTTCAGAAGATATCCAAAAAGGGACGTACCAAGTCCTTTTCGTTTGGTTATAAAAGATTCTCCCTATTGGGCGCCATTATCAATTCCATCATCCTGATTGTTGGTTCTATAATTATCCTTTCGGAGGCCATCCCGAAAATCTTCAATCCTCAGGAAGTGCACGTGCAAGGCATGTTTTACCTCGCCATCCTGGGCATCCTTGTCAACGGTGCTGCCGTACTCCGGTTGCGTAAAGGTGACACCATGAATGAACGGGTGGTCGCTCTCCACCTGCTGGAAGATGTGCTAGGTTGGGTAGCAGTGCTGATCGGTAGCGTCATCATGATGTATGTAGACGCTCCCTTTATCGACCCGTTGTTGTCGGTATTTATTTCCATCTATGTGTTGTACAATGTGTACAAAAACCTGAAGAAGAGCATGCGTATCATCCTGCAGGGTATTCCTGAGGAAGTGAGCATAGAACACATCAGAGAAAAGTTAAAACGCATTCCATCTATTACCAACGTCCATGATTGTCATGTGTGGTCGATGGATGGGAATTATAACGTGCTTACCATACACCTGGTGTTAGACAAGGACTACCCACTGTCGGAACAGGTGGCCCTAAAGCAACAGGTAAGAGACATTCTAAAAGACGAGTCTGTTAACCACATCACCATCGAGTTTGAGAACCAGGATGAGCACTGCGAGCTTGTTGATTGCTGAGTGCTCATACAACAAAAAGCGATCTCAAAAGCCAATACGTCATTGCAAACAAAGTGAAGCAATCTCCAAAATACTTACATGTACCAGGAGATCGTCACTTTTCACTCGCGATGACGAACCAGATGAGGCTTATGAGACAGGCTCTTGGTTCTAGTTTTTTCCCTTGATGTTAGTGTTCTCCAGTTTTGGATAGATAAACTCAGGCAACCCCGCTCCTTTCAAAAGGTCACTGTAGTTATTAATGTCTTCGCTGATCATTTTCTCCAACTCATTTTTAAACACCTTCCACTTTTCCAGGTAATCTTTGGTAACATCTCTTGTTCCTTGCGTTACCGGTACATTACCGTCACCCATGTCATTCAACAAAATTTTGTATTTCACCAAAAGGCGGGCTTCATACTGATAATTATTTTGCTGAGTACGCAATTCCTTCTGTAATATGTTTTCTATCCAGGCATCGATCTTACTGTTCAGGGCTTTGCCTCCATCGGTCAGTTCCTTGGTGGTAGACTCATTGAGAATAAATTCAAGCTGTTGTTTTACCTTTCTCAAATACCTTACCCCTCGGGCCATTTCAGTGGCACCTGCCAGCAACGAAGCTGAAAGTTGGTCGCGTTCCACATAAGCTGCGGCTGCTCCGGGTATACTCTCCTCTATTCTTGGATCGAGCTTCACTTCAAAATCCTGTACCTGTTCAAAGCTCCCTACTTTGAACCTTACCTGATATTTTCCAGGTGCTGCATCATACGCACTCAGGTCACGATTGGTCATGGTCAATTCCTTGATGCAATCAAATTGACCTATCCGCATGTTCCAGTTCCACCCATGCGCTCCGGCATTTCGCTTCAATTGCTTTTTTATAAACGCATCGCATTCAGTCTTGGGACTGTTTGTAGATTCTGTATAGACCACGCGACCCGACTGATCAATTATTTCCATGGACATGGGCACGTCCTCACCCACCTCTTGGTTGAGCACATAAGTAATCTGTGCTCCCCCTTTAGGGTTTGTACCCTGATCACCATTCAGGCTAAAAGCACGCGCCAACGGAGCGTAAGCATCACGAGGCTTGTACAGGTAGTAATCTGCCTTGGCTACCTTATCGGATATCTGATGAAGTGGGCTCAAATCATCCAATATCCATAGCGCCCTTCCTTGTGTAGACACTACCAAATCTTTTCTCTTTACGCGAAGATCTGTAATGGGTACCTGAGGCAGGTTGTTCTGAAGCGATTGCCAGTTGGCGCCATCGTCAAAAGAAACAAACAAACCATTTTCAGTTCCGGCATACAATAATCCTTTGCGGTCAGGGTCTTCTCTTACTGAACGAGCAAATGTATTGGAAGGAATACCGTTAACAATTTCAACCCACGTCTTGCCATAATTCTTTGTCTTGAAGATATGAGGAGTAAAGTCATTCATCTTGTATCCGGCAACGGCAATGTACGCTGAAGCTGGATCGTGAGGTGACGGCTCTACCACGTTGATAATGGCCTCCTTCAATCCTTTTGGTGTCACATTGGTCCAGGTTTTACCACCATCTTGCGTTACGTGTACCAATCCATCATCAGATCCTACCCAAATCACACCTTCCTTAAGCAGTGATTCCTCTATATTGAAAACATTGTTATAGCTCTCAGCGGTAATCTGCTCATTGGAAATAGGTACGCCTCCTTTACCCTGGTGCGCTTTGTCGTTGCGTGTAAGGTCTTCACTCATTACTTGCCAGGTAACTCCTCGGTCGGTAGACTTCATTACGTACTGTGATCCGTAATAAATTACATTGGGATTGTGCGGTGATACCAACACAGGTCCATTCCAATTGGCGCGGTATTTCAAATTCTTGGGTTGCTCTCCGCTTACCTGTTCTGGAAAGGGTCGTACCATGCGTGTGTTGTCAATCTTGCTGTCCCACTCCACAAAGTTGCCGGCAAAGAAGGTAGAATAAATAAACCTTGGATTGTTGGCATCGAAGGCAACAGTGGATGATTCACCGGCACGCAATTCATTCCAGTGCATGCGCCCAATGCCCTGATCTTGTGAACTGCTGTTGATGGCAATGGTGGTATTGTCCTGCTGACCGGAATAAATACGGTAAGGATATTGATTGTCTGTGATCACACGATAAAATTGTCCTGTCGGCTGGTTCATTAATGTAGACCAGGTCTCACCTCCGTTATACGTTACTGAGCCGCCACCATCGTTGGCATTGATCATGATGTTGCTGTTGTTGGGGTTGATCCATAAATCGTGATGATCTGGATGACTGCCGCGCATGGCCGTGAATGTTTTTCCGCCATCAATCGACTTCATGGCAGAACTGTTCATCACCCACAATTCATCCTCATCATTAGGATCAGCAATAATGTGCATATAATACCATGCACGCGCATAAGTTGTAGGGTCGTTGGTAGTTTGTTTAAAAGTTTCTCCTCCATCATTCGAACGATACACTCCGCCTTTGTCACCCAAAGCCTCAATAGCGATGTAAACAATTTTTGGATTGGCGGGTGAAATGGCGATGCCCATTTTTCCTTTTAGTGCTGGTAACCCTTTGTTGATCTCTTTCCATGTCATTCCACCATCCGTAGTTTTATAAACCCGGCTACCGGGTCCGCCACTTTGTACTACCCATGGCTTGCGGTTAAAGTCCCATGAAGTAGCCATCATTATATCCGGGTTGGTAGCGTCAACTGTAAGGTCAGCTATACCAGAATTTTCGTTGACATAAAGAATTTTTTTCCAGGTCTTGCCTCCATCTTCCGACAAATAAATACCACGCTCTTCATTTGGACCCCAAGGATTGCCTTGTGCCGCTACGTATACCTTGTTAGGGTTTTTCGGATGCACAAATACGCGGCTGATATGACGCGTGGCCTCCATTCCCATATGCTTCCAGGTGGCTCCTGCATCAGTAGACTTATACAGACCATCACCATGGGAGGTTTTTACACCTCGCACCGGACCTTCTCCGGTACCAACGTAAATAATATTAGGATCAGAAGGTGCAACGGTTACATCACCTATTCCACCCGTGTTGAAATAACCATCGGAAATGTTGTTCCAGGTATTACCTCCATCAGTGGTTTTCCAAACACCACCACCGGTGGTACCCATATAGTAAGTGAATATCTGCTCAGGAATTCCGGTAACGGTAGTAGACCGCCCGCCACGAAAAGGTCCGATGTTGCGGTACTCCAGGCTCTGATAAAGCTTTGGATCAATGGTCTGTACAACTGCTTTGTTTTGACCAGTGGCTACCGAACAAATGCTGAGGACTACGATGAGTGCTAAGAAATAATTTTTTTTCATGGTTGAGTTATTTACTGATCGCTGACCTTTTACAGATCATGGATCACTTTAATTTAATCTCTAAACCATGAAATTAGACAAACCAGGCAAATCTGGTTTTGCTTTTTATTTGGGTGGTGATTAAGAAAGTAGGTCCGCCTCTCGATTGTGATCGGGAGGCGGAGCAACTGTTATCTTCCTACATCTTCCAAAGTTTCTCTGCTGGGTCGGTTTCCTCCCAACGGAAACGACAATCCAAAGAATGGTCTTACATAGTCAGTGGCCTTTATGGATCCATCTTCCAGTTTCGCAAAAGTCCATCGATAATCCATACCCACGTAGAAGAAACGGGCCAGTTGATAAACCACGTTGAAATTAGCCAAAGAGTTCTGATCCAGCGTAAAGGCATCATCAAGATTCAGAAGACCACCTTTTATATAATTACCACTGATGGTCAGCTTGTCGCCCAACTGAGCAGCTTCAAGACCTACCTGCACAAGCGCTGGCGATTCGGCAGAAATCTGATCGGGCAACAGGATCGCACCATTGATTCTGAATTTGCTGAACAACATTATGCCCAGGTTTCCATAAATACCATTCCTGGACTGTGCAGAAGCAAGTGAAAGTATTTTGGCATCCTTATTAATCTCATAGATCGCATCGAAAAACTGAGGTAAGTAATGGTCTTTGTACCATAAACGTTCAATTCTCGCATCCAACATTACAGCTCCTGCCAATCGCATATTACTGGAAAGTCCCACACTCGTGCCATTACCTTCCTCATAGGTCAGTGAATTGGCAGCAAGAAATGCACTCAAGGTATCTGAGTCGATCTTTTTCAGCTTACTGATTTGTCCGTATCCTACCAGTTTAATGAAACTGGTGTTCAGGAAGGTAACTCCGGCATCAAATGCAGTGGCACTCATTCCATTTTGTTTAAGAAAGAAGGAAGTACTATCTACATTGGTGCCTTTATCTGTTACGAAAGAAGCTCCCAATTCCAAACTTCTTACAATAGGAATAAAGGTTTTTCTAAGCGGGCGTACGTAAGGACGAACACCCAGTACGTTAACTCCTTTGATATCGCTGTACAACGCCTCTACCCCCACCATCTCTTTATAATTCAAATCCACATTCAGTCCGAACTTTCTGAATTCAAAACTGGGTGAGTTGGAGTAGTTGTTGATCAACGTTCCGTATCCCAGAGAAACTCCACTCAAGTCCCCCGCCCGAACATAAATCGGATCAGCCTTCTTTTTACCAAAACTGAAGTACCGAATAAGACGTACTACCTCTACACCACCCTTGAATTCTTCGTCACGAAATTCACGCGTGTCTACATTAAACTGTACAGGTATATCAAATCCAAATCCAAACTTGGAAATACGAAACTCAGGCTGCAACCTTAAGCCGACATAGTTTTCACCACCTATTTGAGTCAAACCAAAAGACGCTTTGATACTGCTGATACTATCTGCAAGCATAGCCTGAGGATCGACAGTAGCCAAATCACTGCGCTGCCCAGCCTCCTGCGCATAAGTGAATACTATAGTATTAAAAGCCAAAAGAGAGAGAAGTAGAAATCTTTTCATGGGTAACGGTTAATAATTAATAGGTTTTAATAAGATTGGCCAACAACCTAAATACAAGAAACCAAATTAAAGTAAGCATCTGTAGATATATTTTAACTCACTGTTGATCAGTGGTTTATAAATGAATGATGAAGTTTATTGGAAACAGAAGGGCTTCAACGAGGTCAAACCTTTTGCCAGCCAGACAAAGTCTGGATGAGTACCGCCACCAACCGCACCAAATCATCCATATCTACCCATTCGTTGGGTCCATAAAAATTGCCTCCCAATGAGCCAATCCCATAAGCTGGAACATTCAGTAATCGGATCGGATAACGGATGTCTCCCGCATAGTGATTGGGATAGGCATCTGGTGCTCGACCGGTAATATCCTCAATTGACTGACGCAATACTTTGCTAACAGGTGCATCCCAGCTGGCCGAACCAGGATTGGTGCGATACCCGATGGTATTTAATGCCACTTTGTAAGTATTATTGGTTGTAGGCAGTGCTTGAATGTAAGCATCAATGCTTTGTCTTGCATTTTCTACCAGTACAGCCCAGGTGTTCGTGCCTTCAAACTTCAATCGGAAAGTAACCGTTGCCTTATCAGCAACAGAACCAATTCGATCACCACCTTCCATGATACCGATGTTGACCATCACATGGCTGAAAACTGTACTTCGCAAATGATCCATGATCTGCCAACAAATGTCCACGGCATTGCCACCGCTCTCCCAGGCAGCAGAATCCACACTGTTGATCTCCATTTGTTCTCCACGCCATCCTTCCACCGTCATCTGCAGATCCGCTATACCCTGCACTGAATTTTTAATGTCTTCAAGTCCTCGTCCAGTTTCAGCAGGATGCACATACAACACCGCTCCGATCTTGTGGTCCGCTTTACTGATACGCTCAAAAATGGGAAGACTGCCGCGGCTACCACCACCTTTGCCATGCAGACTCATTACTACTGGCAAGGCTTCCCCTGCTTTGGACAAAGCTGCTGCCGCTACCAACATGGCCGCCACGCCAGCCTTATCATCAGAAGTACCTAAGCCGTATAATTGATTACCAACCATCGTAGGTTCATAAGGATTGGTTTGCCATCCTTCATACACCGCTTCTGTATCGATGTGTGCAAACATGGCGAATTGCTTGCCTTTGCTTCTCTTGGGCCAGCCTACAATGTTCGTGAAGGGGCCATCCCCTGCAGGACTGGGAGGCATGAATTCTGGATGATTGGCATAAAGGCTGGGACGGTCTGCTGTCTCTTCAATAGTATAGGGAAGCTTGGAGAGGTATTGCTTCACCACCGCTTGAGCTTCCGCAGCCGATTCTCCTGAAAGGCTTTGCACCCGCACCATGTCATTGAGTAATTTTTGTAACTCCTCACGATGGCTTTCAGCCATTTTTATCGCCTTCTTTGAAGGATCGGAAGTACTAAATCCCGGAAGTGCTGCCATCATGGCCAAAGTACCCGTACTGGCAATGAATTTTCTTCGGGAAATAGTTTTATTACTTTTCATCCTATCCTTTAAATCCTTTTGAACATAGCACAAAACTTTCAAAAAAAGGACAATAAACTGAAAAGTAAAGGGATTATTACTTACATGGTAAATTCAAAAGTATAAAACCAATTTCTACTCGTGGCGCAGCGCATCCACAGGATTGGCCATGGCACCTTTGATGGCTTGAATGCTCACGGCCAGCACCGTAACTACCAGTGTAATACCAATGGCCAGCAGAAATACCGAAGGCTCGATTTCAATTCTATAGGCAAATTTAGCCAGCCATTGCTGCATCAACTTGATGACAATGGGTATAGCGATAATACCTGCAAGAATAACCAGCAATATAAATCTGCGATTCACCATGTAGTTGAGACCTGCAACAGTTGCCCCTAATACTTTGCGTATCCCAAATTCCTTGGTCCGCTGTGCTATAGTATAAGACACTAGACCATACAATCCCAAGCAACTGATGAGCACACTCAGTCCGGCAAACGTTACGATAGTTTTAAAAAGCTTTTCGTCTGCCTGGTAGGCTTTGGCAAAAGCTTCATCTACAAAATAATATTGAAACGGGTACCTCGGTTCAAACTCCTTCCACTTCTGCTCAAGAAATGAAATTAAAGGTGAAGGATCACCAGAAAATCGAATGGATAAATTGCGTTTACTGTTCGTGATCCACATAACGGCTGGTTCTACATTCAGATACAACGACCGAAAATTAAAATCCTTCACCACACCGATAACGGGATAAGACAAAGCATCCCCCTGAAACTGAATTGTTTTTTCCAATGGACTATTCCATTGTAATAAATTGACAAGTGCTTCATTGATCACCACTACATTGGAATCGCTTGCAAGGTTTTCATCAAAGAACCGACCACTCGCCATCTTTAAACCATAGGTCTTATCCCAATGATGATCTACAGGAAACATTCTGACTTCAATTTCATCAGGTGGAAACCCCTCGGGTTGAATAAAAGTACTTGAACTCCCACCACCCAAAGCCATTCGCGTGAGTGAAGTACTGACAACATCCTGACGCTGCTTGACTTCATTGACAAAAGTTTCACCCTTTTCTGCAATAGCCTGGGTTAGGTTCAACACCATAACGTGCTCCTTGTCAAATCCAAGGTCTTTGTGAGTGACATATCTTATTTGTTGATATACTATCAGGGTACTGCTAATCATAACAACAGCGACAAGAAATTGAAAAGTTATTAATGCATACCGGGGCATGTGCCCTGATACTCTGCTTTTGGCTGAGGCCTTCAACACATCCACAGGTTTGAAGGATGAAATAACCAGCGCAGGGTAAGCCCCAGACACAAACCCTACCAATAGAATCAGCAACAAAGCACTCGCGACTACATACCAATTCCACAATAACGACATGTTCAATTCCTTTCCAGCCAAATCATTAAAAAAAGGTATAAAAACGTAGAGCAATCCAACCGCCAGCAGGGCCGACAGCGTTGCGATCACCGTTGACTCTCCGATGAATTGAAAAAACAGTTGCTTTTTGGTGGCACCCAGTGATTTGCGCATACCTACTTCACGTGCCCTTCGCGTAGCCTTGGAGGTATTGATATTAACATAGTTGACACACGCAATAAAAAGTATGAACCCTGCAATGACAGAAAAAACGATAACATATTGCCGGTTGCCCATCTTTGCCATCCGATGATATTTAACCAGGTGAGAATTGAGATAAATCTCCTTAAATGGCTGCAAATAAAAATTATAATCATTAACCCGAGTAGGAATGTGTGCAGCTGTAAAGTCTGCCAGTTTTTTTCGCACATCTTCAGGATTGGATCCCTCATGCAACAACACGTAAGTGGTAAGTGTTTGCGTATGCCAGTTATTCATCCACTCAAATTCCAAAGGCCCTACCTTCGGTGTGGTGGAAGAAAACGATATCAATGCCCGGTATTGAATATGAGAATTCCTTGGAGCTTCCTCAGCGATTCCAGTTACCTCGTACTCCAAATCATTCACTCCCGTTACGGTCTTCCCAATGGGATCTTCATTGCCAAACAAAGCGTTTGCTACCGAGGGCGTCAACACAATGGTCGATGGCCTGGTCAGCACATTGCTTTGATCGCCCCTTCTCAAAATAAAATCAAATACTTCAAAAAAAGCGTTGTCAACAAAAAGCACATCTTGTTCTTTGATTTCAATTTGCCGATCCTTATAAACCAACATGAGATTATTAAACCAGGGTTGGTATCGAACAAAGCTTTCCACTTCGGGAAATTCCTCCTGCATGCCGGGGCCGTATAATCCCGATGATTCTGCATTATTAACAACCACTCCTTCTTCAAGGCGCCATTTGTTCAACCGGTAAAGTCTATCCGCTTTAGAATGAAAGCCATCGAAGGATGTTTCATCCAATACAAATATCATAGCCATTAAACTGGCCATGATCCCTACACTGAGACCAACCACGTTGATCAGCGTGTGAAACTTATTCTTTTGAATATTCCGTAAGGCTGCAGTGAGATAATTTTTAATCATGGCAGGAGAATGTTGAACTTACTTAAATACTACTCCTGAATTTTGAATTGGTTGCATACTTCAAACAAGAATAATAATTTATACCCCATTCCACGCGTCTGCGTACATCTTCCAGGTCCCCGTTTCCTTTTTCCAAACAATTAAATATTTGCCTTTCCAGGCAACTTCTTCTCCATTCTTTTTCCTGGTCTTGCCTTCATAATACCCAAGGTCATAAGCCCAATTCCCTTGAACCGTAATTTCACTGGGGGTCACCTTATGCAACAATATACGCACTCCGTCAGGCAAAATCCAGCGCTTTTTAATAGCCTCTCTTCCTTCAATAATTCCGGCACCAGGTGGTAATATCTTGGCATCAGCCGTATAGGAATTGGCCAGCGATTCGAAATCAGCATTCATGTACGACAAAGAAAAAAGCTCCGTTTGTTTTAATATCTGCTCAATCTCGCGCTCCACATTTTCGAGGTTAACAGATGCTGTCTGAGTCCGAATGGAATATTCATTTTTTCTAAAGTCGTTGGGCTTTTTGTTGTTAAGAAATATGGGACCGCCAGGCCTGATGCTGCCAATTATCTTCTCAAAATTGCTTTCAACGTTATTCAAATCTTCTTGGTTGGCAAATGCAGTGATAAGTACAATATCAAATTCACCTTGCCCTTGTGTAACCAGCAACCGGTACGAATGAATATATCCAGCCTCCTGCGCTGCTTTCCGAAAAGCCTCCCAATTGTTTTGATAATAGTATTTGGCCTCATCGACATTGTTATCAACTATGTTCACATAGTCAATCATCAGGTACAACTTGTTGGATTGTGCTTTTACAACATCAGAGATCAGCAATAGCATGCCTACTGTTAATATTTTTTTAATCATTGGTTGTAGATTTTAATAATTCATTGTTGTCAAAATGACTTTAGTCATGTTACTCCTCCACTTTATTTATTATATTATTATCATGAGAACGGAAGTATTTGAGGCGATGGAATTAAATACAAAATCTGCAGTTATTCAGGATTTTGGAGAATTTGTTGCATCCAGATCGTATTATGGATGCACCATTTACTTATACGCATTGCCGGGCTTTTTTGTTGAGGTGATCTATTCCGGCAACTTTCAAAGTCAAATTGAATGTATCCGGATACAAAATGATAGCAAGGTGCTGGAGCACTATGCCAAAGGTATTGACCTGAATCTGGACTTGTAAAAACAGGCTTTACCGCTACTTCTTCTCTACCACCCAGGTATCGGTCCACTTGTCGTGCCAGCCACGCGAATTACTCAAAAAAGAAAATGCTTCAAAAGGAATACACCGTGTGAGTGACCTCCTGAAAATGGTCCCTGCGTCAGGCGTTTTTCCATCCTTATCCACCACGCGTGTGCCAGTGAACAATTTGCCAATCGTACGACCCGAACTGGCCTCCAAAAGGGTGTAGTAGCCCACGTACAAAGTAAAGGACAAAACATAAGCCCATACCGGAGTCTTATCCGATTCAAGTTCACCAAGGTTCTCAGGAAAAAATAAAGCCACTATCACTCCAGATATTGCACCTACAAAAATTACAATTACATAAAAAACAATGTAATCAACTATCAGATTAATAAATCGCTTGGTACCACTGGCCATGCTCACCTGTGGGTCAAATGAGGATTTTCCTTCATAAGCAGCCAACACAGGATCGCTACCATCTATCCCCTTGAAAGTAGGACAATAATCCTGAAAATCGGCCTGCCGACCTGTTAAAGAACAAATGATACCCTGCTGTACATCAAACTTTTGTGTTGGCATACTTTACAATAGGCCAGTTGCTGATCTCTTGTCATTACAATAATGTTAAAATGGCACACATTGCTACTTCAGTGCTATTCCAGGTTGTAAATCGCAGCCGAACTGGATGGAAAAGCCAAAGCAAACGGTAGCATTTTACCTATATTTTTATAAAATACATAGGGTTTTTATGTATTTTCCATGCTGTACATTGATAATCCCTAGAGCTTCAGCTTCAATCCTCCGTTGATAACAAACCCGTCTACAGGCGCATAAATATCCCTGAATACCGGATTGGCTACAGAGCCCGTGTAAATGGTATCAAACCTGGATTGACGCGTATCGAGGAAATTTTCAAAGTTCAGGAAAATGGAAAAATGCTCCCATAATTTCTCAGTCATCAGCCCACAAATCCAATAGGGTTTTCCGGTACTTCCATCACTGAGCTGCTGCGGACTAAAGTAATAAGCTTCCAGTCCGATTTTTAACTTTTCTTCCTTTTCATAAACCAGCACATTGTTCAATCGGTGCCTTGCCACCAGAGGATATTGGGTTACCGCTCCATTGTAATGCTCATTCACATCCGCCAGTGTATAGCCTACAAAAAGTTTAAAATCATCATAGGTGAGTTTGATGTTGGTCTCCAGGCCTTTGGTGTCAATAAATCCTGCCGGTTGCCTGTACTCGTAAAAGCCGTTGGTCGTAGGCACCAATACCAATGGATTGTCGATGCGGGTGTAAAACAATAAGCTATTGATACTAAAAGTAAAATGATCTCCTAAAGGAGTCTTGAAATTGAAGTCCAGGTTGCCTCCGCTGGATTCTTCTGCATTTGTAGCCGCTGCATTCAAGGGAAGCACGTTTCTGAACTGTATCTTCTCTGCGTCTTCGGTAAACACCGTTGGACTTTTGTAGCCCAATCCCCCTCCCAACCTTACTGATAGCCTTGGACTGAATTTATACAGCCCCGAGATTCGTGGAAGGGCAAAGAAACCGTATTCATTTTGATAATCACCACGCAAGCCGGTTTCAACAATTAATTGTTCGGATACATTCCACGTATTCTGAATAAATACACCTGCAGTAATGTAATTATAGTCCACCGCCTGAGCTGGCGCAACCCCATTTTGCGAAAATTCATCCGTCCACAGGTTCAAACCGCCTATCCATTCCACATTTTGCTTTTTATAATTCAGAGACAACTCATTGAAGGACGATAATTGAATGCCGGAAAATTCATAAGAGGGTATCTCTATCTTTCTGTCGTAATAACTGACGCTGTTTTTAAAGTGAATCCATAATAGGTCGTTCAGCTGGTGGTCTGCTGCCAATTGTGTGCTGAAACGGTTGGTACTGTTTTCTTCAAAGTACAAGTTGGTGTTACCCTGTTCGATATAGTCGATTGCACCACCGGTGCGATCCTCTACGGTGGAGTTAAAACCAATATGGAGCGTAGTCTTATCCGTGGGATACCAAAATAATTTGGGATTGATGGTATACCGATTGAATTTTGGAATGGCTGTTAAACCAATATCAGCAGGATCATAGGGAGATCCCACATTATAGGATGCAAAAACAGTGGTGCCTGTCTTTCCAAATTTTTGACCATAAAAACCGCTGAGGTCCAACCCTAACGCAGAAGTACCATTGACCATGAAATTAAGCTCGCGTTCTTCCTCAGGTACTTTTGAAACCAGATTAACCAGTCCGGCAATGGCCCCTCCGCCATAAAGCGTGGATGAAGCCCCCTTGATTACCTCCACCTGCTGCAAGTCGAGAGGCACAATCTGCAACAGACTCAAACCACCGGAAAAACCCGCATACAGGGGCAAACCATCTTTCAGTATTTGGGTGTACTTGCCATCCAACCCCTGTATCCGGATACTGGAATTGTAAGAGGTCGCTGAGGTTTGTTGTGTTTGTATCCCTGTACTTTCATTGAGCAACATGCGAATATCACCTGGTTTCATGTTTCCTTTTTCCTCCAGCTCCTCGCCAGAGATAGCTTCTATTCTTGTAGGAATGTCAGCAATGGTTCTGCTGGAGCGCGTTGCCCTCACAATTACTTCTTCCATTTCCTCAGCCTCACTTTCCAGTAACACATCGTACGTTTTATCAGCTAGAGGAAAATACAGCGTATCAACACGCGAAGCATAACCCACATAACTGAATGCTATGATTTGTTTGCCTTCAGGAATATCGTTGAGGATAACCACACCATTCACATTTGATGTGGCCCCATTGGTAGTTCCCACTAAAATGGCGGTGGCACCAATCAATGGTTCTTTGGTGGCTTTGTCCCTGATGGTAGCGGTAAACTGGTGTTGTGCAAAACCGGAGGATAGCAATAGCGTTGTCAGTATTGACAAAAATATTTTTTTCATTGGAGTTGTTGGTCAAACGTAAAGAATAAGAACTGGTCGATCAACCGATTGGGCTAACCCGACAATACTAATTAGACCAACTTGGGTGGCTGCCAGATCTTCCAAATGAAATGCTTGCCCATTGAGATTTTGAATGGCGTATTGCTCTTGTCCGTCTCTACCACTGGTATTACAAAAGCATATGTGACGTTGGAAAACGTTAGGCCGGTACAGGTGCCGCATGTCAGAAAAGGAGAACATGCCTCAGCTTCCTCATTGTGCCCTGACTGCTCGGTCATCTGATCATCAAGGCAATCCTTCTCATCACAGCATGGCACAGTAGCCAGCAGGATTATCCACATCGACATCAGAAAACATAAAACCTTCACAGCGTCAAATTTAAACAAATTCTCATTATTCGATAATTCGATGAGGTTAACACCCTACGGATTTGCCGATTCGGTCATAAAATTCCGATACCCACCTGTTCTTCCTATTTTTCCGCGTAGCCTATCGTCACTTGCTTTTAATTTAGCAGAAAGAAAAGCAGTGCATCCCATCCTTCGTACCAAAGCCATAGACAATGGATAGATACTGTACAGATAAAGGGTAGGTAGTGTATAGATAAAAGATAACAACACTCAAACCAAAAAGGTGATGACCAGAATTAAAAACCCCCTGGGCATACGCGGAAAAATTGGCAACCTGGTGTACAAAAGATATCACTATGGAACTGTCGTTTCCGCTTATCCCGATATGAGTAGTGCAGGCTGTAGCCCACGACAAAAAGTGCAGCGCAACAAATTTCAAAAAGCAGTAGGCCGTGCTAAACAAATTCTCGATGATCCTGACTTAAAATCATACTATCAAAATCTTCCGGGTAATGGATCTGCCTTTAATAAGGCTGTAGCCCTTTTTATGAAAGAGACAGGTGATTAACTTCCAACACTATCTGCTCTTCCGCTTCACATAACCGAACGGCTTTTGTAACCACGACAGGTGTTCAAATACATTTCGCAAACCCCATGCATCTAAAACTCGAAATTCAAATCGATCACCACTCGCATCTTTGAACGACAGCTTGATCTCAGGATGACTTACCTGCGGAGTACCCTGGTATTTGCTCACCACCTCATATTCCTCCAACTGCTCCATGTCATTAGGCTTTTGCCCAAAAGTATCGTGATCAAAAAAATAGCGCCTGGAATCACCATGGCCGACCACGGTAAGCAGCTGGATACTATTGTGGTTAGCAACAGGCCGCTTAGCTCCGTAAGGCACATATGCTTGCTTTCTTACCTTATAAATACCTGGATTTAGCTCTTTTAACTTCATATCATACCCTCCTGTGCTGTAAATTTATACTAAATATTTTAGCATTTACACATGAAGGATGGCAATTTTCTTTAATTTTGACCATGTGCTATGAAGTGAGGTCTTTAACGCTGTCGAAACTCAAATACCTGAAAAGGTATGGAGGCGATGTATTCGAAATAAAAAAACTGGAGAAACTGATAGAACAGTTTTCGCCTCAATACCACGCCTCAGGTTTCGATCACCCCGACCTTCCGGTAATTACCAATACATTAGAAATCAGAACGATGAACTGGGGGTTGATTCCTCACTGGACGAAGAACGCTGCAGATGCGGTGCGCATCCAAAACCAAACGTTGAACGCCCGCGCTGAATCTGTTTTTGAAAAACCCGCCTTCAAAGAATCCATCCTGAGAAGAAGGTGCCTGGTGTTGGTAGATGGATTTTATGAACATCATCATAAGCATGGTAAAACATTTCCCCATCACATCCTGCTAAAGAATCAGGAACCCATGTCGCTGGCAGGCATTTACGATACATGGCGAAGTGAAGACATGGAGCGCACTACCTTTTCCATTGTAACCACCAAAGCCAACGGACTGATGGCACGCATTCACAACAATCCTAAAATGAGTGAAGGTCCTCGTATGCCAGTGATACTTTCTAAGGAAAATGAAATGGATTGGCTCAATTGGGATGGAGAAAATGAAGCAATCATCAAAGAACTAATGGCTCCTTTTGATGAAACCCAAATGGAAGCATATACCGTCCCCAGACTAAAAGGAAAGCAGGCCACCGGCAACACGGAAGCTGCCATCTCAAAACATACGTACCAGGAATTGGTGACTGAGCAAACAGATTTATTCTAAAGCCACATTAAATCCACTTTTGATCGTGCACGGTTCTTTCATGCACTACCGCACCTGTATGTGCTGTAGCCTTAGGTTCAAACAATAGCACCCATACCTCTTCACCATTGGTGTGGGGGTTGTGCTCTACCCCTTTCGGTACAATGATCATCTCCCCTTCTTTCACAATCTCTGTCCTATCGCGAAATGCCATGTGCAATGTTCCTTTAAATACCATGAACAGTTCATCTTCATTGTCATGACTGTGCCATACAAACTCATCTTTCACTTTTGCTAACTTCACATATTGTCCATTCAGTTCACCTATGATCTTGGGTGTCCACGTCTCTGAGAACAAACTGAATTTTTCCATGATATTAACCGTACGCATATTTCTTGGTTTTGTAATGTTGATAAAGAAGGTAATTTTAGCGGGCTAAAGATAATCTATGAACTCTAAAGTTGAAACCTGCAAACTTTCTGCCTCGCTGACCATTTCAAGAGCACTCACCGGGCTGTGGCAGATCGCAGACATGGAGCGTGACGGGCAAACACTGGATCCTAAACAGACGGCTCCATTCATGAAAGCTTATGCCAATGCAGGTTTTACTACTTTTGATATGGCCGACCACTATGGTTCTGCAGAAGTGATAGCAGGTGAGTTTAGAAAAAGCCTGCCAGATCCTAAAAAAGTACAACTGCTCACCAAGTGGGTGCCTAAGCCTGGCCAAACCAGCAAAGAGGAAGTAAGGCAAGCTGTGGTGACCGCACTCAACCGATTACAAACCGATCAGATTGACTTGCTGCAATTCCACGCCTGGAACTATGCCGATCCCAATTGGCTGGATTGTCTTTACTGGCTGCAGGAATTAAAACAGGAAGGACTGATTGCCAATCTTGGACTAACCAATTTTGATACGGCTCATTTGCGCATCGTCTTAAAAAGCGGAATTGACGTGGTCTCCAATCAGGTTTGTCACTCCGTAATAGATCAACGTGCCGGAGGCTCAATGGCCGCCCTTTGCAATGAACACAATATCAAATTACTGGCTTTTGGAACTGTTGCCGGTGGATTTCTTTCCGATCGATGGTTAGATAAACCCGAGCCGGTACTCAATGAAAAGCTCACCTGGTCGCAGATGAAGTACAAACGTTTTATTGATGCTGCCGGTGGTTGGAAAAAATTTCAGGGAGTACTTCATGCACTGCACGAAGTGGCCCAACAGCACAAGGTGTCTATCGCCAATGTGGCTAGCCGTTTTATGCTCCAACAGCCTGCTGTAGGTGGTGTTATCATAGGTGCACGTCTGGGTAAGAGTGAACACGTACAGGATAACCTGAAACTTTTTGACTTTAAACTATCAGAACAAAATATATCAACCATCAGCGCAGCACAGGCTGAGCTTGACCCCATACCCGGAGACTGTGGTGATGAATACCGCAAGCCTCCTTTCCTCACCGCCTCAGGCGACCTCAGTCATCACGTAGATACCATTCCACCGCCTTTCCCTACCTACCAAGGCAGTGATGGCAGAACAAAAGCGCTGAGTGGAACCATTTGGGAAGACATGGCCGGATTCAGCAGGGCAATACGAAAGGGAAATCGAATCTTGGTCTCCGGCACTACGGCCACCCATGGCAGCAAAGCCATTGGCGGCAATGATCCAGCAGCACAAACCCACTTTGTAATAGACAAAATAGAAGGCGCGATTCAATCTCTCGGTGGCACTTTGGAAGAGGTAGTGCGCACCCGCATATTTGTGCGTCATGTCAACGACTGGGAGCCAATATCACGCGCCCATGGCGAACGCTTCAAAAACATTCAGCCGGCCAACACGCTGGTGAAAGCAGAAATCATCGGTGATGAATACCTTATTGAAATGGAAGCCGAAGCCATCGTAGGCAATTGAATGCCTACTCAGCAGTTAACCACCCTCTTCTCAATTTTAACTGAGCTGGTGTGGCGGCATCATCGAATTCCAATACATGTCGCTTGCTGATCAGCACAGGTTGGACAACCGCTTCCAACCTCACCTCCTTGTATTGATCACTTTCATCTTTGCGCAATACGGTGTAGGCTACTTTTTCTCCCTCTTTCAAAGCCGCTTTGTGCTGGGCAATAATACCACTGATTTCAGGACCCAATGGAGGTAAAACCACCTCATTCATTTTGATGATAATGTCACCATCCTCAAAGCCAATGGCTTTACCTTGTTCATTCATACGGTCACAATTTTGCAAAGCGAGCATGGGTGAGTTGTTGTACTGCGCCACTGCAATGTTATTGTTTCCAAAACCAAGGGTTATCTCTTTCTCCTCCAATTCCCTGGTGTAGTTCACCCCTACTTCAGCAAAGATGGAAGACAAAGGCAAACTGGTTGGGCCGCCTACATAGGTGTTGAGGAATGTCTCTATCTCCGGATAAGTGAGCGCTCCAATCTCAGCAAACAAGACATCGTCCTGAAAGGATTGATCCTTGCCGTATTTCTTGGATAAGTCTGCTATAAGGTTTTGTAATCCATATTTCCCGTCTGACAATTTTCTAAGATTAATATCCAAACACATACCTATGATAGCTCCTTTTTGATAGACATTATAAAACTGGTCTTCATACTTTTCCAGCACATATTTGCTAAACTCCGTAAAAGGCAGATCGTCTTTGAAGCCATCAGACATAACCAACTTTTGCCTGAGAATATTCAAATATTGCTCGGGTGAAATCAACCCATGCTTCACTTGCATGTTACCGGCAAAATATTCCGTCACTCCTTCATACAACCAAAGATGTTTCGACATCTTGGGATCGTTGAAATCAAATTGGCCTATTTCTTCTGAATGAATATTCAAAGGTGTAACAATGTGGAAAAACTCATGCGCAGCAAAGTCCCTTAAGTTCTGATTCATCCTATCAATGGAAGTTTCGGGCATATAATAAAAGGAGGAATAAGAATGCTCCAATGCTCCATACGACATCACCGGCTGATCTGTGAAATAGAAAATGAAGGCGTATTTATCCACAGGCAAATCTCCTCCCAGATATTCCTTCTGCGCCATCAATACTTCGCGTACACTATTGGCAATTTCTTTAGCCGAAATCCTGGCATTAGGCGAGTACGATCCAATCAACACTTCTGTCTTACCCACTTTGATTATAGCCGTATCCCCTTTGGCATACATCAAGGGTGAATCAGCCAGGAGGTCAAAATCATCCGCTCTAAATACATCTACCCTTTTTTCTGGTTGAGGCGTTTCCAACTTCAATAAGCTGAGCGGCTCACCTGTTTTTTCCGGAATTAGACCTGTTGATCCATAAAATGCTTTATCCCTGATCACATTGAACTGAAAAGGAATTTGCTTCATACCTTCAAAATATCCGAAAAACCCGCTTGGGTTAATAACAAAGTTTTTGCCCTCTTCTATGTTGGTGCCCGCAGGCCAAAAAATAGTCGGTCCCGCTAATTCTGTATCAAAGCTGTCTTCGATCCAGTAACTGATCTTCGCAATCTTTTTGGCACTCTTCAATCGCCATGCATTGGTATCAATTTTTTCAAATGGCAACGCATTGCCTTTTTTGTCTTTGACTTCAAATCCAGAAACAAATCGTCCATAATCTTGAACAGCATAAGTGCCGGGAATAATCTTGGGCAAGTAAAAAGTAATTTCATCTTGTTTTAGACTGGGAGGAGTCAATTCTACTTTTACCTTATCATCCACGACTCGGGTTAAATCAACCGTAAAATCATAGGCAGTACCCTTCGATTGCGAAAAGGAAGCGAGGGAAGCAAAAATCAGAACCAGAAGTACAAAATAAAATCTCATGTATTAAGCGTTAAAAAGAGTCGCAAATAAAAGTGGTATTTCATAATTAACCGATACCACAACGTGATGTATAATGGATAAAAAGAATAGATAAGTTAATAGTTAAATGCCTTTACGTAGGAATCAAAATAGAGTTTCGGCCACACGATTTTCTTTGTCACTATGTCAATAACGGTACTCAAATTAAACTAAATTGGCGATGCAAAATGTAACCGATGAGCTTTTCACTTTCCGAAGTTAAGTCACTGATAAAAAATACCTATAATCTTGAGGGTGATGTAAAACCATTACCTGGTGAAATTGACTTGAACTTCCTGATTACGACCCCAAATAAACGAAAATACACCTTCAAAATAGCCAACGCAAAAGAAAAACAAGCTAACCTGGAGTTCCAAAATGCCTTCATGATGCATTTGCACGCCAAAAACCTGGGGCTTGAAATACCTGAAGTCATCCCATCCACTTCCAATGGTCAACACATCAATACCCTCTCAGATAAGAACGGAAATACCAGGTTCATTAGATTGCTCACCTGGGTGGAAGGAAGACCTTTGGCAACTGTCAACCCTCATACAGACCAATTACTGTACCACCTGGGCAACCTGTGCGGAAACCTGAGCAAAGCACTGGTTGATTTTGATCACCCTGCTGCTTACCGTTTTATCAAATGGGACCTGGCGCAGGCTGCCTGGATAAAACCACATTTGAATCACTTTAAAGATGAGGGTAGAAATACATTGGTCAACTATTACTACGGCCTCTACGAATCGACTGTAAAACCTGTTGAGCGTTCTCTTCCAAAAAGTGTAATCTACAACGATGCCAACGACTACAATGTGCTGGTTGGTTATGATAAGATCAACCCTAAAGTGCCTGGCGTAATTGATTTTGGAGACGCGGTACATTCACACCGCATCAATGAGCTGGCTATTGCAATGGCTTATGCACTCATGCACAAACCTGATCCCTTGCAGGCGGCTTATCCAATTGTAAAGGGCTACCACTCCGTATTTCCATTGGAAGATGTGGAATTAAAAGCTTTGTTTTCATTGGTAACCGTTCGCCTCCTGATCAGTGTGGTTTGCTCTCATCAGAATCGTGAAGAAAACCCAGAGAATGTATACCTGCAAATAAGTGATGAAGCCGCATGGATGCTATTGAAAAAATTGAAAGATGTATCGCCATCATTTGCTTACTACACTTTTCGCCATGCTTGTGGTATGGAGCCCTGCCCGACCCATTCAATTTTTAATAAGTGGGTGGCAGCCAGCGTTTCCACTTTCAAACCGGTGGTTTCAATTACCCTCAATGAACAAAATGCACATTGGCTGGATCTGAGCATGGGCAGCCTTGAATTAGGTAATCAGTCTGTCGTACTCAGTGATGAAAAACTTCGGAATCAAATTGAAGCAACCCTTCATGACAGTGGTAAACAAGTAGGCATTGGCCAATACAACGAAGTACGTCCTTTTTATACTTCTACAACTTTTGAGCAAGAAGGGAATAATGGTCCTGAATGGAGGACCGTTCACATCGGATTAGACCTCTTCATGAAGCCAGGCGAACCTGTTTACACCCCCCTGGATGGCGAAGTAGTGAGTGCAGTGGAGAACCTGGGTCATCGAAATTACGGGCCCACCGTAATTGTAAAACACGATGTTTTACCCGAGTTAACATTTTATACATTATACGGGCATCTTTCTCGTTCATCACTCAACCTTGTAAGTCCGGGAGATAAACTCGCTGCCGGCACTCAGGTAGGAACCCTGGGTGAGCTGCATGAAAATGGTGGCTGGTCTCCACACCTGCATTTTCAAATACTGCTGGATCCATTGGGAAGTTCAGGAGACTTCCCCGGGGTGGCGCTTCCCTCCCAAATCGACATTTGGAAAAGTCTTTGTCCGGACCCTTGGCTGCTCATAGCCGGAAAGCCGTCTCCTGCACCTCCAACGCCTGCGTCATCTGCTCTCCTTGCTTATCGCAAGACGCACCTTGGGAAAAACCTTAGCCTCTCCTACCACCGGCCGCTAAACATGCAACGTGGCTTCATGCAATATTTGTACGAAGCAGATGGAAGAAAATACCTCGATACCGTCAACAACGTAGCACACGTGGGGCATGAACATCCACGCGTGGTAAAGGCCGGACAAAAACAGATGGCCGTACTCAACACCAACACGCGTTACCTTCACCAGAACATCATACAATTCACGGAAGCACTGCTCAAAACAATGCCAGCTACACTCAATGTGGCTTATGTAGTCAATTCCGGAAGTGAAGCCAACGAACTGGCTTTGCGCATCGCCAAAACCTACACCGGCCACAGAGACATGGTGGTGGTAGAAGTGGGCTATCACGGCAATACCAATGCGTGTGTCGATATCAGCTCCTACAAATTTGATCGCAAGGGTGGCACTGGCGCCCCTGACCACATTCATGTGGTACCCATTCCGGATACCTATCGCGGCATTTACCGAAATATGGATCAGGCGGGTATAAAATATGCCTCCCATGTCAAGGAAGCCATCAATAAAGTAAAAGCAGGTAAAAAAGGCATAGCAGGTTTCATCTGCGAATCTGTGCTCAGTTGTGGCGGACAAATCGTTTTGCCAAATGGGTATCTCCGGGCAGCTTATCAACACGTGCACGATGCTGGAGGCGTGTGTATTGCCGATGAAGTGCAAACGGGATGCGGTCGCGCAGGCGACCATTTCTGGGCTTTCGAAAGTCAGGGTGTCGTGCCCGATATAGTGACCATCGGTAAGCCCATAGGCAACGGCCATCCACTAGGCGTGGTCGTAACCACACAGAAACTCTCCGATGCTTTTGCCAATGGCATGGAATACTTCAATACGTTTGGTGGAAACCCAGTATCAAGCGCCATTGGTTTGGAAGTACTCAATGTGATTGATGATGAAGGGTTGAAACAAAATGCAAAAGAAATTGGAGGCTATATTAAAGATGGTCTAATGCAACTGAAAAATAATTATCCCATCATCGGTGATGTACGAGGCCTGGGGTTGTTTTTAGGTGTTGAATTGGTGAGAGACAATAACTTAACACCTGCCACGGAACAAGCCACCTATCTGGCGAATCGCATGCGTGAATTGGGGATACTTATAAGTACAGATGGACCTTTTGAAAATGTCTTGAAAATCAAACCTCCTATTGTGTTTAGCAAAAAGGATAGTGACCTCTTACTTGCTGCACTCGAACGTACGTTGAAAGAAGATTTTATGCAACTGGATTAACCTCCATTTGATTTACAATGATTATGCTTCTTTGCATTGATCATTGATCTATCCTCCCGTCAAGCCAGTGCACAATATTGAGCAACAGCTTATGATTTTGAGTGGCCAGTGGAGAATTCATTCCCATTTTTCTTTTGTCAGGTCCAGCCAGCTGTGCTGAAAACATGGCCGCTTCCCCCGATACTACAAGCCTGCCTTTTGCCACTTTCATGTAAGCCAACTGAGACCATCCCTCTACACTTTGTCTTTTTGTATCATCATGAAACCGCCAGGCCGTATCAGGAAGCAGGTTGATGTGATCATCTTCAAACTGCAGAACTGGTGTTGCACCTTCTGGTATCTGAAATGCTTGTCCGGTAAAGGTAGCCACTTCGTTGATTTGCTCGGTTTCATTTCTTCCCCATGTAATGACTGAAGGTAAAAGTGTACCTTTATCTGTGGAGAAAATGGAAGGAATATCACCATCATTGCGCATAACGAATCCATTGGTGAACGTAAATCCAAATGCACTGGCCAGATCTGCGGCTGCACCAGCTAGTGGCATATGATCTGCAATCAGAAAAAGACTCCCCCCTTCTTCAACCCATTTCTTCAATGTCACAATCTCTTCTTGCGTAAATGCCGATGGATTAGGCAATATCCACCGGCCTACATTGGCCTCATTGAGTGCATTTGAAATCACGAGGATTTTACCTTTGTTCAACATGTCTCTCTTAAATAAACCAGTGTAAGCCTTCACCTGATAGCCATCTCGTTCAAGCAACTGAGCAAATGAGGTATACCTGCCCTCCTTAGTATGAAAATTATGATGTCCTTCATCAATAAAAACTACTGGCCCTTGCCCTGTAGCATAAGCCGGCTTATCAATGGACGGACGGTAATTCTCATCGGCTATTTGTTGGGCCGATAAGCCAATTGGAAGATAAAGGAAAATCATCGACACTAATTTGAATAGTTTCATCGGTAGGAAGCTGATTTCAAAAAAATTCAAAAACAAACTATACTATATTATTGGCTGTCAACACCATCCCGTCTAGGATCTGCCGCTCCAAGCCATCGGCCATTCTCGAAGGCCACGGCATGCACACCACCAAAATACGGATTCAAACCGTTGACACCCAATTCATTTTTTACTTCTGTCAATTGATAACCCTGCTCATTCAACCATGCCGATACGGTTGAGTCCGGACGTTCAAAATAAACTTTATTGCCCACAACATGAACACGGGGTGCTTGAATCGCCTCATTGATATCACTTTTTACATCAATCCAGTACTGAATGGTTTGGGCCACCGCAGAGATTATTCTTGCACTCCCGGGGCTACCGGTGGCCATCACATTCTCCCCTTCCTTACTTCTCACAATAGTGGGACTCATGGAGGAGTAAGCCATTTTGTTTGGTCCGACAGCAAAGGGATGGGTAACATCATCATAGACAAAATCTTCCATATAACTATTGTAAATAAAACCCAATGACGCGGAGGCGGCACGTGAACCAAAATAAGCATTGATGCTGGTGGTAACAGACACCAGCATGCCATCGCTATCTACCACGGAAAAATGGGTGGTTTCTCCCGCTCCTTCCATTTCCATCTCACCTGCTCTTGTTGGCTGAAGTAATTCTTTGGCCTTGTCCTTTGAAATCCTCGTTGACACTTCACTTTTGTAATTGACCATATCTTGAATCGGATTCACCTGCCTTTCTCCATGCGCCAAAGCAAGCGCCTTCACCAAATTCACGTTCCTGTCTTCTACTTTATCCATTGGCTCCAAAAGGTTAAGGGCCAATAGCACTACCCACCCACCACATGGAGGTGTACTTGTAAATATTTGAAAGTCCCTGTAAGTGGATTCCAATGCAGGTACTACTTCAGGTGTCGGGAATTCATTCAAATCTTTTAATGAAATCCAACCTCCATTTTCCTTCATATCGCGCGCAATCACTGAAGCAATCTCTCCATGGTAAAAGTCATCAGCACCAACACTTCCCAAACGCTTCAAAGTATTGGCCAGTGCAGGCTGAGCCAATAGCTGGCCCTCTTCAGGGATTTTTCCCTCTATTAAAAAGTGCTGCATGTGATACGGGGAGCTTAACAAACGCTTTTCATATTCTTGATATACTTTGGCACGAAAGCGACCCAGTCTAAATCCATTTTCAGCCTGGTCGATAGCGGGCTGCAATGCATGCTGCCATGGAATGGATTTACTCCCATACGTTTTAAAAGCAAAGTCTAACGTTTTGACAAAAGAAGGAATGGTTGACCTTCTGTGATATTGAATGTCATCCTCTGTGGCAGTAACAGATGTTGAGGCGGGGGAATAAGTAGTACCATTAATCATAAATGGTTTTTCACCAGGGATACTTACCAACATTTGAATGCCAGCTCCTAAACCTGTCATAGCAGGTTCAGTAACGGCCAACGAAAAGGCAATCGCTACTGCAGCATCAATGGCATTACCACCGCTTTTCAACACCTCCATCCCTGCTTCAGCCGCCTCGGGGGTGGCCGCAGCTATTGCCCCATGGCTTTTTTCTTGCCGTGTAGATTGACACGATCCAAATAATATTAAAAGCACTAGGGATAATCTCACACGTTTCATTTCAACCAGGTTTTTATGGCATTACAGGCTTCTACCACGCGAGGTGCAACATCATTTACCTTTTGAGGCGAAATGGATCCATGCATTTTTACAAAATCAAGTGCAGATTTACCGTCAAAATCAACATAAGACAACCGGGCAGACAATTCTTCATCAGTCTGCCCAAAGTCAGCACCTGGCAACAATGCTACACCTGTTTCTTCAAGCAACTTCCTGCACAATTGGGTGGAGGTCTCAATTCCTTTCTGCTTTAATTGATCCCTGTATTCCGTGAAATCAGGGAAGAGATAAAACCCTCCTTCAGGCGCAGGCATTTTGAGGCCTATTCCCGTTAGCGCTTCATAGGTGTACGATGCAATGGCTTTTAATACTTTTCTCGACTCCGCTACATATGTTTCAATTTCAGGTCCGAACTCAAATGCCTTTACCGCAGCATATTGAATAGGGGCGCTCGTAGCTGTAAATGTTTCACTCGCCACCACACCCATCGCATCAATTAACCACCTGAGGTTTTCTGGAAAGGTGAATGTACCTAGCCGCCAGCCCCCGGCACCGCTCCACTTGCTCAAGCCCGAACTCACGATGGTCCCCTCGGGATAATAGTTGGCTATTGAAACATGCGTGCCATTATGCATCAGTTCTCCATAGATTTCATCAGAAATAACAAGCAGTTCATATTTTCGGGCAACATCCGCCAGTGCCTTTAGCTCATCGCTGGAATAACTTGCACCAGTGGGATTGCTGGGATAGTTAAGAATAAGCATGAATTTCCTCTTGGGATGTTTCTCACAATAAGCCTCCAAAGAAGTTGCATCCAACATTTTCTTTTGACTACCAGATGTATCTATCCACAACGATTGCTTTCCGGTAATCTGAGCTTGTGGCGCATAAGAAACCCAGCTGGGTGCTGGCACCAAAAGGTCTCCATCAAAACACAATTGAGCGATGTACAACAACTCTTTTGAACCCGGGCCGATTATTACATCTTCCGCCCTTGCTTTCATATGGGTTCTCCTGGTATGATAATTAGCCACTGCTACCCGAAGGCTATATAAACCCTTTACCGGTAGATAGTCTTTCTCCCGGGCATGCACAATCAACTCATTGACCACAACATCCGGCACTGGAAAAGGCGATTGCCCAAATCCAAGTTTATATACTTTTCTACCCTGCTTGATCAATTCATTGGACAATTCATTGATGGCAAGCGTAGCGGAAGGCTTAAGCGTTTTTATATTTTGTTTAAGAAACATGAGGCAGCCTGACTTTTAAAAAGAGGTTAAAAATTGATAGGAGAAAGTTATAAAAAAAATGATAGTACACCTTTCTGTTTGAAGGGGTTTGTCTGGGAAGATACGGTTATTGAGAACCTAAAGGGGTTTCATATAGTCCATCAGGATTATACGCCAAATCCACAATTTCAAGAATAAGCCAATTGAAATCTCCTTCATTCAGTTTCCAGGTTACCTTGCACTTGTTGGGTACTTTTACTCCATCCAAATTTTTGTAGGATTCCATTTCCACTATCCAATTTTCTTCAGTGGCCTCCTTACCAGCACCATAGTATCTCTGGGTGCTAAATGATTTCACGTCCCCATCTGCTGTAAATTCAAAAGTACCTTGAGCCTTTAGATCTTGGTAGGTTAATGTTGCCCTCGCAGTGGTTGGTCCAAGTTCTTCCCATTCCATATAGTCGCTGGCAAAGAATTGGGGAAACCAACTTGACTCTCCCAAAAAGCGAATCAAAGCACCTGAATTGATTTTCTCATTGTCATATTCATTCACCATATTAATGAGCGACTGCGCCTTAATCAGCATTTTACCTTTACCCTCTTTTAATTCATCCCTCCCATTAAAATAAACCAAACTGCTCATTTGCACTTTGGTAGTCCATACGAAGGCTGGGTCCTTAAGATTGAAATACTGCTCAGCATTAAAATCCATCCAGTCTGCATCTGGTTTTAACTTCATTTTACCCTTTTGCTTTAAACGAACGGTTCCTGCTTTTGACTTGCCGATAGCTCCCGAATTATGCAAGCACTTTTGAACAATGGGTGGCAGGTGCTCAACATCATTGTGGGTTATAATATCGTTATTATCGAATGATTCAAGTAAGGTTGTCGATTGTATCTCACTAGATAGCGAGAACGCTTCCTGAGCATAGGCAGGCAATGCAATAAACAATATTACCGCATTGACAGCCGTACCCATTTTGGCATCCTTCCAAAAAATAATAATTAAAATCTGAGACAACAACACAGCCACCATACTCACTAATGGCCAGTGTTTTTCTTTCAATAAAAAAAAGATGGCAGTAATAATAAACATCATCATGACTGCCAGCCAAACAAGTCCCAGTGGTTTCGAAACTGCTTTTGTAATTTGCTCACCTCCCAGGTGAAATGCTTTTAAAAAACCCAGCGCATGTATGAGGCCATGCATGCAAACGACTAAAGCAAATAAGTATTTTAACATAACAAGCAAACCAGAATCAAAACAAAAGAATGATTTTACCTGTAAACGTCTTTACACCATAACACTAAGTACAGGCACCTTTGACTTAAATAAAAGTGCTTCAGTAATTCCAAAGTCATACCCCGCGCGTTTAGAGCGATTGTGTGTCACTTTGGCAATTACCTGTGTTTTGTTTTCTTCAGCATAAGCCAACATACCCTTTTCCACATCCATTGCATTGTATACTTCACCTTTCATCTTAATGTCAGGGAATGCACTCATCAACTTTTGCATGGCCTTCCTTACTGAAGGGGTGTCTTTGAAATTAGACGGTGTGTTTATGTAAAGCAATGTTAGACTTGCACCAGTTGCTTTCAAGAAAGATATGATCTTGCCGAATGGCTGACTGAGGCTCTCTTCAAAATTGGCCGCAAAAACAATCTTTTTAATGGAGGCAGGTTTAAAATCCTTCTTCACAGATAATACCGGAACTGGACTTGTTCTCATCACTTTTTGCGCATGACTTCCAATAAAATAACGGTGAGATTCACCTGTGCCATGGGCACCCATAATGATTAAATTGCACTTGTACAGTTTGGCTACATACATCACCTCTTCCTGCACAATGCCCGGTCTTGTTATTCCGGTAGTTTTTACACCTTTAAACATTTTGTTTTTCAAGAACTTATCCATCTTCACTTCCGCCTCAACCATACGCGCTTCATGTTCCGGATGTTCCTGTTGCTTTTCTACAGGAATACGATTCCAATCGGAAGGCGCACTGAAAATATGGAGTAGGAAAAGTTCAGCACCTGTTTTTTTTGCTAAAGCAATACCCGTACTTACAGCAGTTAAGGCGTAATCAGAAAAATCAGTAGGAATTAATATCGATTTCATAGTTTCTATTCTAGTTAACGGTTTGATATCTGCAATAAGTCACTAATTAGGCTATTTTAAAATGACAAAAGTCACATCAAAAGCTAAGTATTGTCACCCAGGAATAGCTTGAGCTATTCATACTCCAATAAGGTTTCATTGATCTCCTGAACCGCCATAAATTGCTTGATCTCATCTGAGTTCAACAGAAGTTCTCGTAAGGAGAGAAGTAGTTGTCTTGAGGATTGTACAAAAGCCCGGTTGACAATCAGGGCAGTAGAAACATTAATATCTGATATCTGATTGGCAGAAATCGCCTTTGTTGTAAAAGCAACAAAAGTATGATCATCTTCCTTAATATGCTTCAGTATTAGCAATAAGCGCTTCACTTTATCCGCCCCTTCCCTTTCATCCATCAACTTATCAATCTTCAAATAAGTTTCGATTAATCTTTTCCTGAAATTCATGTACTGATCATTCAAAAAATCATTATCCGAGTTGGCGAATTCTTCAAAATCATGTCTGACATCCTTTAATGATTTGGCCGCATGCAATGTCATCCTCGCACCATGCAAGTATCTATTTAATTCCACCGAATCTTCTTCTGTCAGTTCATGGGTTTGAATGCTTGCTGAAAAAGTAAATAATTCTGCCTGCAATAATTTTAAATTGTTATACTGAGTTTCGAGCGTTATCCCGGCTCTTATTTTTTTTCCTGCCAGATCGCTGCTTGTAAATACCAGCTTCTCATCAATGTCCAGTACTGCAAGGTTGTACCTGAGTGTCTCCTGTACCAGATGAATTGACTCCATACGCAAAGCGGGTATGGCAGCCTCAGCCACATTAGGTGTAACATTATTAATATGCAAGGTGAGCGTCTCAAGTTTATCCGGAAATACCTTTGTAAGCAAAACTGAAAAATATTTGATCAATGGATAAAAAACCAGAACACCCAATACATTGAAGATGGTGTGAAAAAGTGCTAATGCAACAACATGATTATTACTTGCAAAAACACTTAAAGAAATAAATACAAGTAGTGGCATGGCCACCAATGCAACAATACCTGTTATCAGATTAAATGCAAAATGACTAAAGGCCACACGCTTCTTGGCGGGAGCGGCACCAATCGCACCAAGCAAAACTGTAATCGTGGTGCCCAGGTTAGCCCCGATTACCATTGCTGCCGAAGCACTGAATCCTATTATTCCGGCATTTAATGCCGTGAGCACAATGGCCATGGTGGCAGAGCTGGATTGCATCACGGCCGTAAGTAATACACCTATCCCCACATACACCATCAATCCATAATCAGGAATGGTAGACATGTCAAATCCTTGAGCGAATGTCTCAACACTTCCCTTCATGTAATCAATACCCATGAAGAGAAAACCAAATCCAGCCAATAGCTTACTAACCGCTGAATACTTTTCAGACTGCCCCAGAAAAATTAATCCTAAACCTCCAATTCCAATGAGCGGTAGCGCAAAACTTTCTATCTGTACCTGAAATCCCAGTGTTGCAACAATCCATCCGGTTATAGTAGTACCAATGTTTGAACCTAAGATTACCCCTATGGCATTATCCATGGTCATGATCCGGGCGCCAACAAAAGCCAGTACCATCAACGATACCGCTGAACTGCTTTGCAAAATCGCAGTAGTGAAGATTCCCGAAAGAATGGATTTTACTTTTCCTGACGTGTACTCACGGATAAGTCGCTTGAAGGCCCGGCCAGACAACTTCTTGATGGACTCTTCCATAAGGAACATCCCGAACATAAAAATTCCAAGCCCAGCCAGCAATTTCCAAATGTCGAAACTCTCAAACATGATGTAGAATATAGATAAGACGGTACACTTCGCAAAATTAAAAACCACTGCGAAGAACAACATTTTTAAATACCGCTAAAATGACAATGATCACATTATCAACTATGCAATATCAAATCTCCGTGATTTTTCTCATCTTGGAGCCTTAAATGATTAAGTCATGAAGTCCCTATACATAACCCTTACATTAATCTTTGTCGTAATAACCTTCGCTATTTCACAAGAAGTGAAAAAAGAGGAAGTGGCCAAACCTATTCCAGAACCTAAAGAATTTGTTACCGCTCATCAGGGTACTTTTGGAGGTAAATTGATCAAGTACAAAGCCATCGCTGGTGAAACGTACCTTAAGGACAAGGATGGTGAACCAGTGGCTTCGATTTGGTCAGTAACCTACAAATTAGATGGTGTAGAAAACACCAACCGACCTGTTACATTCATATTTAACGGTGGACCTGGATCTGCTTCTGTATGGTTACACCTGGGTTTGTTTGGACCTCAAATCACTAAAGTAAATAGTGACGCAGCAGAAGATGATGGTGGAGCTCCGTATCCGCTGATCAACAATACTCATGGCATGCTCGATCTTACCGACCTTGTATTTATTGATCCTGTTGGAACAGGTTACAGTCGCGTGATAGGTAAGGGAAAAGAAACTGATTACTGGGGTCTCAATGAGGACGCTAGCTCGATTGCCACATTCATGCGTGCCTGGGTCACCAAGTACAAACGATGGAACTCACCGAAGTACATCGCTGGTGAAAGTTTTGGAACAACAAGGGCAGCTGCTGTTACCTATGAACTGGAAGGAGGCGGACAAGCCATGGCATTGAATGGATTGATCCTCATCTCACAAGCATTGGATTACCAGGGCTCAACTTCCGAACATGACAACATAGTATCCTATGTCACCTATTTTCCAAGTATGGCAGCTACAGCATGGTATCACAAAAAAGCGGGCCAAGGTAAATCGCTGGAAGCTTTTGTGGATGAAGCCCGAAAGTTTGCATTGGATGAATACGTATCTGCCTTGTACAAAGGATCAAGATTGACAAAAGAAGAAGAAAATCACATCGCAGATAGGATAGTTTACTTTACGGGACTTTCCAAAACTTATGTTGAACTGGCCAACTTGAGATTGCTCATGCCTCGTTTTAGAAAAGAACTGCTGAGAGATAAGGGCATCACCATAGGTCAGCTCGATGGCCGGTACATGGGCAACGAATCAGATGATGTTGCCGATCGCGCTACATTGGGTGATCCTTCCAGCTATGGTATTGACGCTGCATACGGTGCTATCATCAACCACTATCTTTCAAGCCAGCTGAATGTGGACATGGACAGACCCTACCTCACTTCCAATGGTGAGTTGAGCTCAAAATGGAGATGGAGGGACGTGCCAGACGGCCGCTATTGGGAGCCTAGCTATGTCAATGTATCACGTAAACTTGGAGATGCCATGAGAAGAAATAAGGATTTGAAAGTGCTGGTCGCAAGTGGCTATTATGATCTGATCTGTCCCTTCTTTGATGCAGAGTACACATTCGCCCGCAATGGAATTTTAAAAGAACGCGTAACCCTTACCTATTACGAAGGAGGACATATGATGTACGTGCATGAACCGGATTTTGTTAAACTAGCGGGAGACATCCGAAAATTTTTGACTACCAAATAGAACATTCGTACCCTGTTGAATTCACACAGGATAATTCTATTTAAGTCATACTAATGTTGATAACACTGAGTCTGCTGACCTGAGTGGTCAGGAAGTGTCATTTAATTTTTAATTTTATTCCTTGTTAAATAAAATGAGCATGAAAAATATACTGATTACAGGAGCAGGTGGCGCATTGGGTAAAGCGTGTGTTATGGAATTTATTAAAAAAGGGCACCATGTAATCGCTTTGCTCTCGCCAGGTAAGAAACTTCCCTATGAAACACCAGCTCCTGTTTCTGTTTACAATGCAGACTTAATGAATGAAGACAATACTTTGAAAGTTGTAGATCAAATCATAACAGATCACACATCCATTGATGTGGCTTTACTGCTGGTGGGTGGGTTTGCCATGGGATCACTTGACAATACCGATGGAGCTATGATAAAAAAAATGATCGGTTTGAACTTTGATACTACCTACTACACGGGAAGCAAAGTTTTTAATCAAATGATAACACAACCAAATGGGGGCCGTATAGTGATGGTAGGTGCCAAACCTGCGTTGGAACCGATCGCTGCAACCAGCAAAGTAGCCTATGCATTATCCAAATCGCTCATTTTTAAACTGGCAGAAATATTCAATGAAATAGGTAAAGACAATAATGTGGTTTCTACTGTAATTGTGCCCAGCATTATCAACACTGAAGATAATCGCAAGGCCATGCCCAAAGCCGATACAGCTGCATGGGTTCAACCGGAAGAAATAGCTGCTATTGTTGCTTTTGCTACTTCCGACCAGGGTGCCACATTAAGAGAACCCATCATTAAAATATACGGAAAGTCCTAGGTTTCCTTTCTGGAGTGATTGACAGTAAATTCAAACACATCCCTCCGCTGATAATGACCTGACGTATCTAAAGTCATCCTCTCCTGTATCGACTCATCCAAATTTAGCTCACAAACAATTAGTTCCTCCTTATCGAAAACTGGTTCAACAAGATATCTCCCATTGGGTGCCACAACGCAGCTACCTCCATTCAAAACCCATTGATTGGGATTGGACTGAAGTGAATCCGGCTGCTCCAGTATAGCAGGAAAATCAGAAGCTTTTAACATTTGGCCGGCTGCTAGAACAAAGCACCTGCCTTCAAATGCATAGTGCCTGCTTGCCACCTGATGCATCTCATGCACTTTAGGCCACAGGGCAATATGAATGTGCTCACCTGAATCATGCAGGGCTTGTCGGGTCAAAGGCATCCAGTGCTCCCAACAAATGCTCGCCCCCACTCTGCCCACTTGCGTGTCCACCGCCTTAAGACCTTGGCCATCGCCCATGCCGTACAACATCTTCTCTGTAAAGGTGGGCATCAATTTCCGATGGTGATTTATAACTTCTCCATGCTGATCAACAATTACAAAACTATTGTATATCGTGCCGTTGCCCGGACCTGATGCTAATTTTTCATTGAAACCAATACACAAGGTGATATTGTTGTCTTTTGCCATCGCACAGACCCGCTTAAATTCTGTGCTGTTAACTGCCACACTGCTGTTATAAAATTGAAGATATACCTCCTTCATTTCCTTACCATCCCATTGCGAAACATTGGTGCAATAGTCCAGCCACGAAGGGTACCCTGATAACCATGTTTCACCCAAAACCAACATCCCCACTCGCTTTGCTGCTGCTTCAACAACGATGCTTTCTAACTTCTGCAAACTACGCGGTAAGTCCAGGTGCACTGAACTGTATTGACCTATTCCTACTGTTACCCTATTTGACTTCATTTTAGAATAAGATTTTAGGACTTGAATATGTTGTAATTTTTAGGAGTCTAATCAAAACTAAACTAATTTAAGGCATGTTTAAACTTTTTCCTGCTTAATGAATGTTTAGAAGAATCCATCGGATATTCACACATATCCTTAGGTATTTACAAAAGCGGCTTAGTGAAAAGCAGTTTTTGATTTTTTCCAGTATCCTGGTAGGTGTTTCAAGTGGCTTGGCAGCTGTGATCTTAAAGTCGTTTGCACACAGCATCAACACTTTTGTTGAGCGGTATTCCAGCAACTATCAGGATTTCTTTCTCTTTACCCTATTCCCTCTGGTTGGCCTCAGCATCACGGTGCTTTACCTCCGCTATTTTATTCGAAAAGAAGATTTCTCTAAAGGCAGTGCAGATATAGTGTATGCTATTGCCAAAAAGTCAAGCATCCTTCCCCAGTCGTCAATGTATTCTCATGTTGTGACCAGTGCCTTTACAGTGGGCTTCGGAGGCTCGCTGGGGTTAGAGTCTCCCATGGTTAGTACTGGGTCTGCCATAGGATCCAATTATGGAAAAACATATAACCTAAGCTATAAGGACCGCACCATGCTGTTGGCTTGTGGTGCTGCGGCTGCCATCGCTGGTGCCTTCAATTCCCCCATAGCAGGCGTCCTTTTTGCCATAGAAGTATTATTGGCCGATATCTCGGTAGCCGCTTTCATCCCCTTAATTATTTCGGCCGCATCGGGGGCCCTGTTTGCCAAGATCATATTGGGCGAAGGCGTGCTGTTGTCATTCACCAATGTACAGCCTTTCGATTACAACAACACACCGTTTTACGTGTTGCTGGGTATCCTGGCGGGACTTGCCTCATTATACTACACTCGGATGTTTACCAAAATCGAACATCGGGTTTCCCTGATCAAAAACGACTATACCAAAGTAATCGGTGGTGGCCTGGTACTTGCCCTGCTACTCATTGTATTTCCACCCCTTTATGGAGAAGGATATGAAGGAATAAAAGCACTGGCGAGCCTTGATCATGCCCACTTTTATCAAAACAGTATTTTACAATCCTTTATTTCTACGGAATGGATGGGCCTTTTGTTTCTGATGGGTTTGCTTCTCATCAAAGTTTTTGCAACCGCCATCGCAATTGGGAGTGGCGGTAACGGTGGGAATTTTGCACCTTCACTTTGTATGGGTGCCTACCTTGGGTATACCTATTCTCACTTTATCAATATGATTGGGTGGGCCAAACTACCTCATGCTAATTTTACTTTGGTGGCCATGGCGGGGATTTTAAGTGGCGTTTTCTATGCGCCACTGACCGCAATATTTCTTATCGCTGAAATCACTGGTGGTTATAACCTGATGATACCGCTAATGATTGTAGCAGCCTTCAGTAATATTATCATGAAATATTTTGAGCCGCTTTCAATGGAAAACAAAAAGCTCGCCACTAAAATGAATCTTTCCATCGAGTCTCGGGATAAATACCTGTTGAGTAAACTCGATCTGGAAAAAATGATTGAAACCGATTTTCAAGCCGTTAAGCCGACTGACAAGTTACGCGCCCTTGTTTCCGCCATTACTAAATCAAAACGAAATCTTTTCCCCGTCATCAATGAAGATCAGGAATTGGTGGGCATCATACTTCTTGACAGTGTAAAAGAAATGATGTTCAATCATGAACTCTACGACAAGATTACTATTAAAGAGATTATGACAAGACCCCGCGCTATCATATCTCCCGATGAAAGTCTCAACTCGGTCTTGAAGAAATTTGAAGATACTGAGCAATGGAACTTACCGGTGATAGAAAACTTCCGCTACATCGGCTTCTTATCCAAATCCAGCATTCTCTCTCAATATCGTGATGAGCTGGTACGTTCCACTTAAACGATTTCATCATCAGGTCACTGAACAAAAAAAGGTCACATTTTCATGTGACCTTTTATATTTTATTGCCAGGATGTATTAATACAAACCGAGGGCCTTCATTCTCTTTTCAATACGAGACACTTGAGATTGCATATCCAGGTCGCTGTAGATTGAGTAAAGGTTATCCAACACCTTCTCATCATCAGGGCTGATTTTCTCACAAGTTTCCCAATAAGGCAAGGCTTTCTTTAAACTCTCCACCAATACCTTGTCCAACTCAAAACGTTTCTTTTTGTCATCCGCAGTGATACCTAGTTGGTTCATTTCAGCTTTTATTTTCTTTGCCTCAAGGTATACAAGTTCAGCAACAGCAATGCGCGGCTCAAAATATTTGGGATCTAACTTAATCGCTTCCTCATACCATTTTCTTGCCTCATCGTTGCTACCCATTTGCTGATTGATAACCCCTAGGAAATACCTGGTCTCTTTGTCATTGGGTGCTTTGGCAGCCTGACGCTCCATGGCTTCCTTAGCCTGAGGCAGTTTGTTCATTCTGATGTACATGTCCAACTCATACTTTGGAAACTCAGGATTACCTGGGAATGCTTTAATGGCACTCTTTGCAATTTCAAGGGCTTTTTCATTGTCCTTGATGTGATCGCGATAGGCGCTGAAAATCATTACATAGGCATCAGAAGAAGTACCACCCAAATCGATGTATTTTTGTAAAAAGTCAACTGACTTTTGGTGCTCATCAGCAGAAGGTGCGAAGAACAAACCAGCGTTCAATAAAATTGAAGTGTCTTGAGGAACAAAATACAATGTCCTTTCAACCTGCTTCAACGCTTCTGCGTAATCCTTGTCTTCCTGGTATGCATTAAGACCTTTTTCAAAATATTTCTGAGCCATGTAAGCATTTACCTGGTCAGTAAGCATAGGAAATCCGTTGGGACCATTTACATAGCTACCTTTGTCTTTGTCCAAAGAATATGCTTTCTCGAAAGCAGCTTTAGCATCTGGAAATGGGTCAGCAATAAGTGACTTATAAGCTGTATTGGTTGTTGTGTCAATACCTGCGTAGATCAAGCCTTTCAAATACCACGCTTTTGCATTGCTAGCATATTTTTCGCTTTCAACAGTGGCATCAATAATCGCTTTGGCTTCATCAAACTTGCCTTCGCGTAGCGCCTTCTCAGCCTTAGGCATGCTAGGCTTAATCGGTTTTTGTGCTGCTACCACAAAGGGAATTATGAAGATTAAGAAAAGTATTTTTTTCATCTGATTTAGGTTTATTGGACGCAAATTTATGTGTTTACTCGGTTATTGTCGAATCCGGTTCTTCCATTTTTACGATTTTTTCGACCGAAGAAATGGAATCGTCTTCGTTTAATTTAATGACTCTGACGCCCTGAGTGGCGCGGCCCATGATTCGCAGTTCGTCAACTTTTATTCGAATACTGATACCAGACCTATTTATAATCATCAGCTCGTCTTCATCTACAACTTCCTTTATTGCAACAAGCTTGCCAGTTTTTTCAGTGATATTGATGGTTTTTACGCCTTTTCCACCTCTTCGCGTAATCCGGTAATCCTCAATGGAAGAGCGCTTTCCATACCCTCTTTCAGATACAACCAATACATTGGCATCTGGTCGGCTTATGCATATCATGCCCACCACCCTATCATCGGTGGACTCTAAAGTAACACCGCGTACACCCGAGGCAGTTCGCCCCATAGGGCGTACATCCGATTCATTGAAATGCACAGCCTTGCCATCCCGCTTGGCAATTACTATGTGATTATTACCATTCGTTAATGCCGCTGTTAGTAGCTTGTCTCCTTCGTGTATCGTGATGGCCGTGATGCCATTGGCACGGGGACGTGAGTAAGCTGCAAGAGAGGTCTTCTTGATGATACCATTTTGGGTACAAAGAATGACATAGTTGGAACTGGTATAGGCTTCATCACTCAGGTCCTTGATTTTCAACACTGCTCTTACCGTGTCTCCGGCCTCAATGTTTAACAAGTTTTGTATTGCTCTTCCCTTGGAGGTTTTACTGCCTTCAGGTATCTCGTAAACTTTCTTCCAGTATACTTTACCAAAAGCAGTGAAAATCAATAAGTAATTATGTGCCTGGGCCACAAAAAGATGTTCCGTAAAATCATCTTCTTTAGTTGAAACGGCCTTGGAGCCTATACCTCCTCTACCTTGTGTTCTGTAATCAGTAAGTATGGTCCGTTTCACGTATCCCTGATTGGAAATGGTGATCACCATGTCCTCATTGGGAATCATGTCTTCCACAGTAAGATCATCATCGCTGTGAACGATTTCAGTTCTCCTGTCATCACCATAACGCTCTTTTATCTCTAGCAGCTCATTTTTGATGATGTCCATTCGCATAGACTCATTACCCAAAACCTCATTGAGATGAGCGATAAGTGCCTTTAATTCTTTGTATTCGTTTTCAATTTTTTCCCTTTCAAGACCCGTCAGTCGCTGCAGACGCATTTCCAGGATGGCCTTGGCCTGTATCTCAGAAAGCTTAAAGCGCTCAATCAATCCGGTCTTGGCCACTTCAGGATCCTTGGATGCGCGGATCAATGCGATTACTTCATCCAGATTATCCAGCGCGATGAGGTAGCCTTCCAGAATATGCGCTCTTTTTTCAGCTTCAGCCAAATCAAATTTGGTTCTGCGAACTACCACCTCATGCCTGTGGTCAACAAAATGGGTAACCAGGTCCAACAGGTTCAATGTTTGCGGCCTTCCCTTCACTAAGGCCACATTATTCACCCCAAATGAAGACTGAAGTTGTGTGTATTTGTAAAGGTTGTTGAGTACAATATTCGGAATCGCATCTTTTCGCAAATCGTATACGACACGATATCCATCCCGGTCTGATTCATCCCGGAGATCTGAAATCCCCTCTATTTTCTTTTCGTTGATTAGCGCGGCTGTACGTTCGATCATGGTGGCCTTGTTCACCAGGTATGGGATCTCTGTAACCACAATCTGATCTTTGCCATTGGCGTTGGTTACAATCTCTGCCTTCCCTCTTACCACTACCCGACCTCTGCCATGGAGAAACCCTTGCTGAACTCCTGCATAGCCATAGATGATACCCCCCGTTGGAAAGTCTGGCCCCTTGATGTACTCCATCAATTCCGGCACCGTGATGTTCTTGTTATCGATGTAGGCGATTATCCCATCCACTACCTCTCTGAGGTTATGGGGTGCCATGTTGGTAGCCATACCTACTGCAATACCGGCAGACCCGTTGATTAACAGGTTAGGAATTTTGGCGGGCAATACGGTTGGTTCCGTAAGTGAATCGTCAAAGTTGGGCTGGAAGTCAACTGTATCTTTGTTGATGTCTGCCAACAGCTCTTCCGCTATTCGCTTCAATCTGGCCTCTGTATAACGCATGGCAGCCGCAAAGTCTCCGTCTACAGATCCAAAGTTACCCTGTCCGTCTACCAGCGTGTATCGCAACGACCAATCCTGGGCCATACGCACCATGGTATCGTACACTGAGGCATCTCCATGAGGATGATACTTACCCAATACCTCCCCGACAATACGGGCTGACTTCTTGTAGGGCTTATTGTAGTTGACCCCTAAATCCTGCATTCCATAGAGCACCCTGCGGTGCACAGGTTTAAGGCCGTCTCGAACGTCTGGAAGAGCCCTGGAGATGATCACCGACATGGAATAGTCGATGTAAGCACCTCTCATTTCATCTTCAATATTTATGGGGATTATGCGCTGTTTGCCAGCTTCCTGATCGGGTGTTTCGTCTGCCACGCTTGTACTTTTATGGTTCTGTTAGGGAGGTAAAAATTAGTGTTACAAACCCTCCATTTTATGGGCCGCAAGTTAAACAAAATTGAGGAATTTAAACCCTCTTAAAAAGGCTTTTAAGTGTCTAAAAAACAAGAATTTATGAGCCCCTAATAAGGGTTCAACTTCTTCCTGTTTTTACGCTTTTCGCGGATCAATTTAGGGTAGTTTTCACCGTAGTGTGGATTCTGCTTTTTGTAGAAAGGGTGCATCCTGCTTCGGTACTCTTTATTGCCATGAGCATGGTTCATTTGAACATGACAATTGGGGTGGTAACATTTGGCCAATTCCGGAATGCTGTAGGAAATACCTACATTGAGATAAAAAGCATTCAGGTTGTGGACAATCGCGCGGTTATTGCTGCCCGGAAGTGATAAAGTATAATTCTTAATTTCAAATGAAGGTCTCACAAATACCTTGAGGTATTCAGAGAGTTCATGCTCAGCAGTTACACCCAGGTTGGCGTACACTCCTTTTTTAATAAAGCTTTTCGCAAAATTATTTCCAGGATTATACCCTCCTACATTCACATCCCCTGTAAACAGGACATCGTTCCATCGATAGAATGATACCCCGGCCATGATAAAGTACTTTTTCATAAACCCTGCAGGATTGCCGGGTTGAAATCCATTGATCTTGTCTTTATAGCTAATGGAGCGGTAATCGCCCATACTCATCAATTCGTAGGAAAATCCACCTCCAAGCCTATACTTTTCTAAAAACTCATAATGAATGGTAAGCTTTAATGGAAGATTCAAAGCATTGCCTTTGAATCCAAGTTGGGTGGTATCTGAACTGACGATAAAGCTATCTGGTCCTTGTGCGCTGGCTGCGCTTACACGGTTTACCCAATTGTCATAACGATTGTTCCTGTCTGCCGGAAAAATGGTAGGTGCTACACCATCTACCTGGGAGATCCCAAATCCATCCAGTTTGTGACTTAAGAATGTATTCCCATATCCAATGCTTCCTCCAAACACAAAATTTTTGAGTATGCTGCGAAAGGGACTTTTTACTCGTTTGGCATAGAAGTTATCAAGCGGAAAAGTAATCTCGTCATCCTTTTGCGCATAGCCTGCAACCGATAGTCCACAAAAGAAAAGCAGGAAAAGCGATATGTGTTTTGAGCTGGCCAGAATCGTATTTTAAAACTAAAAAACAAGGATCAAATTGTGTTAAAAATAGAAAATTAACATGAGTTTAGTAAAATCGGTAACTCGGTGAGTGGCTTTCCAAAGAGGTAAATGTATGAAACATCGGCCCCTTTTTATCGATTACATAGGTAAAGGTGTGCTCCTCAGGTTGCCCGCCAGAGCCAGTATCAAGGCTGAGTGTAACTTCATTGCTGCCAAGTGTCAGCGGTAACCTGGAATAATAGATAGAATGTGGTAAGGTTTGCCAATTTCTGGTATCCGCTTTTTCAGTAATTGCATTGATGATCCCAAATAATGAACCCAAAGCCTTATTCTCCTTTCTCATTTCATATTCAGCCACCTTTTTCAATGCAGCACGTACAAGCGCTTTGCTAAATTCTAAAGTCATCCGTTGTTCAAGTACGTGATTGGCTATCTTATTAATATCCTCGACTAATGTCAGCTGCATGGTCGTGTCCCGGGTTGAAATTGTAGCCTCCTTATAATAAACTGGACGCTCAACGTATTTTGGAAAAGCTACCCTGAAAACTTCAAGATCAGCTAAACCTTTCTTGTCCTTTTCATCATATTCAGAAATGTTAAACGGAAAAGTAAAAGCCAAATCCTGATTAATAAAAGTGATCAAATTATCTTTTCTATTAATCACAAAGTTAATACTCCATTCGGCCTTGATTGGACTCAATCCATTGTGCCAGAAGAAAACCAGATCTCCTCCTGGTGAAGGAGTGTATTCGTAATCAGGACGATCGAACTCGTTTTTATAAATCTCATGCTCAGATTGAAGGCCGCTCAACAAAGAGGTTCTTAATAAATCCTCTCTCAATTGTGACGGGGTTGTAGTTCCAAACAAATCAGGATAATCAGATTGATATATCTCATACGAATTGCGGTAAGCAATAAATGCATTATTGAAATCATTGTCTGCTTCATAAATGATTCCCATAAGCATGTGAATAAACGCATCTCTTTTATATTTTTTATCGGATTGGTATCGATCACTTAATTGTTGTAAACGGATATTAAGTCTCCGACATTCAACCAGGGCTTCTTCGTACTTGCCCATCTTTAAAAAATTCATTGCCTTGTAGTACAGTACCATAAGGTGCTCATGATCCTCTCCTCTATAGGAGGTAATCATAGGATTGGTGAGATAGGATGCTGCCTCATTTAGATAATTCTTTTGATAGTCTTCACCAAACAGAAATGCTTTCTCAAGGTACTCGTTGCTTTCTTCGTATCGTCCCATTACAGACAATAGCAATCCATTATTGGATAAGTACAAAAATTCTTTTTTTCTATAATCTCTTGAAGATGAGTTGTCCAGTGCCTGCAAAGCCTTCTCTAGCTTGCCTTGTTCAAAAGACTGATTGAAATCGTAATTGGTTTGGTAGTAGGTGGCACACGATGGAAATGCCAGCAGCAGTAAAATTATACAACAACGTAGGGTTGATTGCCTGGCCACCAGATTAGACATTAAGCACTTAATTCTTTATGAATTTCTTGATCTCCTTCTGACCATACCAAATTCGTTTATTGGTCTCTATGTCCGTAAGAAAAAGTGTAACTATATAATTGACTACCCGCTTGTTGTTGTAAACATCTGTTTCGGAGGTCATTTCACCAAACAACATCAAGTCTGCACCCACTTCCATACCCCACTGAGAAGCTGTTTCGCTGCTTGCAAAATCCTGCTGCTGAGCCCGTTCCTCTCTCAGTTTATCTCTGAATGAATCAGCTTCAACCAAATCGGCAATACCTGAATTGAAAATGGTCAACTCCATCTTTTTAATAAAGTTGGCAGCATCGATGTGTTCGCTGGTTTTATTCAACACCCACCCTACAATAATTGCCGGCTTCTTTCCTTGTTGCTTTGCAAATTCCTTAAATTTCTCACTTGCCAATAATTCATTGGTCATTGTTTCAGCTACCGAACGAGAATCTGTATCGTTCCATCTGCCACTTAAATCAATAGATGTACTTGGATCTATCCTTGAAACATTGCGAGAGCAACTCACCATCAATACTATTAAAAGGACTAAATAAGAGAGTATACGCATAACTTTTTCAATAATTAACCAAATTTCTTGCCGAAAAAACCCTTAACTATTTTTCAATTGTTCTATTACAAGTTTTGGATTGGAGGAGGAAAAAACAAAGTTGCCTGCCACCAAAACATCGGCACCAGCATCCATTAACGGTTTTGCATTTTTTTGGTTTACCCCACCGTCAATTTCAATATGTACTTTGGCACCCGCCTTGTCTATCATCGATTTTAGACGAGACACCTTCTTATAGGTATTTTCAATAAATTTCTGGCCGCCAAATCCAGGGTTGACAGACATCATACATACCAAATCAATATCACTTAATATATCCTGCAACTGTTCCACACCTGTATGCGGATTGATGGCTACCCCCGCTTTGCACCCCAAAGCTTTGATTTGCTGTATAGTTCTGTGAAGATGTGGACTGGCTTCTAAATGAACAGAAATAATTGATGCGCCAGCTTCAAAAAATGCTTCCACATACCGTTCAGGATTTACAATCATCAAGTGAACATCCAGAGGCTTGGTGGCATGCTTTTTTATGGCCTGAACCACCGGCAGTCCCATGGATAAATTAGGTACAAATACACCATCCATGATATCAACATGAATCCAGTCAGCCTGACTTTCGTTAATCATGGTGACTTCACTTTGAAGATTGGCAAAATCAGAAGCTAATATTGAAGGAGCAACGATAGGTTTCATAAGCAGTAACAGAATCTAGAGTCTGTAAAATTGTATTTACAAATATAATGGCTTGGGGCGAGGGATTATGCCATCTGCGAATTGAATTGGTATAAATAAAGCCCTAATGCTTCATCAACCGAATGGTTTTCACTACTCCTCCCGTTTCTACTCTCATCAAGTACAATCCTGCAGAAAAATGAGAAATATCCAGTTCCAGTGGATTATTGACGTAAGTCACCTCACCTTCCGATTTCAGCAAGAGTTGTCCCATGAGGTCATAGACACGGACTGACGCCCATTGTCCCGGGGCCACATCCATTGACAGGGTGACCAAATTAGTTATAGGATTGGGATAGACATGTATCTCAGAGGTTGGCAATTCTGGCGTTTTGCCCTCCTTAATCAATTTGGCTTCAAGATAGCGCGGTAGACCTTGGCCTTTTTGGTTATCCGGATTGTCGCTCATGTTACCGGAAGCGAGTATAAGATTGTAAAGCTCAGTTGAAGTCAGCGATGGAAATTTCTGTAACAGCCCCACCGCTAGACTGGTAACAAGAGGAGCCGCTGCAGAGGTGCCACTTGTAAAGCCGGTAGTTCCATTTTGTTTGATAATTGAAACGCCAGAGCCCAGTGCTACCACATCTGGCTTTATTCTTCCATCTGATGTAGGGCCCACTGAGCTAAAGTTGCTTAAGTTGCCTGTGCTGGTAATGGCACCAACGGCCAGCACACCATCCACATCTGCTGGCGGATTAACAAGACGCCAGGAAGTATTGCCATCATTACCGGCACTTACTACAACCAACATTCCCTTTCTGATTGCTATGGAGGCGGCCCTGCTTACGACTGCAGTTTTTCCATCCAACTGGCTGGTAGAATAGTCCATAGTAGCATCATCAAAATAATTATAACCTAGTGATGAATTGATGATATCAACACCCGCACTGTCGGCTTTCTCCGCTGCCACCAACCAGTTGTATTCCTCAATTCGGTATTCAATGGGATCATCTTCAGTAACATACAATTGATAAGTGGCTTTGGGCACTCCGCCAAGATAGGTCCCGGCCTGGCTGGCCGCCATTATGGATAATACTTCTGTGCCATGATCATCATATTGAAAAACATTACTTGTCTTTCCAACCAGATCTTGGGTAAAAGTAATTCGTCCCTCATCAAACAAAGCTTTAAAAGGAGTTGTAACATCTACTCCTGAAAATCCACTGTCAAAAACACCTACTACAATACCTTCTCCATAAATATTTTCCTTGTGCATGTCGTCCAATCCCAGCATCGTAAGCTGAAGGTGATTGACCACATCTAAACTGGCATCTTTCTTCTTGTGTACCCGGCCTGCCCTCCCTCCAGGGTTGGTTTTTGCAGGTGCTATGTATTCGTGAGCTGTTACAAAAGGTAATTGTAAAATACTATTGAGTTCGTTGTCCTCCAGTTCCACCATCACCGCATTCATCCAACGAGAAGCATGAAGCACTTTTGCTCCAGTTGATTTTACTTGGTTAATGTAGCCTTCATTGACAGGAAAATCCTCTTCCGAAACAACTACTCCATTTTTAATTCTCCGTTCAATGCTTTTTTGAGAGAGAAATTGAGAAGGATCATCTACAGAATAAATAGTACCTGCTTTGTCAGAAAAAAAAATAGCATACCTGCCCGTCTGCGCATACGACAGTTGATGGATTAAAATGATAATGACAGTTATCACACTATTCCTTACCATAGCTGGTCAAGGTCTGTTTAAGAATATATCCCTTCTCTATTTGCTGCTTGCCTATACATGCCCCTACAGTACAATATTCCAAGACTGTACTTGACTTCAATACAAGCCCAACATTTCTGGCGTAGAGTTCGGTGCGCACATCCTGCTTAACGATTAAATCAGTGTTGTTGTTTAACGTCACTTCAATAGTTTCTGTCAACGTCTCACCGTTGAATTCGAATGGAGTACCCTTTCCTGTGACCTTATACAAGTCACAGGGAAAAGTAGGCCCCTGGCCACAATTTTGCTCTCCTCCCAATGCATTCAATGCGTTCCCATTCCACTCCTTTCCTACATCCAATGGAAATGCTAGCCTTACAAAAGCAATATTCCCTTCATTTACAATTACTTCAGATGCTTCTTTGCGAACCGACCACGTGTCGAGATAACTAAAACCAGCATCATTACTATTCTTTTTAGAGCGCTGAATTACATAGGTGATGCCTCCAGCGTTGTTTGGAAATGAATCAGTAACGGAAAATTTTAACTGGTACACATAATCCTTCTGCCCTTCCAAAACAGAATACTGTGTTTCTTCCACGTTATAAACAAAAAATGCACCTACCTGAATGGGAAAGAAATCGCTGTCCTTTTTTACAATTACTTCTTCGTCTCCCGAACATGACCAAACAAGTAGTGTAAAAACAAAAAAAGAGAGATATTTGCGGATCACCTGATAAGCTTTCAAGCTATAAAGTTATTTTTTCTTTTTGATATATATCCATGCTGCTAAAAACCAAAGTAAAAGTAGGAAACATTACCAATCTCAGCGATGCCAGGTATTGTGCCGGAATGGGGGTTGATCTGCTGGGATTTCCAATTGGAAATGGTGAGGGACAAATTACTTTCGACATGTTTCGTGAAATTGCAGAGTGGGTAGCAGGCCCAGCGTTCACACTTGAATACACTGACCAGATGGATGCTGAAATGCTAGAAAAAGTAACCCAGTCAAATACTATTCAACATGTTCAATTGAATGTTTCTCAGCTGAAGGCGCTCGGCACAAATAAGAACTTAAAGTCCATCCTGTTAGAGATAAAGCTGGCCGATTGGCCCGGCATCAGTCAACTGCTCGAGGAATACCCAATAAGTTATCTGGTTCTCACTGAGACTAAAATCATAGATTGGAAAGAAATAGGAAATCTCAATTCCATCATTCCCCTTTTGATACCCCATTCGTTGATACCCTCTGAAACCACAGACATTTCAACCCTGCCAGTTACAGGAATAGTTCTTGAAGGTACCGCTGAAGACAAACCTGGCCAAAAAGATTATGATCACCTGGCCTCAGTACTGGAGTCGCTGGAAGTAGAGTAATATGATGCCATGTGCATGGCACTCGCAACTGCCTCTTCAGTAGTATCTGGAAAAGAAATGTCCAATGATTTGGACAGATCCATCCAGTTTTCAATTTGATCCAAATTCTTCTTCTTTACCCTTTTCAAAACAGGTACCCCCAACCTTTTCAAAGCAGCCGCATTGCAATATTGCTCATATTGGCTCTTCATAGGTACTACCATTAATTTTTTATTCAAGTGCAATACTTCAGCAGGTGTTTCAAATCCTGCACCGGTAAGCACCCCCCTGCTTGTGATCATGCTTTCTACAAAATCAGGGCCACTAATCGGAAAAACTGACACCCGATCAACATGATAGGGATTTTTGATGTGTTTAGAAAAAATGTGCCATTTTACCTTACGGAATCTTAGAAATAACTGAGCAAGCTTTTTATCATCGTAAGCAGGCAAATATACAGTGTAGTGTCCTTTATCTGACGACTTTGCCTCTCTCACTGCTTTGCGAACTACAGGAGTAAAGATATTCTTGTCGTATTGTTCAAAATGAAACCCAACGTACTTTTTTACAGGAGCATAGCTTTTCAATAACCATTCACCAAAAGGATCTACACGCTTTGGTCTTGGAGATTTTTTTGAAAGCAATGCAGCCTGGTGACTTAGACCAATACAAGGAATCTTTTTCTTTTTAGCTGCCCAGGCAGAAATAGGTTCAAAATCGTTAATAATAAGATCGTATTTTTGAACAGGAAATTGATCAATCTCCTGAACAACACTCGAGCTGTTTTTCTTGAATGTCTTATAAAAGTTGATACCCCCATTTTTGCCAAAATAAAAACTAAGCCCTTTAGATTTATACTTTACCGGATACGCCAATTCAATCTCGGCCTGAGCTCCACTCACTAATAGATCCAATTCGCCATACTGTTTTAAAACGGGTACCACATCAATGGCCCTGCTGAGGTGTCCATTCCCTGTTCCTTGAATGGCGTATAAGATTTTCATTTCTTTATGGTAAGAAATTCGTTGACGAGATCTTTAAAAATCTCATCATTATCAAGACTGTTTCTGTAGCGTTTTGCAATTTTGATGGACTGCGCACGCTTGTCTTCCGAATAGCGATAAATAGACCATTCGTTCAGATTATATTCAAGGGCTGTGAGATTTTCAACCCAATCCCCCGAATTGAGATAAACAACTTCCCCCTTATCCGTCTTAATGGTCTTAATCTCAGGATGGTGGATATGCCCGCAGACTACATAGTGATACCCATTAGCTATTGCAATTTCAGCAGCCGTACTTTCAAAATTGTTGATAAACTTCACCGCACCCTTAACACTGTCTTTCACTTTCTTGGATAGTGAAATTCGCCCCTTACCAAAAAATTTAGAAACAAAATTGACTACCGCATTCAACAAAATTAGCGCATCATAACCAATCGCCCCAAGGCGCGCGATCCATTTGGAATAACGCATGGTGACATCAAAAACATCACCATGAAATATCCATGCTGACTTCCCATTAAGGGCAAGCACTTTCTTATTCTCAATTTGAAATGAACCTAATCTGAATCCGGCAAACTTGCGCAACATCTCATCATGGTTGCCAGTGAGATAAGTAATTTTAGTCCCTTTTGCCAATAGGCCAGTGATGTGTTTCACAATTTCCATGTGACTTTTAGGCCAGTAGCGTTTACTAAATTGCCACATGTCGATGATATCACCGTTAAGAATCAGCCTTTTAGGTTTAATCGTCTTGAGGTAGCGTAGCAATTCTTCTGAATGACAGCCATAAGTACCAAGGTGAACATCAGATATGATCACAAGTTCGACCTCTCTCTTTCTTTTCTTTGCCATTAGATGATACCCAGGAGAAATTACTCAGTCATGCTTATTTTAATTGATCAAAGATATTAACAAAAGCTTATCGATAGGTAACCAAAAAATTACCTTTGTGTTAAACACTTCATATTATGGTATAAACTCAAAACGAAGGTATTTTATCGTTTCACCTTTTTTGGCAAACATTTCCTCATACCTGGTTTTAATATCAAATACCTCATTTCGGAATTCCGATTGGTAAACATCAAACGTAAAATGGAGATTGTTAATGTCATTCCGACTTTGCAACTCTTCCAGTGTAAAATTGAAGAGGTCAGTATTATCTGTTTTTAGCCTGAAGGTACCTCCAGGCTTAAGCAGCTTTTTATATAAATCCAAAAACCTGTTGTTGCTCAATCTTCTTTTGATGTCTCGCTTTTTTGGACGTGGGTCTGGAAATGTAAGCCAAATCTCGTCCACTTCATTTTCCTCAAAAAAGTTTTCGAGAGTATGAATTTGTGCACGTAGAAAACCGACATTTTTTAATTCCCGTTCTACGGCCCAGTTACTCCCTTTCCAAATTCTGTCCCCTTTGATGTCTACCCCGACAAAATTTCTATGGGGAAACAACTCAGCCATTCCTACCGAGTATTCACCTCTGCCGCAAGCCAACTCCAAAGTGATGGGGTTTTCATTATTAAAGTAGGATTTGTTCCAATCTCCTTTAATGTTGAAGTACAACTCCTTTCCGGGCTCCAGTACATTGTCCCGCTCTGCTATCACCTTGAATCGCGCTAACTTACTTTTCATTTATCACAAACCATCTATTTCAGCTACCACGAAGGTGCTGCCTCCAATAAAAATAAAATCATCTGCCGAAGCCTTGGCTTTAGCTTTCGCAATGGCCTCACTCACACTTCCTAGAACATGACCTTTTAATCCATAGTCTGCTGCTTTTTCTGCCAAAGCACCAGCATCCAATGCTCGTGGAATGTTAGCCGCACAAAAATAATAAACTGCGTGTTTAGGTAACAATGCTAAAATGGCGCTGGCATCCTTGTCTTTTACCATTCCAAATACAATGTGGAGTTGATTAAACTTCAAGGCTTCAATCATTTGGATTACCTCCTTTAGTCCCTCCGCATTGTGCGCGGTGTCACAATAAACAAGCGGATTAACACCTAATTTTTGCCATCTGCCCTTGAGTCCGGTAAGTGAGACTGTCTTTTCAATTCCGGTTCGAATTGATTCTGATGAAATTATATAGCCTAATTCAATTAATCTGTCAATTACAGCCAGCACGCCAGCAATATTTTTCTTTTGATAAATTCCTTTTAATTCAGATTGCAACACCTGGAATAAAATTTTTCCGGACTTTCTTACCACAAAGCCTGCATCCTCTTTACTCAGTTCCTGTACCTGATACTCATCCTGTGCAAACAACAATGTTGAATTGACAGTGCGTGCTTTTTCAATAAAAACCTGCTCAATCTCAGGTTGTCGCTCGCTAATAATGGTGATCCGCTTATGCTTAATAATACCCGCCTTTTCTGAAGCAATGGCTGTAAGTGTGTCCCCCAACAAATCTTTGTGATCGTAGCCGATATTGGTAATCAATGATATCAATGGGTCTATAACATTGGTGGAGTCAAGCCTGCCGCCAAGCCCTACTTCAACCACAGCAAAATCCACTTTTTGTCTGGCAAAATAATCGAACGCCATCACCACAGTGATCTCAAAAAAGGAAGGTTGTATTTTTTCAATTTGTGGTTTAATCCGTTCCACAAAATCAACCACAAAGTCAGGGGGGATTTCAAGTCCATTTATTCGAATCCGCTCAGTAAATTCCTTCAAATGTGGTGAGGTATACAGACCAGTCTTATATCCCTGACTCTGAAGAACGGACGCAATCATATGACTGGAACTACCCTTTCCATTGGTACCACCCACGTGAATGGATTTAAATTGGTGCTGTGGGTTACCCAGTGCATCGCAAAGCAGAATTGTGTTGTTCAGGTCGCGCTTGAGGGCAGCAGGTCCTACCCGCTGAAACATGGGCAGCACGGTATAGAGATAATCGAGTGTACTTTTATACTTTGCGTTACCCATTTTAAGAGATGCAAATCTACTTCTCAAAACAAAAAAAGCCACTCCAGGGAGTGGCTTTTTTAAGGTCAATTAATCCTACTTTCCAAACTTAATCAGTTTGTACCCCAGAGAAACCTGAACTACCTGATTTTTGGATTCTGGAGAATTGGATCCATCATTAATTTTGGAGAGCCCAAGGTTGTACCTCGCATCTATGGTCAAGCCAAAAGGTAAATCCCATCCCAGACCAAGGGCTGCACTGATATCAGAACCTTTAAGTTGATCCTTCACATTCTGCTTGGTAACTGTATTGGTGCTAATGTCCAGGACATCTTGTTCAGCATTGGCAATAAATCCAAACTGAGGACCAATCTGAATGTTGATTCCAGCAACTGTATACAGTTTAAGAATTACCGGAATGTTAATGTAATCATAGTTGGCATCTAGATTTTGAGAATTGAATTTGAAACTGCTTCCTTGCTTCGAAAAAATCAACTCAGGCTGAACGCCTATCTTTGAGAATTTCATCAGAAGGAAAGCCCCTCCATGAAATCCCGTCCGGTTATCAGTAGAGATGTTCTCTATATCAACCTTTGAAAAGTTAAGACCACCTTTGAGGCCTAATGCGACTTGTGCCTGCGCCTGCACTTCATTGATAACTGCAAAAGCTCCAAGGACACAGCATAAAATGAATATTTTTTTCATACAAATTGATTTTGTTTCAAATCTAACGACAAATATGAAGCCAACTTACCAGATGTAATAATTAATTCGTAGAGTGGAAAAAAATGGTAAATCCAGCCATCAGAAAAAATCCACTTTCTGTGTTTTTAACATTGGAGGTTTTATCCTTATTGGATTCAGATAGAAACCCTGCCACTGGCTCAAACAACACCGTATCCGAAATACGCGCTGCATATCCCACTCCCAACCTTAATTCAGAAACACTGGATTTGGTTTCGCTCGAAAAGCCCCCCGACTCTTGTTTATTCTTGCTGCTCCCAAAAGCAAATTGACCATGACCGAATAATCCATTGTCCATATAGTACCTTGCCACAGGCCCAAACATTACCTGAGTGTCGGTGAACTTGGTAGATGGACCTTTTACAGTACCCGTTGATACACCAAGCAATGCTCCAGCTACAAAATTGTCAATCACCAGATAGCCTGCCCATGGCATTAAACTGACACCGGATCTTTTTATATCAGAATCTCCATCTTTGTGAGACCTGAATTCGAATGAACCACCCCCAAGTATAGTACCTTGTTTAATAAATTGAGAGTACCCGGTAGTGGTTAACCCAACAACAAATGTGAGAAGTACAAGTATCTTTTTCATAGCTACAAAAGTTGGTTATCACATTAAAGTTAAGAAATAGAGATTAAAAGCGTATTCTGATTCGAAATTCAGTCGATAGGGACTATGAGACACCTAATTCAGGGTTTTTGCCTGTAACTGTCCGATAAAAAGACAAGAGCACTTCCATATCATTTTCAAAACTATCTGTCAGATAAACCGGATCTCCAACAATGATTTCCTTCTTTTTATAATCAAATCCTACAGGCACGATTGGTACATTGGCACTCTTGGCGATATAATAGAAACCGGTTCTTAATTTATCAACTTTCTTCCTTGTTCCCTCTGGAGCAAGAGCCAGAACAAACTCATCATTTGCATTAAAGATATTGGTAACCTGCTCAACCATGTCATGGCTTTTGGATCTGTCCACCGGATAACCTCCAAGCATCCTGAAAATCCAACCGAAAGGTGGCTTAAATAATGAATTTTTCCCCAGAAACTTTGCCTTCTTTTGGATCCTGAAAATACTTCTGCCCGCAACACCAAGTGGGAAATCCCAATTACTGGTATGAGGGGCTACTGCAATAACATACTTTTTGAGAGGGGGAAACTGTCCTACTGTTTTCCAACCCAGTATTTTAAATATTAAAAGATAGAGTGGTCTAAGCATTGGTGTTTACTCAAAGAGTTGATCAATTAAATTGTCATCTGCAGAATGTGCCTTCGTCACAACTAAATTGGATTCCATTTGCTGAGCACGATTAATCGCACTTACGGCCCCTTCATTTTGTGCCCACGCTCTTCTTGCAATACCATTGTTTACATCAAAATGCAGCATTGATTTAATTCTTGATGCCGCTTCCTGAGTGCCATCCAGCAGCATACCAAATCCCCCATTGATTACTTCGCCCCACCCTACACCACCACCATTGTGAATGGAGACCCACGTTGCTCCTCTGAACGAGTCACCTATCACATTATGGATGGCCATGTCTGCCGTAAACCTGGAACCATCATAGATATTAGAAGTTTCCCTAAAAGGACTGTCTGTGCCCGACACATCATGGTGGTCGCGGCCCAGTACCACAGGTCCAATCTTTTGCTTTTTAATGGCTTCATTGAACGCGAGCGCAATTTTCATTCTGCCCTCTGCATCGGCATAAAGTATACGTGCTTTAGAGCCTACCACCAACTTATTTTTTTTGGCTGACTTTATCCAGTTGATATTGTCAACCAGTTGTGATTGTATTTCGTCTGGTGCAGTTTTACTTATCTGCTCCAATACTTCCGCAGCAATTGCGTCTGTTTCGTCCAGGTCTTCGTCTTTTCCGGAAGCACACACCCACCGGAATGGACCAAATCCATAGTCGAAACACATGGGCCCCATAATATCCTGCACATAAGATGGGTATCGAAAGCTAATGCCATCAGGTGCCATCACCTCTGCCCCGGCTCTGGATGCTTCCAACAAAAAGGCATTTCCATAATCAAAGAAATAGGTCCCTTTGGCAGTATGTTTATTCACTGCGGCAGCATGCCTCCTCAAAGTCTCCTTCACCTTTTCTCTAAATGCTTCCGGCTTCTCAGCCATGAGCGCATTGCTTTGTTCATAAGTGAGCCCAATGGGGTAATACCCTCCTGCCCATGGATTATGCAGTGATGTTTGGTCAGACCCCAGATCAACAAAAATATTTTCCCTATCAAATTTCTCCCATACGTCCACAATGTTCCCCTGGAAGGCAAGTGAAACTACTTCCTTTTTATCCTGAGCGCGTCTAACACGCAGCACCAGCTCATCGAGGTCGTTGATAATCTCGTCTACCCAACCCTGTGCATGCCTTTTCTCTGCTGCTTTTGGATTCACTTCGGCTACCACTGTGATGCATCCGGCTATGTTACCTGCTTTAGGTTGAGCACCACTCATTCCCCCTAAACCAGAGGTAAGAAATAATTTTCCAGCCAAGCCCTCACCCTTTTTAGCTATTTTTCTTCCTGCATTCAAAATAGTAATGTTGGTACCATGCACAATGCCTTGAGGGCCAATGTACATGTACGAACCTGCTGTCATTTGTCCATATTGTGTTACACCCAACGCATTATATTTTTCCCAATCATCTGGCCTGGAATAATTAGGAATCATCATACCATTGGTAACTACCACTCGAGGTGCATCGGGTGAAGAAGGAAACAATCCCATAGGGTGCCCTGAATACATGTGCAAGGTTTGATGTGTTGTCATCTGCGACAAGTACTTCATGGTAAGCAGGTACTGTGCCCAGTTTTGAAACACTGCTCCGTTGCCACCATAGGTGATTAACTCATGTGGATGCTGTGCCACCGCTGGATCAAGATTATTTTGAATCATCAGCATGATTGCTGCTGCTTGCCTACATTGGGCGGGGTACGATTCGATCGGCCGCGCATGCATGTCGTACTTAGGCATAAAACGATACATGTAAATGCGACCGTAAGCTTTCAATTCATGAAGGAAGTCTTTAGCCAGTTCCTCATGCCACCGCACCGGAAAATAGCGCAGTGCATTTTTAATGGCCAATTTCTTTTCAGCCAGTGTTAATATATCCTTACGCTTAGGTGCATGGCTAATCGTATTATCATAGGCGCTTGCAGCTGGCAACTCTTTAGGAATCCCCTGAATAATTTGTTCCTTAAAACTGAGTTGAGTATCCATCATGCTGTTACCTTTTTAAAATTATCTACTTTAAAATTTTTTACAGTAAACTCATAACCAATGTTGAAAATCTCTTTTGCTTTCGCAATTTCAAAGCTACTAAACTGATCCAGTTTTTTAGGTTCTATTATGATATCGCAAATGGTTTTACTCATTTGAGTGTTGCCATTGATGGCCATCAATAAACTTCTTTCTATCACTACCTTTAAACTCCTCGCATCAAAATTATTGCTAATTGGATTACAATGCGATCCAATTAATAAATCACATGAATCCCTGATGACCTTACTGGGTAAGTTATCGCACAACCCTCCATCCACAAACAAGCCTCCATTATAGTTTACAGGATTAAATACAGCGGGCACAGAACAACTTGAGATAATAGCAGGTATTAGTTCTCCTTTCGAAAAATAGTGTGGTTCTCCTTTTCTGATGTCAGTTGCTACAACGAACATAGGCATCTTAAGTGCATTGAAGTCATTTTCGGGCATTGCGCTGAGGAGCAACTCGCGCAATCCATCCATGGTAAGCAAACCAGCCCATGCCCATGCTGGTCGTACAGATCTGAATACCGTTACTTCCTTAATGATATCAAATATTTCGTCTGGTGAATAACCATATGCATACAATGTACCCACAATAGAACCCGCAGAAGTGCCAGACATACATGAAACCTTCACTCCCATCTCATCCAAGGCTTTAAGCACACCCACATGTGCTATTCCTCTAGCACCACCTCCGGATAATGCAATGCCTATGTTCATAAAATGTCTTTCAGTGCAAAAGTTTGATCTACCCTAACTCCTTTTTCGGTATGCTTTACAGTACAACATTCATTGACAGGATCGTGCTCAAAAAAAAGTACGTAACCATTATCAGCAGCTTCTTTTAAAAATACTTTTTTCTCTTCTAATGTAATCAACGGTCGCGTATCATATCCCATCACATAAGGAATAGGAATGTGACCTGCAGACGGAATAAGGTCTGCCATGTAGCATATGACCTTGTCCTTGAAATTGATTTTTGGAATCATCATCTTATCCGTGTGTCCTGACACATAGTCAATATCAAATACTGAAAATGGAGAAGGCGCCTTTTCATCAATAAATTTTAAATGGCCACTCTCCTGCATCGGAATAATATTTTCTTTCAGAAAACTTGCTTTCTCTCGGTCATTTGGAACTGTAGCCCATTTCCAATGCGCTTCATTAGACCAATAATTGGCTTTCTCAAATGCGAGTTTATAACCATCCCCCTGACGAACTACTCCACCCCCACAGTGATCAAAGTGCAGATGGGTAAGAAACATGTCAGTGATATCTGAACTGGCAAATCCCGCCTTTTTGAGTGAGCCCATCAACGAAGCATCTCCATGTAAATAATAGTGACTTAAGAATTTTTCATCTTGTTTGTCCCCAATGCCATTGTCAATCAAAATCAATTGGTCGCCATCCTCAATCAATAGGCAACGCATGGCCCATGAACACAGGTTATTTTCATCGGCTGGATTGGTGCGTTGCCACAATGACTTGGGCACTACACCGAACATCGCCCCGCCATCCAATTTAAAAAAGCCAGTATCTATTACATGTAAGTTCACAATAACAATAATTTTATATTATAATCAATATTCAATCTTTACGTGTTATCTATTAATTGGGTTTGTAATGATTGATTTATCCCATTCAGTTGAGTCATCAATTTCCCTTTTTTCTTCCCTTTAAGCAATAAGATTTTCTCTCCTGATGAAAATTTTAAGTAGGCATTAAAAACATCATTCTTAAAAGTGGATGACTGGTTGGTATGGGCAGAATAAATGCGTTGCGTTTCTTGAGACCTGTTTACAAACAATTTTTCGATGGATTGATAAGAATGATATTTGCCAGTCCTGATGAGGAATAGAAAAGAATTATATTCTCGATAGATCTTTTTTTGTGTATCAATTTCAAAGCCTTCAACGGCTGATATCAAAAATAATCCTGGGGTCAGGATAAGAATAACCAACCATCCAATTTCAGATACAGAAAGGATGGCAGCCAAAATAAGAATGACTCCAATAAAACGAAATGTCCAGGGTAATAGGAATCCAAATCGAATATCCAATTGATGTTTCATCCTATTGGTTCAAGCTTAAAAAAAAGCTTGTTGTTTGGGATTTATTCTTTTACCACACCCATGGCACTGAACTTGTCAATACGTTGAGAAATTCTTTCTTGCGGAGATAGTTTATTCAGCTCATTGAAGTTTTCCATAATCACCCGTTTCACTTCTTTGGCCATCCATGCCACGTCTTTATGTGCTCCTCCCAAAGGTTCATTGATAATACCATCGATAAGCTTATTGGAAAGCATGTCCTTCGCTGTCAGCTTAAGCACCTCTGCCGCCTGTTCTTTGTAGTCCCAGCTGCGCCACAAAATAGTAGAACAGTTTTCTGGTGAAATGACCGAATACCATGAATTCTCAAGCATCAAAACCCTATCGCCTATTGCAATACCTAATGCTCCTCCTGATGCCCCTTCTCCAATCACAATGCAAATGATGGGCACCTTAAGCATGAACATTTCTTTCAGGTTTCGAGCAATAGCTTCTCCTTGCCCCCTCTCTTCAGCTTCGAGTCCTGGAAATGCTCCTGGTGTATCTATCAGGGTAATGATGGGTTTATTGAATTTCTCCGCCATCTTCATCAACCTGAGCGCCTTGCGATAGCCTTCCGGGTTGGCCATACCAAAATTTCTATACTGCCTTTGTTTGGTATTTCGCCCTTTCTGTTGCCCAATAATCATAAAAGTTTGACCATCAATGGTACCCAGGCCACCTACCATCGCTTTGTCATCTGCTACACTACGATCTCCGAAGAGCTCTACAAAATCAGTAGTCATTTCGTAAATGTAATCAAGTGTATACGGCCGGTCGGGGTGGCGCGAAAGCTGAACACGTTGCCATCCAGTGAGGTTTTCGAAGGTCTCCTTTTTAAGTGCCTTTATTTTTTTCTCCAGCGCGCCAATGGCCGACTGCACATCTTTATCGCTGTCTTTGGCTAATTCCTTCATGTCTTCGAGTTTCGCTTCCAGCTCAGCGATGGGCTTTTCAAAATCCAATTCCATATTAGCTTTAGGTTCGGGACAAAAATAGCACGAATAATTTTATTGACCTATTTCAACGATTAGGCCAATAAATAGGGCGCAACAACCACATTTACAAGAAGTTCTTGCCACATGCTGAGCTAGATCTCGCTTATTTCGACTTGTTTTCAAACTTATTTAAGTTAAATTACTATACCTAAACCAATTGAAATGAAGTCGTTCATGTCAATTATTGCAACGCATTTTGATAGGTTGAATGTCGACAGTCGCATGGTGCATGTCATCTCCCACTATGGTCAGCTTTTTTTATCCCTCCTTTTTTTAATAGGTCTTTTCCTTTTTTACGAGTTTTTCTTGCAAGTGGAAATGGCAAAATTTATTCAAGACCTCGATTTTCGACCCCCTGAGTTTTCACCCAATTGAAAAGAAGTAAGATTGATGGGGGTATTGAGTGGTTCCGTTGAAAATGCAACCGAATGGGGTTAAACAAAAAAACCCCATAAATGGGGTTTATTTATCGTTTTTAGCGGTCTGGACGGGACTCGAACCCGCGACCTCCTGCGTGACAGGCAGGCATTCTAACCAGCTGAACTACCAGACCTAACCTAGCCGACCTAAATCGGTGCGCAAAGATAGGAGTTGCCTCATTCTATCCAAAATATCGATTCAGAAATCGTTTTCATTTATTCAATTCATTTGCAAAAAAGTAACATAGAGGGAAAAGTCGCGTTGTTTTACCATGCACTTTTTCAATGATCAGGAATATTGTGATACTTTAGGTGCTGCTACCCATGAGGATTCTATTTACACTGGTACTTCTGCTTTTTCTTGCTGCCTGCAGTAGGCACAACTACCATACGGTGAAAGTAAAGAAACCCCGCTATCATCATACCTGGTATAAAGATCACAAATGGCATAAGAAAATACAGGTAGGAAGAATTCGTGTGCGATGGTTTGAAAGGCAGGGAGTTAAAACGGTTAGAATGAAAGGTTAAAACCCTTTGGCGACCAAATCTACATTCTTCCTGAAAAAGAATTTAAGGTTGCTGATCTGTTGAATGTGTGCGGTGAGTACCGATCCGTAAAAAATAGTCGTTAACAAATTGGTAATATCCCTGGTGGATCCAGACTTGGTAATTTCCTTTTTAAAAATAGCCTCCAAAGTAAACTTTTCGAACATCTGATCAACAGATTGTATTTCAATAGTGCTAATGTTCTCCTTATTGGGATAAAGTAATTTCTTTTCTTCGAGTTTTACAGGAAATGGCTTGGGTGGTCTCCTTAAATCCGCCAGATATCCAAAAAGACTAAGAATGATGCCGGGATGGTTTTCGCACTCTTCACTTAACTTGTCAAAAAGATAAGTAATGCCGGCTAGTCCCTCCCTGGGCTTTTCGTTTAACTCTACTGCCCTTCTCAAACACCATATTCTGAAGTAATAAAGTAAAATATCCTCCTTTTGTGGGAAGTATTTGAACAAAGTGACCTTACTTATTTTAGTTTTAGCGCAAATCTCGTCTACATAAAGGTCATCAAAGGACTTTTTACCAATCAGCTTGAGTGTGTGCTCAAGTACAGATAGCTTTAGACGAGCGGCTTTTTCCTTCCTTAGACTCATAGTATTGTTAGTGTTGAAGTAATACATTTATGAGCAGAAACCAAAACCGAATTCTATGAGACGCATCTTTATCCTACTATTGGCCGCAGTACTAGTTTCTTGTCAGACTAAAGAAACTAAAATACCTGTAGTAGGGACCACTGCTAATAAAGCCATGGTCGTATCTGCCCATCCGTTGGCTTCAAAGGTAGGGCTTGATATTCTAAAAAAAGGTGGAAATGCAGTAGATGCCTCCATCGCTATTCAATTTGCCCTTGCTGTTACCTACCCCACTGCAGGGAATCTGGGAGGTGGCGGTTTTATGGTAGCCCGTTTTAACGATGGTACTGTAGATGCCCTCGACTATAGAGAAGCGGCTCCGTCAAAGGCTACCACAAACATGTATTTGGGTGAAACGGGAGAAGCCATTCCTGAACTGAGTACCGCTGGTCACCTTGCAAGTGGCGTACCCGGAACAGTAGCCGGTTTAGAAGCTGCCCATCAAAAATATGGCAAACTACCCTGGAGAGAATTGGTACAGCCCGCGATAGATCTTGCATTAAATGGTTTTACGCTCACAGAGAAGGAAGCAGATGGCCTCAATGGAGTAAGAGAAAAACTGGAAAAATACAATACTGTGAGTCCCCGTCATTTTATAAAAGAAGAATGGGCAAAAGGCGACTCCATCTGGAATAAAGACCTTGGACATACCCTTGAACTTATCAGAGACAATGGACGAGCGGGATTCTATGAGGGAAAAACTGCTGAGAACATTGTGGCAGAAATGCAAAGAGGAAATGGTCTGTTGAGTGCCGAAGACCTAAAAGCTTACCAGGCCATCTGGAGAACACCACTTATCAGCGAATACCGTGGTCACAAAATTATTTCAATGCCCCCTCCTTCGAGTGGAGGTGTTGCATTGGTACAGCTTTTGAAATCGGTTTCTTCCTATCCTGTCAATGAGTGGGGTTGGAACTCCGTCCCTACTGCTCATTTGATGGTGGAAGCAGAAAGAAGAGCCTATGCAGATCGTGCCGCTTATCTGGGAGATCCTGACTTTGTAAAAGTACCAGTTGGTGAACTGACCAATGATGCCTACATCAGTGAACGTATGAAAAGCTATAACCCTGATCGCGCAACCCCAAGTGAAAATTTAAAAGAGGGCACTATTGCTTCTGCAGAGTCCGAACAAACCACACACCTGTCTGTCGTAGATGAGGCTGGTAATGCCGTGTCAGTAACCACAACACTCAATGGCGGATATGGATCCAAAGTGGTTGTTGCGGGTTCTGGATTTCTGCTCAACAATGAAATGGACGACTTTAGTGCCAAACCCGGAGCACCCAACATGTACGGTGCAATTGGTGGAGAGGCCAACAAAATAGAACCAGGCAAACGCATGCTCAGTTCAATGACTCCTACAATAGTAGAAAAAGATGGGAAACTACTGATGGTAGTTGGCACTCCCGGAGGTACCACAATCATCACTTCAGTCTTTCAAATCATAGTTGATGTGATCGACCACAAAATGGGTATGCAGGAAGCAGTCAATGCCAAGCGTTTCCACAGCCAATGGTTGCCAGATGTGGTTTTTATGGAACAAGGTGCATTTACGAAAGATGATAGTCTACAACTTGTAGAAATGGGTCATGAATTTAAATCCCGTGGAGGTATTGGCCGCGTGGATGCCATACTCGTACTTCCTGATGGAAGATTGGAAGGCGGAGCCGATCCCAGAGGTGATGATACTGCAGCGGGGTATTAAACAATAGATAAGATCAGTCAATGATAGATGATGCCAAATTCTATTGTTGGCTGATTAATTTTTAATAATTGTAAACTCAACCCTGCGATTTAATCTTCTTGTCACCTCTGCATCATTGTCGGCAATGGGTTTAATGCCACCATAACCTTTACCTGTAATCCTCTTGGCATCAATACCCTTACTTGTAAGGTATTCTTTTACCTTTTCTACACGCTCGCGTGATAAACGCATATTGTGTACTTGCAGCCCGCGGTTGTCAGTGTGACCAGCGAGTTCTATTTCCACATTGGGGTTTGTCTTTAAAAAGTCCACCACCATGTTCAATTCATCATAAGATTCATCCAACAGGTTAGCTGTGCTTTGCTGAAACAAGACACTTTTCAAATTAACCGTTGCGCCAACTGCCACTGGTTGAAGTTTGAAATTCATCTCCAATTCTTTCATCTCAAAAGTTCGGATGTCGAGCTTTTCGAAACTGCCCACAAACCCCGGAGCTTCTACCTTGATGCTGTATTCATCCACCGAAGGAACATTTATTGAAAAAAAACCGTCTGGTCCTGCTACCACCTGGAAATCTGATTCAGAATGGAAATTGATACGCGCAGCAATAGGGTCATTGGTATTCAAATTATTTACCTGACCCCAAACTCGTACTGTCTTTTCATCATTGGTAATGGGTTTTTCTCTGACAATTTCTACCAGCTTTACCACTGTATCAGGAGGTAACTCCACAGCTTTCTTCATCAAGGAATCAAGCGCTTCTTTTGGTGGACGATACATCTTTACATCTCCGTACCCATCGCTATTTTGTGTGGATGTAAACAATGCAATCTCTTGCTTAGGGAATGGCGTATAAAATAGCTCCCTGCCTTCAGAGTTAACACCCGCTCCCATGTTGATGGGTGCCGACCATTTAGCCCATGTATCATCAAGGCGCTGCGCATAATAAACATCAAAGCTACCATACCCTTGCCTTCCGTTGGATGAAAAGTAAAGATACCTGGTGTCCTCACTTAACCATGGACTCCACTCCTGAAAAGAGGTGTTAATATTCCGTCCTAAGTTTTTGGGTTCGCTCCACTTGCCTGTCGCATCTTTTACTGATACATAAATATCTTCTACACCTAATGTAGAAAATGCTTCTCCTGCAAAAACAAAAACATTGCCTGTTGCGTTGACATGCCCCGATATTGTTTGATTCTTATTTAAGAAATAGGGAATAGAAATGTTTTCAGGAGTTGACCAACCAGTACCGTTGTTCCGGGAGACAGAGATCCCTTGCGTTTTTACATCTCCATTCGAACTGTAATGACCAAGTAAAAACATTTGCTTTCCATCGGCAGAAAATCCTCCTACTGCATTATAATCTTTATTATTCAATACTGTGCCAGTATGTATCGGTGCCGACCATTGGTCGCCAATCAAAACAGATTGCCAAATATCTCCTTTGTCCTTTTTGCCCCCCACATTTTGGGGATGATTAGCAATAGTGAAATAAAGCGTTTTACCATCCGGACTCAGCACTGGACTTTGTTCGTCCAAAGGTGAATTTAAACCGAAGAAAGACTTGCTTGTAAGTTGCTGGCCATCAGCATTGAATGCTGATAATCCCAAACCTAAAAATAAAAAAATAAAATACTTCATCAGTGCAAAAATAGTTAAATCCCTTTTACCGCCTACTCACCCATGGATTGTCCTGAAGATAGAATCTCCAGGGCAAATGGGCATCGTCACCAGCATTGCAATTTTTGTACCGATATCCTCTACCCAAACTTCGTCACCACCCAGGTGTTTTCCATTCAATGTTCTGTCAATGCCCAACGCTTTCGCTAATTTGCCAGGCCCAGAAGTTATTCTGTGAATGGAATCACTATTAGCCCTACGTCTCATCTCGGTTTGTCCATCCAAAGGCTGCAATGCCCTAACTAAAACTGCCTCAGCTTTGTCTTTTGTATTGGTAACGATGTTGAACATTGAGTGTATGCCATAGCATAAATAAACATAGGCGACTCCCCCGCATTCAAACATTATACTGGTTCGCGCAGTGTACAAATTATTATACACATGACTACCCTTCTCTTTGAATGAATAAGCCTCTGTTTCTACAATGATTCCACTCGTTAATACATTATTTCGATAGGTAACCAATACTTTACCTAACAAATCGCGTGCAATTGTATCTGGGTGTTGTCGTTGAAAAAACGCCTCTTTTAGTTTCAATCCCCTCTGGTTTATCATACTAAAGTCCACTAACTTTACCGCCCTCAAACAAATAACAAAAACCCAAAATAAATGAAAAATTGTATTACAATGATGTTCGTTGCGGTGGCATGGATGGCGCAAGCACAAATCCAGACACCTCAACCAAGCCCAGCAGGTTCTGTTTCAACAGTAGTTGGTTTAACCGATGTTAAAATTGACTACTCACGTCCACAAATGAAAGGTCGTAAAATATTTGGAGAAGGAGCTTCTTTCCTTACCCCTTATGGCCAGATCTGGAGAACTGGTGCCAACAATGGTACAATCATATCATTTTCTGATGATGTTACAGTAGAAGGAACTAAAGTAGCTAAAGGTCAATACCTGATCTTTACATGGCCAGGTGCCAGTGAGTGGACTGTTGCTTTGTACAGTGATCTTTCAATTGGTGGAAATACAGCTGGTTATGACAAATCCAAAGAAGCGGCCAACTTCAAAGTGAACTCACAAAAACTTACTGAAACGGTTGAAACCTTGACGATGCAAATCACCGACATTGCTGAAGATAGCAAAAGTGCAAACGTTCAAATTGCATGGGAAAACACATCAGTTAAATTTAAAGTAGGTGTTGATTATGACGCTAAAGTAATGGCAGCCATTGAAGCCAATACCAAAGTAAATCCAAATAACCTTATCGCAGCTGCACGTTATTACCATGCAACTAAGAAAGACCTAAAGCAGGCGTTGGCATGGACCAATGAATACCTGGCTGCAGGCAAAAACTCAGAACAATTCTGGAACCTTAATTTTAAAGCTCAGCTTCAGAAAGACATGGGTGATAAAAAAGGTGCACTTGAAACTGCTACCAAATCATTGGAGCTTGCCAAGAAGGCCCCTAGCGATTTTGGCTATATCAAGTTGAATGAAGATTTGATCAAAACGTTGAAATAATATTCAAAGAAAACAGAAAAAGCATCCCACTATTGGGATGCTTTTTTTATGCCCTGATTTTCTATGAATTGAATAACATAAGCAAGTACCACTACGACCAAACATCCAATGATATTGTAAAGCAAGAAGGCCATATCAGTAAAGAAATAGCAATATAAGATGACAGCCTCAGCAATAATGGCTGCAAAAAAAACAGCATTGGATTTGATGTACTTTAGGTAAAATGCTGATAAGAATATTCCCAGTATGGTTCCATAAAATAAGGAGCCAATAATATTTACAAATTGGATGAGGTTTTCTGCCTGATTGGCAATTGAAGCGAACATCATCCCAAAAATGGCCCAACCTGCGGTGAACCATTTTGAAGCTTTGACGTAATGATAATCGTTAGCATTCGGAGCAATCGACCTCTTATAAATATCAACTGCGGTGGTTGAAGCCAAAGCATTCAATTCCGATGCGGTAGATGCCATCGCGGCTGAGAATACTACAGCCAATAAAAGTCCAATCAAACCGTGAGGTAGGTAGGTCATTACAAACGTAATGAATACGTAATCCTTGTCCAGTGTATTGGCACCCGGGATAGCCGCTGCAATTTTATCTTTTACTTGTCCTCGTATAACCTTCTCTTCACCCTGGATTCTTTCTATTGACTCTCGTGACTGTTGAATTAGAGTTGGGTTATCTGCACGAATTGCGCCAACAAGATTCTCTGCCTCCTTCTTTTTTTCAATAAAAACTTTATCATACTCAGATTCCAACGCAGCGATATCACCCGCGTATTCAGTTTGCATTGCTTTGTCCTTCATGGATTGATTGTGAAAGACAGGAGCCTGATTAAATTGATAAAATACAAACACCAAAATACCAATGTAAAGTATGACAAACTGCATGGGTATTTTAAGCAAGCCGTTGAAAATCAATCCCAATCGGCTTTGGCCAATGGAACTACCTCCTAGATATCGACCCACCTGCGATTGATCTGCACCAAAATAAGACAAGAATAAAAATAAGCCACCAATCAAGCCTGACCAGATGTTATAACGATCACTGAGATCAAATGACAAGTTGATCAGATTGAGCTTTCCCATCTCTCCTGCCACTTGAAAGGCTTCAGTAAAGGTAATGTTGTCAGGCAATTTTGAAAACGCTGTCCAACCAGCTATAATCATACCACCCATAATAATGGTCAGTTGATACTTCTGCGTCATGCTCACCGCCTTGGTTCCCCCACTAACGGTATAAATCATTACGAGTGAGCCTATAAAAATAGTAGTGATGTTGATGTTCCAATCCAACATGGTGGAGAGAATCAGTGATGGCGCATAAATAGTGATACCCACAGATAATCCACGCAACATCAGAAAGAAGAAGGCAGCAAGAGAACGTGTCTTCAAATCGAATCGACTTTCAAGGTATTCGTAAGCAGTGTAAACTTTTAGTCGATGATACAAGGGTACTGCCGTAATACTCAGTATCACCATTGCCAATGGTAAACCAAAATAAAATTGCAGAAACCTCATTCCATCCTCGTAGGCCTGACCTGGCGTAGATAAGAATGTGATGGCACTGGCCTGTGTGGCCATAATAGACAAACACACATTCCACCATGGCAAACTTTTGTTGCCTAATAAATAACCGTCTATATTTCTACTGCCCCTGCTTTTCCAGGTACCATAGGCGACAATAAGGATTAGTGTGGTGAATAATATTACCCAGTCAATAGAATTCATCAGAAGGAAGTGGTTATAAAAAGATAAATAATAATTTGAATGGCCAGCACGATCATCACCAGCCAATACCATGAACTCCACCTGCTAAACACAGGAGGTTTTTCTTCTTGCTCTTCTGACATTATTTTCCTGATTTTATTTTTTGACTTACCGGTTTTGATGACTTACTCAAGGAAACAAGATTGGCAAATAATTTATATGCACCCGGTACCCCCTCAGGTAATTCCCTAAAAAAGGACAATCCGGTATACACATAGTATCCTTCACCATATTTAGACACCAGCAATGCTCCTTCTACAGGGTCCTCTCCAGGATCATTGGTTGCCAACAGCGCTTCAAATTGAGCATCCCACTTGTCAGGAAAATACAACCCACGCTCCTGCACCCAACCCTCAAAATCTTTACCTGATATCTTATTAGGAACACTTAAAGCGGGATGATTTGGTTTCAATATTTTTACCACACTATTCTCATCCGTTACGCGATCACGTGATAATGAGATAGGATAAGGAGAAAACTTATCCTGATCGATTTCCAATCTTCCACTGGTGTTGTACTGCACTATCAACGTACCTCCTTTTTTTACATAGGCGAGGAGATCAGGCATAAAAAACTGAATCCGCTCATTGGTATTTAAGGCTCGTATCCCTAAAACAACTGCATCCAGTTTGGAGAGGTTTTCAGTGTTTACTTCATCATTCTTCATCTCCCATACTTCATAACCCATATTTCTGAGCGCTGCAGGTATTTCATCTCCCGCTCCTTGTACATAGCCCACCAATGCACCATTCTTCTTTAAATTAATACGGACCAACTTTGCTTCAGCGGGAGGCAGCAAGGTTTGTATAGGAAAGTGATCATATTGAATGATCTGCATAGACTTATCAAAAACCTTATCCCCAATTTTGGCTTTCACTTTCATTAGCGAGGTAGTCTCTTCATCGGAAGGATAAATCATGAATGAGATTGTCCTTTCTTGTCCACGATTGGACAATTCTACTTGCTGAACAGCTGGTTCTGCCCGCCAACCTTTTGGAAGTTCCAGTGATATATTTCCGTTTATCTTATTATCTGAATTTGACTTTGCCAAAATTGAAATACTTTTCCCTTTGGCATCATTGAAAACCACGACAGACTCGGATAGATTTAACGCAATTGGAGGCACGACCTCAAGTGGCCTCCACAACTCCCCTTTTACCGGATCGGTCCACTTGTAAATCAAAGGAATGGTATAGCGCAGCGTCTCACCATTCAACTCAAATTTCATCTCGAACGTAACAGCAGGATCATTCTCGGGTTTACCGATCATGTTTTTATCATTGACTGTAAAAAGCCCCAGCGAGTGACTCTCCTTTAGCCAATATGGATCTGAGTATGATGCTTTAGCATCTAATGTTTTGTTGATTTTAAATTCAAGTGGTTTATTATTTATCAGCGTTGCATTAAAAGAAGAGTCAAAAGATAATTGAGGTGAAGCAATGGCTTTCAACTTTAGTGGAAGCGTTGAACGATTAACCAGTTCAAAAGCAGTAGATACCTTTTCACCAGGAGCGAGATAAAAAGTATTGGCGACTGAAGACAGGTAAAGTCCAAGGCAATCTTCAATCAACTGATTTACCTCAACTAATTTTCTTGTTTTCCAAATTCCATCTTTCAGTGACATTATTTTGTTGCGCACCTGGAGCAAGGCAGGCACTGAAGCGGATGGATCCTCTTCATTGAATGCATTGATGGCCGCCTTCACCAGTGGCTCAACGGCAGCGCCCCCTTCAACACGGGTCCATGTAGTATTTATGTTTTCAAAAATGTCATTCTTAGCATGATATCCTTTGACATATTCAAAAAACTCAAGCGCTTCTCCCCTGCTACCAGAAGAACCAAACCCCTGACTCTTGTGCTGCGTTCTGCTTACAGCCGCAATTTCAGAATAAGACTTTCCCAATAAAGGATTGTAAGTACCTATGTCCATCGTCACTATGCCAGGTGTGTTTTCATTGATGTCCCTGTTCCACCAACGACCTGTGTTGGTATAAATACTTTTGGTTTGCCAAAGGCCAATTTCTGACACCTGATCTGGGAAGGCGTTAGGATCATTCGTTAAATCAAATGCCTCTTCTGCCAGTACACCAGAAGCCGTGTGATGCCCATGACCGGCCCTGGCATCAGATGGAAAACGGGTGAGGATAACATCTGGTTGAAACTTTCTGATTACACGTACTACATCTGAAAGGACCTCTTGTTTGTTCCATATTCGAAAGGCTTCTTCATCATTTTTTGAATATCCGAAATCATTGGCCCGCGTAAAAAATTGATACCCCCCATCTATTCTTCTGGCCGCTAATAATTCCTGCGTACGGATTAAACCCAATTGATCTCTAATTTCTGGTCCTATCAAATTTTGCCCGCCATCTCCTCTTGTCATGGATAGATAACCTGTGGTTGCCAATCTTTCATTCGACAAATAGGCAATCGCTCTGGTGTTCTCATCATCAGGGTGAGCGGCTACGTACAATACCGTACCTAAGAAATTAAGCTTCTTAAGTCGTAATTTTATTTCAGCGGCATTAGGTTGATCCTGACCATAGGACATAACACAAGCACCAAGCACTAATAAAATAACTATTCTCATTGGTATAAAAATAACTTTAGTTTAAACGATTATAAACCCGATAAGGTAGCAATGATTTTTAATCTTTTGTCAGATAGTTATACAAGAGATGTAATTACGTAATCAGACGGCTGATACTGGTTTAGAATTTCCATTTTTTTTCACCATTTACGAGAACGGTTCCATCCTCCTGTACATAAACCTTAATGACACTTGTATCCCCTGATTTTGAATAGAATATGACATCGAACCCATATACTGATATATGATCCTTCAGGTCATCTGTAAAACCCATCTCAATTGTGATTTCATTCCCGATACTTGCTTTTCTAACATACATCTTCTCACCACGATTGTTCTCTACCCTCACACGTGCTTCATCATCATTCAACTTTATTGGAATGATAGTAAAACTTGCATGAGGTAGCTTTCCAGAAGCGAAATTCTGATCTTTAAAAGTTACATCCGACTTCTCAACACCTGGTTTGGTTTTGAATTCAGAATCCAATTTAAATTCAAACTCTTCTTTGGGTTTGAATGGTACTTGATTCTGAATCAATAATGGAAATAATAGACAGAAAATCCATTTCATAGCATAAATCATACTGCATAAACTTAGCCAAAATAACCACTAAATGGATACCAATCCCGAATATGACCAAGGAAGGGAAATATTGAATGCGATAAGTAGTAGAACTACCACATAATGTGGTAGTTATTATCCAAGATCCTCTAATTCCAGCCACCTTAAGGTTTTAGAATCAATGGCATCGGTAAGCTCCTTGATTCGCTTTGAACAGGCAACCAATTCTTCGGTGCCAAGTGTGCCCAAACTTAATTTTTCGATGAGTGCTTCTTTCTCCCTTTCTAATTGTTCTATCTCCAACTCAAGCGACTCATGCTCCTTTTTTTCCGCATAGGATATTTTTCGCTTTTGAGTTGGCTCCGATTGCTCATTCTTTTTTGATTCAGCAGGTTTCTTTACCGGAGGCAAAACCTCATCTTCCATGTTCAGTTTATAATCAGAGTAATTTCCATTGAGCACTTTAATTTTGCCATCTCCTTCAAATACAAAAAGTTGATTGACGAGGTGATCCATAAAATAACGGTCGTGAGATACAAGTACCAGGCAACCGGTGAACTTATCCAGAAAATCCTCTAAGACGTTTAGGGTCTCAATGTCAAAATCGTTGGTAGGCTCGTCCAACACCAAAAAATTCGGATTCTTAATGAGTACTTTCAATAACTGAAGTCTCTTTTTTTCTCCTCCACTTAGCTTACCAATTACGTTATACTGTTTCTCTGGCGGGAACAGGAATAAATCCAGAAAAGAAGATGCTGAAATTTGAGCCCCATCTGCCAATGTTATGAACTCAGCGATTTCTTTCACTTCTTCAATTACCCTGTGCTCAAGATTGAGCTCAGCAGCCTCCTGAGTGAAATATCCTAGCTTGGTAGTTTGCCCAGGCAATATCTCTCCGGAATCAGGTTTTGTCTTACCGGTAAGCAAATCAAGGAACGTAGACTTTCCGACTCCATTACTCCCTACAATACCAATGCGGTCTTTCTTTTTAAAGATGTATGAGAAGTCATCTACCATTTTCTTATCACCAAAGCTTTTATTCACATGATGAAGCTCGATGATCTTTCCTCCTTGTCTTGTTTCCTTTATATCAAGTTCAAGTCGGTCTTTTTTCAGGTTTTGAGACGCTTTGTCTTTAAGCTCATGGAAAGCTTCAATCCTGTATTTGGCTTTGGTACCCCTCGCTTTAGGCTGTCTTCTCATCCACTCCAACTCTTTCTTTAACAAGTTTCTTGCCTTAGAGACTTCCACTTTCAACATTTCTTCCCGCTCCGATTTCTTTTCAAGGAAGTAAGCATAGTTACCTTTATAGGTGTATAACTTTCCTTTGTCCAACTCGATGATGGTATTAGCCACATTATCCAGAAAGTAGCGATCGTGGGTCACCATGATCAGGGTAATATTCTGACCAGACAAATAGCTCTCCAGCCATTCAATGGCATCAAGGTCCAAATGGTTAGTTGGTTCATCCATTACAAGGATGTTCGGGTCCTGTAACAGCATCTTTGCCATAAAGACGCGCTTCCGCTGTCCACCAGAAAGTGTTGAAAAAGACTGGTCAAAATTTTCAATCCCAAGTTTTGAAGTAATTTCATTCACCTTGGAATCAAATTCCCACGCATTCAACTCCTCCATTTTTTCCAATGCTGCCTGCATTTCGTCTGGAGAAGTATCAGGATTGTGAACACAGGCTTCATACCTCATTACAGCAGCAGCCATATCATTGCTGTCGTCAAAGAGTATCTCCTTAATGGTGAGATGACCTGGTGCATTTGGTTGTTGGGTAAGATATCCCATTCTTATTCCATCCCGAATACTGATCGTGCCTGAATCTGAAGGTATTTCACCTGTGAGTATTCTCAGCAAAGTAGTCTTGCCTGTACCGTTTTCACCAACCAAGGCCAACTTCTCACCGGCTGAAATGCCCAGTGTCAGGTCCTTGAAAAGCCACCTGTCGTTAAATGATTTTGATATTTGTTCTGCTGATAAATAATTCACGTTGCGCTCGATTGGGCCGCAATTTAGCAGAACAAAGAAGGAAAAGCAGAAAGCCCGAGATTAAATCGGGACACCTTTCCTTAATTTTAAAAATTACCTCTATCAGGCTGCTTAAGACCTTGCTTGCTTGAGATGCAAACAAAGAAAACAGAGTCCTAGCTGGAAAGCTGATAGTGCTACGATGGCAAAAAATATTAACATAAACTCATCGATTAACTTGAATTTAAAATTAAAGTATGAGCAGCAAAAAACCTAACATTCAGGTAGTTATGTTATTGTTAAGCGTCTAATTGATTGATTATGAACCTGATAAATGAGCTTCAAAACAACCTAAACGTAACCGCCAAAAACAAGATTGCTGCTTATGTAGGTGATAATAAAGATCGCTTTTCCGAATTGGTCAACGCTTTTTTGAACTCCTCAAGCAGAATTACCCAACGGGCCTCATGGCCCGTCAGCTATTGCGTACAAAAGCATCCGGAACTAATTAAACCTCACTTAAAAAGAATTATTAATAACCTGAAGAAGAACAACATACATGTTGCCGTTAAAAGAAATACGTTGAGGATGCTACAATTCGTGGAAATACCGAAGTCACTACACGGTATAGCGCTTGAACGCTGTTTTCATTTTTTCAATGATACCGGTGAACCAGTAGCAGTCAGGGTATTCAGCATGACTGTACTTGGCAAGGTGAGCAAGTTCTATCCAGAAATTAAAAAGGAGCTAATTCTACTCATTGAAGATCAAATGCCATATGCAAGTCCAGGATTTAAATCCCGAGGCAAAAAAGTGCTTAAAGAATTGAGAAAAAATTAATTGGTAATGGTGCGGGTGAGCGTTGAAATCAAGTCATCAGCATGCCCTTTCTCTTCAGGTGCTGCCAATCTTCTATAGTTCATCAATGATAAGATAGCGTTTTCAATTTCCTTGTTCATGGCCAATGTAAGGCCAAGGTTAAAATGGCTATTGGGGAAGTCAGGTTCTATCTCAATTGAGATCTCGTAATGTATTTTTGCCAATGGGAAATTTCCAATTTCTGCATAAAGGTTGGCCAGGTTGTAATGTGCTTCAAAGTGTCTTGGCTCCTCTTTCAGCGATTTAGTGAAACAATCGATGGCCTTACTATAATTCTTTTCTTCAGACTCCAATATACCTAGATTACAATAGGCATCCGCCTTTGCATCATTTTCGGCTATGGCTTTCTTATAAAGTGCCTTCGCCTTTTTGTCCCCCTGTTCATCCATTAGCAGGGCTTCTTCGAAAGTTGAAAGCTGGTTGAGTTTTACCAGTTTGCCACCGGTAAACAAATTGAGCTGGCCTGGTTTGGGGATACCAGTTGACTTACGCCTGCGAACAGGCTTGAAGCCAAACTTCTCAGGTGTATGAATCGGAAACTTAATCACCTTTGCCACAGGTGCAAAGATAATGGATTCAATTAAAAATTGAAGCGGCTATTAGCTGGCTTTACGCTTGGCCGTCCTTGTGGGTTTTGCCTTCTTTTTCTCTTTGGCTGCTGCTCCCTTAGCCTTTTCCATCGGCTTCTTTTTGGCCTGATCTATAGAGGCTTTAAGGGCCGTCATGATATCTACCACTTCAGGTTCTTCTTCAGTTACAGTAACGATTTCTTTGCCTTCAATTTTGGCGTCAATGATGGCTTTGAGGGCATCATAATAATGATCCTTCATCTCAATTTTTGAAAACTTGGTGGTCATTGAATCCACCAGAGTTTTGGCCAGCTTAAGTTGCTCTTTATCAGCATCTTTTACCTCAATCAATTGAGGAACTTCTCGCATGCTTCTCACTTCACTGGGGTATCTCAAGCGATACATCATGATCCCTCCTTCATGGGGGTTAATCAAAACGGGAGTTTCTCTGTCCCGGAGCACTACCTTTCCCACGCCAATTTTCCCGCTGGCTTTCAATGTTCCGCATAGCAATGCATAGGCTTTTGCTGCCACGTCTCCATCCGGACCGATGAAATAAGGCGCCTCAAACAAGGTAGGGTGCACTTCTTCAGCCTTCACAAAACCTTCAATTTCTATCACCTTGGTGCTCTTCAATTTAACCTTCTCAAAGTCCTCAGGTTCGATAATCACAAACTGTCCAGGCTCATACTGGTATCCTTTTACAATCTCATCACTTTTCAAAGGCTTTCCCGTAACCTTGTCTTTCTTCTCGTAACTCACCGGATTATGGCCATCTTTTGACAACAAATTAAAACTGATGGTTTGCCCTGAATCTATGGCATTGTAAATCCTTATGGGTATTGTAACCAGGGAAAACTGAATGTGACCTTTCCAGATGGCGCGCATAGCAAAAAATTTACTTAGTCTAAAAAATTAGATAGAGAGTACTAAGGTACTGATAATGAGGTCTTTTTTCAAAAATAATTTAGGCTTTTAAGACATAGAAAGTAGATGCTTACCATAGGTCTCCCTAAGTCATTTGCACTTGGGTGGTTGAAAACGATCCAATTATTTAGCTGATTAACAGTTATTTCAGCACCAGATAGCCATTTAAGCCTGGTCTGCCTGAATCAAATTCCAATTTGTAAAAGTATGTACCCGGAGGCAACTTGTCTCCATTCTTGCTGATACCTACAAACCTGTTATTCTGGTTATCATAATCTTTGACGTCAAATACAAGATCACCCCAACGATTATAAATCTTTAACCGATTGCTTCGTGTTTCAGGAAAGGCATCAATGTTTTTGACCTGGAAATAGCTATTCAACTCATCATCATTGGCGGATATACCATTGTACACAAATAGTTCAGTACATGATTCAACTGTTACCTCCACCGGTTGTGATACTTCACTTTCACATCCTTGTGCCGTAATTACCTTAACACTGTAGGAACCGGCACTGGTTACAACGATTTGTTCCGTGGTTTCAGCATTTGACCAAAGGTATGCGCCAAAGCCGGAAGGAGCCCCAAGAGTTACGCTCTCTTGTTTTTCAGGGCAGAAAGGTATATCCCCGGTAACTGAAATTATTGGTTGTGAAGGAATAGGATTAACTGTAGCTACCACCTCCAGTCTTGGACTTTCATTTGATGTGGATTTGACCGATACAAAGTAGCTTGTTGTTGTGGATAATGATGGCGTAATAAAAGTTGGGTTTGTACTTTCCTGGACCGGGGTACCACCAGCAGACTGAGTATACCAGGCATAAGTTTCAGTTCCTGTAGCACCAGTTGCCCCGAGTGTTACAGTTCCGGTGCCACATCGCTCGCCATTCTGGACAATTGGAGCGGCCACTGTTCTGCTAAACCTGGCAGAGATAGTTCTATCTGCATTAAGGTCAAGTGTCAATGGATTCGTAGCTCCGGTAGCATCACCTTGCCAGCCAATGAAATCCCAACCAGTAGCTGGAGTAGCTGAAATAGTAACCTGCTGTATACCTTCGTAACGGTTTAAATTGGGAGTCTTTTTAACAATGCCCTGACCGTCTGCAGATAGGAAGAGATTAAAGTAAGGTCCACCGCAAAGTTTGGTTAGAATTGAATTATCTGTGAGATCAAATTCCTCGGGATCACTACCTCTTATTTCACCATAGAGTTTATAATTCTTATTAATAACCAACCAATTGGTCTGTTGGGAGACTGTTTGTTTGCCTGCAACGGTAACTCTTTTTACGTCAATAGGTATAGTATCCAAATCGGTGATATAAAAGAAATGTATATCGGCAGTAGCATCCAGATCTCCGGAATTAAATACTGATGCAGTAATAACAACATTATCGCCATCAGAAGGACAGGAAATACTCGGTTGCAGGTCGGTGAATAGCAAGTTAGGTGCTTTGCCTACCACTAATGCCCGAGAGGCTTCATTGTTTGTTTTTGTTGTCTCCGTTATTTCACTGTCAGGATCTAAAAGTGCTCGGATTATACGAATACCCGCGGTTGAACTACTGTAAGGAGTAGTTATTTGTACTGTACCATCTTCTCCGGCTGATACTGAAGGTATACTAATGTCTGGCCCCAAAGGAACATCATCCACAAGAATACGTGCTTTAAAAGGTCCTGTATTTCCTATTCCAATATTATCATAGGAAAGGAAAATCGTTATCGGTTCGTTTACATCTGGATTGATCTTACTAGGAGAAATGTACTCGGAAAGGACCCTCAGATCTGGAGAAGGAGCACGCACCTGGATATTTGTTTTGTATTCGTTGTTATCCTCGCGACATTCAGCATAGGCGTTCAATTCATCTACCACCACTTTTAATTCAAATGTTCCCACCTGATCAAATAAATGTGGGAGCGATACTGAATAGCTTCCAACTTGAACACCAGGGGCAACTGTTGGCAAGATGGCACTGGCTATTGACACACCATCTAAAAAGAAAGTAACCGGAACATTGGTAGCTGTAAACAGACCGTGATTATAAATATATGCTGTCAAATTTTGAACAGTATTTACATAAAACCCACCACTCCAAATACCTCCTACCCTGTTTGCTGAAAAATCAACACATAATGGCATTTGCGCTACATTATCACCTTCTGAACTTTCTGTGATCGCATTTCCGTTATCGAGCCGAATACGAAAAGTATGATCACCATCGCTTTGAAGGTTAGTTGTCAGCGTGGCTATCTTAGTTGCGCCTGCAGCCAATCCGGAATTAACAGTTTGTGTTTCAATTCGTGCGATCCCATTTTCAATTATTGTTAGTTCTATATCAAATGGAGCTACAATTGGAACCGAACCCGAATTGCGGTAAACTACTTCTATACTAAAGTTACTTCCGGTCGAAGGTAAAATGGGAGTAACTGTTATGTCTTTATTGTTTACGCTTAGGTTTGGATATTGCACCGGTGGTGGCAGGTGTTTAATGATTTTAGAAAATTCATTATTGGTTTCCCTGTATTCATCTACATTTCCCGTACCTATTGGCTCGTCAACACGCACCGTCACCACATGGTCGAGAATATCTGCAAAGTTGTGAGTAACAGTAAATATATGGTTCGCACACGTTGGCAGCGCAGTCAATGATTCCGTGTGTATCAGTGTGGCATCCATGTACACATTTACATCAAATGGTGTGTTGGCATCAACACCTCCAATATTATCCACACGGACGTAGAATGTAAATGGATTGAGCATATTCACATTGCCCGATATGGATTGATTAGTAGAATTACTTACTGTAAGATCAGGCTTGTCGGGAAGTACAGTAAGATAGGCAAGGGATTGATTATTGGTTTTTGTTTTTTCACTAACCTGATTGTTCAAATCGGCTACACTCTGGAACAGGCAATTATTACGATTAAAACAATCTCCAATTACATTCGTAGTGGTTGTAAATTGATAGGTCAAAAGTTCTCCAGGGTTCAATTGAGGGATCACATGCTCACCAAGAATTGCATCGCAATTCAAATAGCGAAATACAAAATTATTGGCTGCTATATCACCCACATTTTGAATGATTGCGGTTCCTGTGATTTGCTCGCCCTGCAAAATGGTAGACTTTGATAAAGTAATAATTGTTGATAAATCAGGTAACGGTGGTGCAGGAAGCACTGTAAACGTAATTGGTCCCTGGTATCCGGTGAGTGTATAATCTGTCACCTCAACGTTAAGTGTGTAGGTGCCTGCAACAGCAGGTACTCTTATGCCCAATTGATAAGTTCCATCAGACTGAGTAGTTGTTTGTCCAGCGTTGCCTCCAGTGATACGAGCAATTACTGTAGCACCGGCTACATCAGGATCAACCGTTGGTTCTATACCAAAATACTCAGCTTTTCCAGTAATTGTAATGATGCTATTAGGCTGCAACGCAAGCGGAGAAGCATTGGCTACAGGGTTGATTCCTCCAGGCAACTGATAGTCGCCAACAATCACCGGACGAATGGCAAAATTGTTTAATTCGTTGTCTTCACTCAGCACGTTGGATTCGTCAATTACCAATTTTACCGGATAAAATCCTGATGCAGTAAAGTTTTGATCCCACTGTAAGGTAATGGAGGATTGAGGATTTATCTGCAATACTGTCTGCGTGTAGACTTGAACATTATCAATGTATGCAGACACCACAAAATTTTCTGCCAAATAATCAGATGTATTGCGGATGCGGGCATAAATCTTTATGGATTCATTAATTGCTGGATTGGATTTACTGAACGATATATCGTTGGCATAAATGGCTACGTCCAACAGATCATTAGAAACAAAAGGCTGCGCAACAAATGGAGACTGGGCGCTACATCCATCGGTATTATTGGCAACTACTCTACTTTTCCAACTGATCTGATCAGAAAGGTTGGTTATCGTAACCCTGTATTCTTTCCCATCCGTAACATCATTATCTGCTACATCCGCTTCTTGCATTATCCGTATAATGTCCAACGGATCCGTTGCCTGACCATTATTGTTGGCATCCAGTTCCACTCTGGGATAGCCACTAGCCGGTAAATTTCCATTGGCGTCTGTATAAATCATTCTGAATTCAAAGGGTACCTCCGTACCTCCCTGTGTTGGAGACACCAATGAACTCGTATACCCAAGATCATTGGTATAGCTAATCAACGGAATTTCCTTAACCGTTATAATCACAGATTTTGTTTCTGAACACCCATTGGCATTGGTTATCGTCACAGAATAGGTTGTTGTTACTAAAGGAGACACAGTTATTGAAGCGCTGGTGGCTCCTGTATTCCATAGATATTGAGTACCCCCTGTAGCGGTGAGTGTAATCGAAGCAGTTTTACAGATAGTAGCATTACCTGTAAGGGTGGTTATCAGGTCAGGAAAGTGTGTTACTGTGGTTTCAAGTTGATCGTTGCTGGTATTCTCGTCCGCTGCAAATATTATATACGCCTTTACAGTATAGGCTTGCTTGGTAGAAAGGTCAGCTTTTTGTGCAAACGTATATTCATATTTACCTGCTGGTGCGATAGTAACTGCTGCAGGTATAGTTTCCACCACGGGTGTTCCCCCGTTGATCTGATAGGCCACTTGTAATCCTGAAATAGATGCAGCCCCCAGGTTGGTTATTTCCACTCGAACATCTGTTGCATTCGTCAATGAACATGAATTAGCCGGAGTAATGATCCGACTCAGTGCGCCATCATTGGTAAAGGCAGCTGCATATTGAGTGGCTCCTATACTGACAGGAATGGCCCTAACGCTTCCATTGATATCTGCAGGCACTGTAGTTGTTAAATCCAACCCTGCCCCTGCAAGCGATGAAGCAAGTGTGGTAAGGTCACTTTGAGATTGGTATTGTGGATCAACAGAAAGTGAATTGGCATCTTGACCAGTGGCTCCTTGCAATGCACCTAGGGCTGGTTGGTCAACACTGTTCCAACGTGCTAGAGTTGTACCAGAGGTAAAGTAATTATTATAGTTAATTTGACCAATGGCTGTTGCGTTTATAACATTGAGTGCGTAACCATTTGACTTGAAATTATTATTTACCAGATTAATATTTTGTCCTGAAGCGGATGCATAGTACAGTCCTGCTCCTGTCCCTGTTGCATTAATGTTGTTGTGATAAAAATTAGCGTTTTGGATATAGTTCATACTGACTGTTGCATAACTTGATCCATTATTGGACTGGAAGAAGTTGTTAGCGATAAGGGCTGGAGATCCTACGGTTGCTAATGCCGCAAACATGTCCAGGGCAGTTGCATTACCACCGGTTACTTTATTGGCTGTGATTTGATACTGTCCATTAACATTGGCGATTGTAAGTCCTTGAAAACTGGAAGATGAGGGGTTGTTGGAAACTTGATTCTTGTCAAGAACAAAAGCGGTGTGATAATCAAGCATTATACCTCTATGGTAAGACTGGAATATCAAATTATTTTGGACAATTGTTCCCGTAGCTTTCGAGGTTGGTCCCTGAAAATCTATGCCTACCGCTCCAAACTTTATGGTATTATTAACAATCCTAACATTTTGTGATTGGGCAGACACTATGAAAATACCTCCTGTATTGCTGGAGGTACTGGTGGTTACTACGCTCTCAATAATATTTCCATCTAATTCAAGATTAATCGTCCGGTTGATAGCATGAATTGCCCGTCCATAAGTAGTGCCTTCCGCTTTAATAGTAAGATTTCGTAACCTATAGTAGTCTGCATTGTTCAATCGAATTGTAAAATTCGACCCACTGGTTGTTGAGGTATATCGAATAATTGCATCGGCAGGTAAACCTGTTGCCGATTCAAAAGTTATTGTGTTGGTTGATGATGATCCTGAAACTGCCAGAAATGTCAGTTGTTCGTTAAAATCACCTGTGACTTTGAAAGTTACTGGTCCATTTATACCAAAATTTTTCAATGCATCTAATGCAGCTGTAACGGTTAAAAAATTATTAACACCAGAACCTGAAGCATTGATGGTATACTCACCACTTAATGGGGTTCCTGATGATCCAAATTGATTCGCCCCGAGACTTGGTGTTGATGGTCTTGCGAGCCCATCGATGTCATCGGGTACAATAGCGTTTATATTTTTACCAATATTGGAAATAGCAGCAACTGCGGAATACAGTAATGTATTCGATTGATATTGCGGATCAATAGATATGGAATTGGTTTCAAAACCAGTAGCTGTTTTCCATTCGTTCAGTGTACCATAGTTAGTAGAACCGTTCCTGCCCATGAAAGAGCCAGAAGTAAACAGGTTGTTGTAATCCGATTCTACAATCGAGTTGACCGCTGAGGAGTTCTGGTATTCTACCGCATAACCCGTGTTGGCTTTGAAATTGTTATTCACAATACGGTTGCCTAATGACTGAAAACGGTTGAAGTGAAACGCCTCTCCCGAGGAAGTGTTGTTCACACTGTTGTGGTAAACATTGGTGTAAGTAACACCGTATATCAGGTACACGGTGGCATAGCTTGAATTAGAATGAAAAAAGTTGTTGGCTATAAGAGAGGGTTGGGTATCAACCCCTCCAAAGTAGTACAAGCGCATAGCATGGCCCAGGCCCCCGGTAATGCGATTGCGCTGTATTTCTGTATAGCCCGAAGTGTTATCAAGTCCAAAACCGTAGTAATCTCCTTGAGAAGTACCTGAGTGGCTGATCACATTGTTATTAAAAATACCTCCAGCCATGTATTGAAAGTAGGCAGGTCGGTAGTACACATTGGTGATGGTATTACCCGTGAACACCGTACCAGGTGAAGGAATACTGTTATTGCCTACATGAATAATTCCATGGGATCCTCCGGTGATCGTATTATTGATAAAACGAATGTCAGTAGAAAGTGAGGGACGAACAAGGATAGCTGCCCGGTCTTCAGTAACTGAGGTTGTTGCAGGAAGCGTGATTCGCAAGTTCTCGAACGTGATATCGTCAGCACGGTTCACTATTTGAATGGCCCGGTTAAATGAGGTGCCATCGGGAGTGAATGAAAGATTTTTAAAAGTAACATAGCTCGCATTGCTCAGCTGTGCGATGTAGTTGGTAGCCGATGCACTGGCGGTGTAATTCAAAATTACATCGGTTGCATTACCCGACTGTGACTGAAACGTGATCGTATTGCTGGCTGACGAACCGGAGATGCTCGGAAGTATGAATTGTTCGGTGAAGGTCTGGGTGCGCAGCAAAAACGTTACCGCTCCGCTGATACCATTCACTTTCATCGCAGTGATCGCATCATTGATGGTGGTGTAGGTTTGACCCACCCCTACTGTATACGAACCCGACAGGGGTGTCAAGGCAGCCGCACTGTATTGGTTAGCACCAAGACTTGGCGTGGCGGTTCGGGCTGTCCCATCTATGTCTACCGGAACCACCGAAAGCAGGTTTTTACCCACTGACGCTGTGCCTGGTGCAGAGGCATATAAATTCGTATTCGACTGGTACTGCGGATCAAACGACACCGCATTGGTTTCAAAACCAGTAGCTGTTTTCCATTCGTTCAGTGTACCATAGTTAGTAGAACCGTTCCTGCCCATGAAAGAGCCAGAAGTAAACAGGTTGTTGTAATCCGATTCTACAATCGAGTTGACCGCTGAGGAGTTCTGGTATTCTACCGCATAACCCGTGTTGGCTTTGAAATTGTTATTCACAATACGGTTGCCTAATGACTGAAAACGGTTGAAGTGAAACGCCTCTCCCGAGGAAGTGTTGTTCACACTGTTGTGGTAAACATTGGTGTAAGTAACACCGTATATCAGGTACACGGTGGCATAGCTTGAATTAGAATGAAAAAAGTTGTTGGCTATAAGAGAGGGTTGGGTATCAACCCCTCCAAAGTAGTACAAGCGCATAGCATGGCCCAGGCCCCCGGTAATGCGATTGCGCTGTATTTCTGTATAGCCCGAAGTGTTATCAAGTCCAAAACCGTAGTAATCTCCTTGAGAAGTACCTGAGTGGCTGATCACATTGTTATTAAAAATACCTCCAGCCATGTATTGAAAGTAGGCAGGTCGGTAGTACACATTGGTGATGGTATTACCCGTGAACACCGTACCAGGTGAAGGAATACTGTTATTGCCTACATGAATAATTCCATGGGATCCTCCGGTGATCGTATTATTGATAAAACGAATGTCAGTAGAAAGTGAGGGACGAACAAGGATAGCTGCCCGGTCTTCCGTAATGGAAGTGGTTGATGGAAGCGTAATACGAAGGTTCTCGAAAGTAAGTTTATTAATAGCATTAATGGCATGTATTCCTCTTGTATAAGTAGTACCAGTAGGTTCAATTCTTAAATTTCTAAATGCAATAAAACTGGCACCATCAAACCTAATCACAAAGTTGCTTGTGCTGGTGGGCGCAAAAGTTAAAATAACATCTTGAGCATTGCCACTTTCTGCTTCAAAGGTGACTGTGTTGGTAGTGGAGGCACCGGATATCGCAGTAATAACAACTTGTTCGTTATAAGTTCCGGTCTTAAGCTTAAAGACGACTGGGCTGCTAACCCCTTTGGTTGTCAAATCTGCAACGGCTGCCGTTAATGAGGAATAAGAACCACCACTACCTACAGTATAAATACCGGAAAGTGGCTGAGCCATAAGTTGCCCAACAGAAAAAATAGAGATAGCAATAATGAAAACCCGAAACTTTCCCTGCATAAATCACTTTAAGATAAAGGTGCAACCAATCGTTTCAAACAGCAATTTAGGATTTTAATTACCTTCCTAGAATGCGCTAAAGCCAGTTTATTTTTTAGCCAATAGCGTAAGAACAAAAATTGAGTAAATCCCGCGAAAAATAAGAAAAACTCAAGTCGAAAATTTAAATCAACTTTTTACTGTACAAAAGTTGTAGCCTAAGTTGTGCACAATTGAGGATTTGAGTTGTATGGACGGGACAACCGTAAATTGGCTCAAAGGAATGCCGTTCATCAACTGGGTATAAAAGCAACAGGGTGCTCAATGTCACCCTGCTTTATTCCAATGCAATGGTTATAAATTCCCCTAATATTGAAAAAAAGTAGACTAAAAAGGTACCCAGGAACTGGTCTTCACCTTGGCTCCCATGTCATTAAGAAGGTTGTATAATCCAAAATAGGTACGATTGATGTAAAGTGCATCCTTCACCCCTCTTGCCCTTTTCGAGTTTCTGAATTCCTTCATGGTAGAAATTGACTCACCAAATGCATACAACTCAGTAAAATATTGACTGTCCGAAAAGTCAAACTCCGGAGTTTGGAAAGGCCTTCCTAACAATTCTACCAGTTCAGTAAACACCTTTTTGAAAAAAACTTTATCCTGTGGTGTGTCATCTTCGTAGATGAAATTAAGTTGATAAAACACTTGTTCCAACCTGGGCGCATCAAGCAGTATCCCCTTATCCAATAATTGAAAGTAGGTTTTATAGAATTCATCAGGAATTACCTTAACACAACCAAAATCAATAATACCCAATTGCTTGTCATTGGTTATAATGAAATTCCCGGGATGTGGATCAGCGTGCAGGGCACGTAATTCATGCATCTGGAAATGGTAAAAATCCCACATGGCCTGGCCCAACCTATCGGCATCCATCTTTGCGAACTTCTCCAACTTTAAAAACTCTCCAAGAGGCTTCCCTTCCAACCAATCCATAGTGAGCACTTTGGGACACGATAAGTCAGGGTAATAAACAGGGAATTTCAAATTGGCAATTTCATTACACTTTGTGGAAAGCTCAACAGAACGCTCCAACTCGAGCGTATAGTTGGCCTCCTCTGTTAACCTAGACTCTACCTCTCCAATGAACTCATCATAGTCGGCTGGGTTGAGCTTAAACATTTTCAAAGCTATAGGCTTCACCATAGCAAGATCACTCTTCACACTATCAGCCACACCTGGATACTGCACTTTTACCGCCAGTTCTTTTCCATTTAGTGTCGCCTTATGGACCTGTCCGATGGAAGCGGCATTAGTCGCTTGTTTGCTGAACGTATCAAAAAGTTCACCTGGCTTTTTTTTAAAATATTTTTCGAATGTCTTGTTGACCAACGGGTAGGAAAGCGGTGGCGCACTGTATTGTGCCATCGAAAATTGCTTTTGATAAGCCGTAGGTAGCATGTTCTTATCCATGCTTAACATTTGAGCCACTTTCAATGCGCTACCCTTTAATTCACTCAGTGATTTATAAATATCTGTAGCGTTGTCCTGATGAAGTTCATCCTTACTTAGGTTCGGATTTACCAGTTTCTTGCCGTAGTGTTTCAAGTAATTGGTGCCAATGTTGGCACCCGTTTTTATAAACTTACTTGCTCTTTGTACCTTGGAAACCGGAATACTTTTCTGTTCTTTCATAATAGTGAACGCTAGTCTTTAGTTTGCTGAAAGAGAAATTTTCCGAATTCAAAGGCATTGTCAATGACCCCTTTACCTATGAGGTCAAATGCAAGATTGACAGATTTCTCAATGGCCTCATCCGTTTTTTCAAATTCAGGGCTGTCGTCTTTACTCCAAAACTTGAGAATAAAATGCATATGAAACCAAAGTATTGTTCCGTATCGCTTATCCAGGTACGGTCGTTTTGCTATTTCGTTTGAACTTTTCCCCTCTTCAATTACCTCTTCCGCCCAAACGTTAAACACTTTTCTAAACTTGCGGATGAAAGCCGGTGGAGCAGCAGGTATTTTCCATTTCTTAAGTTGAAAAATAACAAAACTCCTATCCTCTTTAAGTGATTCAACCAAGGTGAAATAGAAGGCCAGCACCTTTTCTCTGGCGCTAAATGAAGGATAATTGCTATCCTCCTTTAATCTCCTTATCGTGGTTTCAGCGTATTCCTGCCAAATGGCCTTTTCCAAAGCCTTGAAAGATCCATAAGATTTGTAAAAGGCATCCTCCTTTATTCCAATTGCCTTGCAAAACTTATAAACGCTAGCTGGTTTTTTTTCATGTTCAAGCACATATTCGATATACATGGCCTTAATCTGGTCAGTATTTATCGTTGGCTTCTTTTTCTTTGCTGATTTTTTTCCCTTTTCCATACCCTGTAAACAACCTAAACTCAAAGAAGTTTCGATGGTAGTTTAAAATCTAATCATTGACCATAAAGATTAGAGATCCTATCTTTAAGGTATGTATCGCCAGATTTTATGGCTCTTCCTGTTTAGCACCTCTGCCCTTGCTCAGATCCCAATCGAACAAAAGAAAAGCAGTGACTATACCTATTATTTTCAGATGGGTGAAAAACTGTTTGAGGAAAGAAATTTTAACGAAGCGCTTATCCATTACAATGAGTCACTCATTCTAAATCCTCTTTTTGCCGAAGCCTATCACTCCAGGGCAATCACGAGAGAAAAACTCGAAGACAAAGAAGGCGCACTGAGGGATTACACCATTTACCTTGAATTAAATCCCGATCAATTTGATGCCCTGTTCAGTAAAGCGTTAATCAATTTTGAAATGGGTAAATGGCTTTTTGCCAATCAAGATTTTAAAAAGCTTATTACGCTACCTGCCGGAGAAACAACCACCATTTATTTCGGAAAGGATCGGTTTTCTGATGGCATAAATCAGGTATTTACCTCACAAGGTGCCGACAAATCTCATATTTACAATTACCTGGGACTCACTGAATTTGAATTGAAGCAATTCGAACAAGCCATAATCTATTTCGATTCAGCCACAAAGTACAATCCCCATGAAGCAGATTACTTTGTAAATAAAGGCAAGTGTTTTGAGCAGCTCAATCAAGATGAAAAAGCAAGATTGGCCTATCAGACAGCGGTAACCATCAATCCAGAGCATAGCTTGGCCACTCATAATATCAGCGTGTTGAACCGAAAAACTGGCGATACAGTTTCTTCAGAATTAATGCTCGATGAAGTGATCAGCAAAAATCCCGATCTACACTTTCCCTATGCCGAAAGAGCATTCAATAGTATGAATGCAGGTGCCTACCGAAAAGCACTGTCAGACTACAACCAGGCAATAGCCCTAGCACCTAATGAAGCCTCCTATTGGCTTAATCGCGGTACAGTTAAAGAAAAAATGAAAGACTACACAGGTGCCTACAATGATTTCTCCGCCTCGATTAAACTGGATGAGCATAATGAAAAAGCCTGGCTCTCAAGGGCAAACCTGCTTTACAAGCAAGGCCAATATGAAGAAGCCATAAAAGACTATGACATTGCAATCATAAAATACGAAGCGTACGAAACTGCTTATCACAACAGGGCATTGGCAAAATATAAGTTGGGGATGAATGCAGAAGCGTGCGAAGACTTAAAGAAAGCCCAATCCCTTGGTTTTGAAATTAAGCCTGTCATGTTGAATAAAATTTGCGGGATTCAATAATTAAATCTCAAGATCTGGCCTTAATCTTACAAAAACAGGTTCTCTAAAGTTTTTATCCGGTGTAAAAGAAGCAAAGGTAATTTCAACAAAAAGCTTGGGTTCTATCCATGTACTTACCTTCTCATCCAATACCTTATCCTTAACTGGTTTGTCTGTTTCCTTCAGTTGCTTAATCATCTTAAATATGTCCTTGATGGCTGCATCTGTAAAACCAGTTCCAACTTTTCCTCTATATACCAACTTTCCATTTTCTACCTCAGCAATGTGCAGCCCCCCAAAAGCATTGCTCCGATTTCCCTTACCTGCGTTATAGCCAATAATAACGCATTCACGTGTGTTCCTTACTTTCACCTTCAACCATGCATCAGATCGTTTCCCAGGCAAATAACGACTGAGCTTCTCTTTGGCCATTATACCTTCCAAATTGTGTTCGCGAGCTGCTACAAACAATGACTGGCCATCTTCTACAAACTCACTGGTACGATAGGGTGTTTCTTTTTTAAGGGCATCCCTGAGCCATTCTTTGCGTCTCAAAAGTGGCTCATTCACCAGACTGCGGCCATCCAGGTATAGGCAATCAAAAATGTAACAATACACGGGACTGGTCTTCGACAGCTTTTCAATGTTGCTGTCTCCCGAACTCATCAGCCTATTGATTACTTTTTTAAACTCAGGCTTACCTTTTTTATCAAGGCACACAATCTCTGCATCAAACAAACCACAGTTAGCACGAAAGGCAGGTATGTTCAGCTCCGGAAATTGTTTGGTGATATCATTTTGGTTTCGGCTCCTAATCCGAATGACACCATCTTCCAAAGCGATTAATGCACGAATTCCATCCCATTTTACTTCGTAGATATAATCATTTCCCATTGGTGGAGTGCTGGCACTTCCAGAGAGCATGGGCTCAATGGCATCATGCAAAAAGTCTACTTGTGGTACATCAACGCGCTCAAGCAACCATTCCTTTTGTTTGATTTTATAAATACGATACTCTCCATTTAATTCCTTGCTACTCAAACGAAAATAAAAGCCATCTTTCTTGTCCTTGGTAATTTGATATTTGCCCAAGGCATAAATCCACATATCCCCTCCTCCATATTGTCCTTTTGGGATTTTTCCATCAAAGGTGAGGTATTTCATAGGGTGATCCTCCGTTTGTACTGCCAGTCTTTTTACGCCTGGCAAAGGGGGTAATCCGCGTGGCACCGCCCAGGATTTTAATACTCCGTCCTGCTCCAATCTTAAATCATAATGGAGGTTAGTGGCGTGATGCCTATGAACTACAAAATTGGATCCACCACTTTCCAGTATTTTTGCCAGCGGTTCCCTGGTTTTACTAAAGTCTCTTTTCTTATCATAAGCCTCCAATTGCTCTGGTGTTTTGTGCTTCTTATTGGCTGGCAATTTCTTTGCTGCTTTGGCTTTGCGATGTGTATGTAATTCTGCTGCGTAAGCATCGATTCCTTCCCATGCGTCTCCATCTGCCAAAACTTTATCTAGGGCAGAGCGGATGTTATATTCCAATGGAGTGGATACCTGTGCCAACTCATCCCAGGTCAATGGCATTGAAACAGGGGCTCCTACTCTTCCTCTTAAACTATAGGGAGATACGATGCTCTGTCCTTGTCTAATGCGGTAGATGTCTACCAACATCTTTCCTTTGCGGGCTTCTTTCTTAATATGGAGCGTCAATTCTTTGGGCTTGCTCTCTACGTATGGCTTCGCCAGCAATTGAGCCGTGTCAAATACTGTAGAAAAATCCCATTTGGGTTCAATGGGTACGCACACATGCACCCCTTTACCACCAGTGGTCTTTACAAAGGGAGTATATCCAAAGTTTTCGAGGTATGTCCTCAGATCCAATGCGATCTCCACAACATGATTAAAATCCTCACCTTCAGGAGGATCTAAATCAAAAACCATATAATCGGGCTTGTCAAAATTAGGCTTTCTACTGTGCAATTGATGCAATTCCAACGATGCCAGATTAGCCAGCCATACTAATGAAGCTGGTTCTGTAGCGATGATATAGTCCTTTTCCTCTTTTCCCAGCTTTACAAACTCCAGCCAGTCCGGAGCCCACTCGGGTCTGTTTTTTTGATAGAAGCTTTCACCGTGGATACCATCAGGAAAACGGATAAGTGTCAGCGCCCTTCCCTTAATGTGATTAAGTAATGTGGGGGCAATGGTGAGATAATACTGTATGATTTCAGCCTTCGATACCTGGTCTTCAGGAAACAGCACTTTGTCGAGGTTGGAAACTTCCAACTTACGCTTGCCTACCTGTGTCCATTGCGCTTTTTTTGCCATCGATTAGTTGATGTCGTCAAGCACCTCGCCTCTGGTTTTATTTTTCAGAAATATCATCCCGATTACAAAGCATATTGCTGCTACTGCAATAGGATACCACAAACCTGCAAAAGGATCTCCATCAGGTGTTGCTTCGGTTTTACTCATTTCATATAAACTAGTGGCAAGAAATGGAGTAAGACCTCCAAATATACCGTTACCAATATGATAAGGTAATGACATAGATGTATAACGAATCCTTGTGGGGAAAAGCTCCACCAAAAAAGCCGCTATGGGTCCATAAACCATTGTTACAAAAATGACTTGTATAGCCACCAATATAATCATGTACCAATAAGGAGATGACCCTAAAGTAATTTGCCTTTCTGATGCAACCCCTGTTGCTGAATTAACCTTTTCAGTTAAAGAACTTCCATCAGAATAACTTTTCTTGACGTTAAACCAACCTTCCTTTTCGCTATCAATTATTTGCTCTGCACTGACCTCTGTTTTGGTGGTAACATCGGTTAATGCATACATGGATTTGTAAATTGGGCGGTAGGCAACAACGGCAAATATCAATCCCATCATCATAATGTATTTTCGCCCTACCCGATCCGACCAGCGTCCAAATACAATTAATAAAGGTGTGCCAATCAGTAAGGCAATGGCAATGATATAGTTAGATTGAACAAATTCAACTTTACAAGTATTTTGAATAAATGAGAGCGCATAAAATTGTCCAGTATACCAAACCACCCCCTGCCCTGCAGTAATGCCAAATAAGGCAATTAATACCATTTTAAGATTTTCCTTCTTTCCAAAACTTTCCTTGATGGGATTAACCGATAGTTTTCCAGCAGCTTTGATTTTAGAAAACAGAGGCGATTCTTCCATGCGAAGTCGTATGTAAATAGAAATACCTACCAATACTATAGATAGTAAAAAAGGAATTCTCCAGCCCCATTCACTGAATGCTTCGCTCGTCATGGACTGACGCACAATCAATATTACACCTAACGAAACAAAAAGGCCTAACGTGGCGGTAGTTTGAATAAAACTGGTATAGTAACCTCTTCTATCTGCAGGGGCATGCTCTGCCACATAAGTAGCCGCTCCGCCATATTCTCCACCCAAAGCAAGCCCTTGTACCAACCTTAGAATCAAAACGATTAGTGGTGCAAGCAATCCAATGGAATCATAGCCTGGGATCAGGCCAATCGCAAAAGTAGAGCCTCCCATCAACACAAGCGTCAACAGGAATGTATATTTCCTGCCTACTTTATCACCAAGATGACCAAATACCAAAGCTCCAAATGGTCTAACAATAAAACCTGCTGCAAAGGTGGCTAATACCGCCAGAAACCCCGCTGTGGGATTTGTGCTTGGAAAAAATTTTGTTGCCAAAATAGCGGCAAGACTTCCGAAAATATAAAAGTCATACCATTCGATAAGCGTACCTACGGAGGAAGCTGCAATCACTGACCAGAGTTTACGCTTTTCTTCTTTAGTGATTACACTGCTATCCATAGAAATAGGTTAAGTACGTTGAGTCGATCTTTAAATATAGAAAAAAGATCAAAAGAATATTTCTTGTGCTACACGATAGGTATTAGCATGGGCTTCTATGATATCTCTGAAATTGGGAGAATAGCCGCCTCCCATACTTGCTACTATAGGAACCCCACCTTCCTTTGCCTTTTCAAACACTATCCGATCCCGTGTTTTACATCCTGCTTGCGTCAGACTCAGCTTGCCCAGCTTATCAGTTTCCAAAACATCTACACCAGATTGATAGAAAATGAAGTCGGGTTGAAAATGATCGAGAATATTGTTCAGGTTACTTTGCAACGTAGGAAGGTAAAAATTATCATCGGCTAAGTCAGGTAAACCGATGTCGAGATCAGACGATTCCTTCAGCAGAGGGTAATTATTTGCCCCATGCATACTAAATGTAAATACCCGAGGTTCATTTCTGAATATTTCTGCGGTACCATTCCCCTGGTGCACATCCAGATCAACCACCAGAATCCTTTTGGCCAAATTCTGATCCAGTAAATAATTAGCAGCAATAGCGATATCATTTAACAAACAAAAGCCTTCTCCCTTATTCGTAAATGCATGGTGAGTACCCCCGGCAATGTTCATTGCAGAACCGTACTGAATTGCATACAGTGCACACTGGAGTGTACCATTCATAATAATGATTTCCCGATTGATGAGCTCCTCGGAGAGCGGAAATCCGGTTCGCCTGATCTCCTTTGGAGAAAGATTCAATGCTTTGAGTCTTTGCCAATAGCTTGCAGAATGGGTCTTAAGTATCCACTTCTCGGCTATCGGCTCCGGACTAAAAATATTCTCGCGGGAAATCGTTCCTTCATGTAGTAGCTGCTCAGGAAGCACTTCATACTTACTCATTGGAAACCGATGATTGGGCGGCAAGCTGAGTATGTAGGATCGATTCCAGGCAACCTTCAGCATGAAACCTACTTATCGTCTTTTTTATACCAGGCTTCTTGCAGATGATGGAATGTATCATGAAGTTCGTTCAGTGATGAACCTATGGCATTGTCATCCCCCACTTCAACCAAGTCAGCCAAAGCTTCTGTCTGTATTTTAAGATTATTTAGTAACTCCTTTACTTTCTGGTTGTCAACACGGGCAGGAAGTTCCTGAGTCACCCATGAGTTGGCCAGTTCAACCATTTCTCCTGCGTACTGTTTTACGGGTGCCAGATTTGCAGAGTCACGGTAAGGATGAAAACTTTCTGCCATTACCATATGAAAATCATCCATCCCTTTCCACTCTGTTGCTTCCTCAACGGTCTCCTGAGAAGCTGACTCGGATTTAGGAGAACATGACCATGCCGCTAGTGCGATGAAAGTAATTAATGTAATTGTCTCGTATTGTCTCATTATATATTTAGGTTAAAATTTTTTGTCTTTTTTCCTGTACTTAATTCTATTCTCAATACTCTGAACACCACGTTTCAATAAATCAAAGTATAAAGCTATGTATAGTAATAAACTCATAAACCAGATGACCGAGATATTAAAATATAAAGTATCAAACGACTGACCTAAGAAAGGTTTGGTCGGATTATAGAAATTGGCGGTAAAGTCAAGTTGATGAGCGGGCCGATGGTCTTCAAAGTATATAGGATAAATTTTTTGAATCAACTGTCCTTTCCACTCCAAAATTCTCACAGGGCTATTTGAGTTTTCTACCATTTGAGTAACCGACTCATTCTTGTATTTCATCAGGGTGCTGTTGTACACCTCCAACTTCTCAGGTGTATCAGTCAGTGAGGCCACCAAAGCTTCCCTTTCGTTTGTGGCACTGTTGCCCCGAAGTTGATAATAGGCCTTGAGCGTTTTCACAAACTTAACCGTGCTCTGGTAAGTAACCGAATCAAATTGTCCTATCTCCAATTTTTTTATTTCAGGAAAATTTTCCTCTCCCACTTTTTTCACTTCATGCCGCAGTTCATTTTGAATCAATGCCAATGTTCCTTTCACCGGATTATCCTCACTATGATCTCTCCATTGGCTCCTGTGATTTAACACAAAAGCCAATTTAGACTCTAAGCTTGGAATATAGTATACCCTCTTGTATTCCGACAATGCCTTTTTCTTTTCCAGCTCATAAAACATCTTTTCATAAGGATTGTCTTTAAACTGAGTGACCATATAAGCCTCAAAGGCCCATCTGGAGGCCATCAGCTCCCCTAGCAAAGGAATACCATTTGGTGTACCCACCTTTGGATTGAATTTGTCAAAACTGATGACAACGCCACTTAATAACAATTGAGGAATAATAAGTATTGGAATTAAAATATAAATCGTAACTGCAGAATCGAATGCAGAGGAGATATTCAGTCCGAGGATGTTAGCGAAGCAACTACAAGAAAAAAGTATAAGCCAATACCTCATCTCCGAAAGTGGAATTTCCAATATCCAGTTGCCGACAATGATGAAGGATATGGTTTGAAGGGCGGACACGCTAAAAAGTATAAACACCTTTGACATGAGGTACCCGCTCTTACTCAAGTGCAAATAACGTTCTCGCTTTAATATTTTTCTGTCATGAAATATTTCTTCGGCACTCACAATAAGCCCAACGAAGAGTGCCACCACCACACTCATGAAAAAATAGACAGGAACGTTATTGTTATGAAAAAAGGTGTATTGCGGATTATCTACACCGATGGCATCATAATACTTAACGAAATAAGAAATGAACAGCGCCAGAATCGGTGCAATGGTAAAATTTATGGCAAGATACTGTTTGTTGGAAATCTTGGAGAATAAATCCCGTTTCACAAACACGCTAAATTGTTTAAACCAATTGGGCAAATGCAGCGAAGTTGGGATCTCATCTTCAGAAGGCTCTACCTTCGGAATTCTTATTCTCTGCTTAAAGTATTGGTACCATTGACCGGGGGAAATCTTACGCGTGTGTGTGAACCTTCCAAATTCATTAACTACCCTCGTTTCAATTATACTGAAAACCTTTTCGGGATTAATATTGCCACACTCAGGACATGCACCAGGTGTTTTGTTCACCGCATTAACAATTTCCTGGAAGTAAGTCATCGATTCCACAGGGTTGCCATAATAAATCTGAAATCCGCCCACATCCAGTATGATCAGTGTGTCAAACATCTTGAAGATATCTGACGAGGGTTGGTGGATAACCACAAATATCATTTTTCCCCGCAGTGCCAATTCCTTCAGTAGGTCCATTATGTTCTCTGAATCTCTGGACGACAATCCTGAAGTAGGTTCATCTACAAAAAGTATGGTAGGCTCGCGCAATAATTCCAGGCCAATATTCAATCTCTTGCGTTGTCCGCCACTAATTGTTTTCTGAAGCGGACTGCCAACTTTTAAATCCCTTGTTTCCGATATACCCAATGAAACCAGCACCCTTTCAACTACCTCTGCAATTTCCTGTTTAGTGTAGTGCCCAAAGCACAGACGTGCTGCATAATACAGGTTTTCAAAAACCGTGAGGTCTTCCATCAATAAGTCATCCTGAGGAATAAATCCTACCACTCCCCGAATCGCCTTTTGGTCTTCGTGTACATCAATGCCATTGATTAGAACCCGTCCGCTGGAAGGACGTTCCGAACCATTGAGCACGTTTAGAAGCGTAGACTTCCCCGAACCACTGGCGCCCATTATGCCAATTAACTTGCCTCCCTTTTCGGAAATGGTGATATTTTGAAGTCCTGCACGTCCGCTCTTGAAATGGTAGAAAATATGCTCTGCCACAAAGCTCACTTCGTTCTCTACCTCCTCCACTAAAAATTTGCTAACGATATCGCTGTAATAAATCGTGTCAATCTTATTACCACGGATGGTACTTCCTGTTGGAAGCACATCAATCTTTCTACTTTTCAGTGGTACGCTATTCAGGTACAGCGTTGATATTCCAAGATATTTTATAAAATAGGTTTCAATGTCCTGTAGTCTCAAGATGGCAATCAGACCTGTCAATTTTTTGGCCATTATCCTGGGACCAGGATATTCAAAATCGTCTGATCCCTCATCGATAACCATAATATTCTTGGAAGCCAGTTCCTCCAGGTCCTGCCCCACCACAAACAAACGCATGGCTTTCAGGTCTTTTTGAGGAATCTTTAGTGCTTCTCCTATATAAAAAATGAGGTTCTCTTGTCGTTCGGAAATGGATCCATCTGCATAAACCAATTCCACAATTTTGATAACCAGTACCGCCTTTTGCTGCATAGTAAGCGCCTGGTTTACCTTTTTGGATATTTGCATTATTTGCGACCAATCGTCAACAAATTGTTTGGTATCCTCATCAGCGGAGATGGTATCCTCGGCTGTCCTGTTAGAGGATTTGCAAAAATCATCGAATAAATTGAGGTAGTAACGTGTTAATTCCTGGTTTAGGTGTAACCCAAGAAATTCTTTGATGTTGGAACGTTCGTCTTCAGTTATCCGCTCCTTGGCAACAATGGCAAAAAGCTGAATGATCGCCTTTAGTAGTTCTTCGCTCATTTAGCTGTACCTCTGTTTATGATCTTTCTTCACCTTGTACTTACATACGAAATAAGGCTTAAAATAGTTAAAAATTAAGTTTCCAAAGTATGAAGATTCAAATAATATATTTTATAATCAGAGTAAGCCAGCTTCTTCTCTTTTTAATGGAATAAAATTATATTTTTACCATAACGATTTAATCTATGCAAACAATCCGCCATTTTGTTTTCTCTGTAGTATTAACTTTCTCTTTCCTTCCAGCATTTTGCCAGAATTCTATACTATGGGAAGTCAGCGGGAACGGATTAGATCACCCCTCCTATTTGCTTGGATCCCTTAAGTTTATTGGAGAGAAGGAGTATTTCCTACCCAAAGAAATTGTTGATCGCATTAAAACATCACAACTATTTGCCATTGAAGACGAGGTAAATCATCATGCCCAGCATGAGCTGAACAAAGCCATACACTTTCCCAAGGGTAAATCCCTGGCGTCCGTCTTGTCTCCAGAGGATTATAACAAAGTCGAAAATTTCTTTCTTAAGGAGTTTAAGATATCTCAAAAGAAGTTTAAAAAGAATTACGCCACCCTTAAGCCTCTTGCTTTATCTATCGCCATGACCAGGCTTTCTCTCAATGAGGGAGTAAAATTCTATGACATTGAATTATTGAAGATGGCCAATAGCCTAAGAATCGCCACCTTTAGTCTGGAACCTATTGAGCGTGAGGCACAAGCTTTCAATGCTTTTGCTGTGGAAGACCAGGCCAAAGCTTTATTACACAGCATAGACAATTTTGAAACTCAAAAAATGGAATTTAAAAATTTAGAAGCAGCCTATACAGAGGGTGACATCAATCGTGTGTTTGAGTATTCCCTGCATCCTTTTGAAAACAACCAAAATTTTATTGAGGAGTTTTACTATAAAAGGAATGAAGAATGGCTACCCAAAATAGAAAAGATGTTTGCCGAACAAAAATCTTTTGTCACCGTTGGAGTGACTCACCTCAAAGGTGAAAAAGGCTTATTAAACTTGCTTAAATCTAAAGGCTACATTCTCACACCCATTGCTGTAACCCAATAGCTATCCCACTCTTTTAGTTACCAGGTCTGAAAGAATCAACAAACTCTCACGGAGGTATTCGTCCTTAAGCTTTACCAATTCATCCTCAGACAACCCATCGTTGTTCTTCAACTTGGCACTGAGGTCTTTATTCATGGCCTTCTTCTTCTCAGCTTCTTCCATTTCCTTTCTTCGCTTGGCCTCATTGAGGGAAATTTTTGTTTCCGCCAGGCTCTTCTTTAAGTCTTCCGTCTCGTTGATGTATTGTTTTAAATTCTGATCATACTTAGCCCGCTCCTGATAGAATTTGTTCAGACTGGCGATTACCTTATCATTAACATCAGATCGCTTTTGAAAAGGAGTACCTTTAATCACGTCCCAGGGCAGCGCATTTAAGTTAGAGCTCTCTCCGTATTGCTTACTGCTCAATGCAGAAGGAAGAATAATGTCTGGAGTGACCCCTTTGTTTTGAGTACTACTACCTGTAACTCTGTAAAATTTCTGAAAAGTAAGTTTCAATTCACCTACTTCATCCTTGTCATTGATAAATCGCTTAAGGTCCAACACAGTTTGCACAGTACCTTTACCGTAAGTTGACTCACCTGTAATAACACCACGTTGATAATCCTGAATGGCACCAGCAAAAATTTCAGAAGCAGAAGCACTGAAACGATTGGTCATCACAACCAACGGACCGTTGTACAATACGCTTTTATCATCATCCATACCCACCTCTACTTTATTCACTGTATTCTTCACCTGCACAACTGGCCCATCTTTTATAAAGAGACCAGTTAAGTCGATGGCTTCTGCCAATGAACCTCCACCATTGTTTCTCAAATCCATTACTATTCCATCTACATTTTCTTCCTGCAATTCCTGAATCAGTTTCTTCACATCTCTTGTTGTACTTCTGTAGTTAGGATCACCCTTTTGGTACGCATCAAAATCCATGTAAAAGCTAGGTAAAGAAATAACTCCCAACTTCATGGGTCTGCTTCCTACCTGATAGTTGATAATACTCTTTTTAGCAGCCTGATCTTCCAATTTGATTTTGTCCCTCACTAGCAAAAGTTCCTGCGAGGGTCCATTTACTCCCGTTTCGGCAGGCAAATACTGCAAGCGTACCGTTGTGCCTTTAGGCCCCTTAATCAGCTTTACGACCTCATCCAGTCTCCATCCTACTACATCTACCATCTCACCATCAACACCCTGGCCTACACCTATAATAAGGTCATTGACATGCAGCTTTCCTGATTTCTCAGCAGGACCACCGGGTAAAACTTCAAAAATTTTGGTGAAGTCATTTTCAAACTGAAGTCTGGCACCAATTCCTTCCAAAGAAAGGCTCATGGATTGCTTAAACAGATCTGAAGCTTTAGGTGAAAAATAATTGGTGTGAGGGTCGTAAGCTTCAGTGATAGTGTTCATGTAAACACTAAATATATCCTCGCTGTTAAACTGATCAATGTTTTTGACAAACCGGTCATATCGCTTGTGCAAAGCTTCCTCTATCTCAGGTTGACTTTTACCAGCCAGTTTCAAACTAAGCACCTGACTTTTAATAATTTTTCTCCAAATGTCATCGAGCTCTGCGGTGGTATTGGCCCATGGCTCTTTTTCCCTGTCAGTTTCATAGTACTCGTCAAGGGTAAAGTCATAACTCTGGCCAATCAAATGCTTTGTCACGTAGTCCATGCGCTCATAGTATCGCTTCCTGAAAACTTTGTAAATATCATAAGCAGGAGACACATCCTCATTTCGCGTAAGATCATCGATTTGAAAACGATACTTATCGAAGGACTTTATATCCGAAGCAAGAAAGTAAGTTTTGTTATTATCTAATTCACCGATATAACTGTCAAGAATGGCTGATGATAACGAGTCGTTGAGTTGAAGCTTTCGATAATGATTATTGTCAAGGATATAGGATACCACGCGCGCTTCCTTCCCATAAACAGGCTTGGGTTTTAGTTGAGTAGTATCCGAGGTGCCCGGATGGGCAGCTTGCAACAAAAAAATGGCAAAGCTGAACAAAAATGTTAAAAAAAATCGATTCATACCTTAAATGTCAATGTTAAGGGAGTATACGGATTTGTTAGCAAAACCGATGCCTTGTTTATACAAATGGCACTAAACTCCGGCTTTATCAAAATCAAACTCCTCAAGAAATTTTTGAGCTTGCTCCACAGTTTGAAACTCGTAATGTTTTTTGCCTTTAAGACTGGAATGAATTTCAACTTTCACCAGGTCAATATCTTTGGTATTACGAACAAAATGAGGCTTTTCTAACTTGTAATCTTCCCCTTCCTTTCTGGAGATATGGAATTGAGTTGCTCTTACATTTTTGCAATAGGAACACTGATAATGTTTTAACAGTTCACTGGGAGTTCCATCGCTGTGATTTTCAATAATTTCTTCACGTACCACTTTCATGGTATAGAAACCACAGTTCCCACAACGCAAAGCGATCAGGTGGCCATCGTATTTTTCAATTTTGACATCCCCGGTTTTCTCATCAATCCACACATCGTAGTCAATTGAAAAAACATCCTCTTCAGCTTGCATCCCTTCGTTGAGATGTACATCCTCTTCAGACTCGCTGAGGAGACGCATCTTATTATTAGTTTTTGGATTGGTGCGGGGCAGATATCTCCATTTTTTAAGCTTCTTGTTCAACTTGGTAGGGTAGTAATATTCTAAAATCAAGGCACCTACATAGCCTACCATAGTAGCTCCGGCAAACGCCATGAATAGTCTAACAAAAAACCAGACACCCACCTCAGCAATCTTGCCTTCACCATAAAGATTGATAATCATGGCCGCTCCAAGTCCGAAGGCATAGAGTGTCCACTTGTACCACTTTATCTCGTTCGCATTGATGAAGTCGTGCTTTTCTTTGTAATCTTTGACAAGTGAAACTCTGAGCTTATATACCAGATAGATAATTATTCCTGCTGCAAACATGACTATCGCCAAGATGGCCATGGCCTCGTGCCAAGCTTCTAAAAACGGACTTTGGGGGATTTCTTCCATAGAATTCGTACTGACTTAAAACTAAATAGTTCTGTTTTTAAAGGTAATGATATTTCTCTATAACTTGTTTACACAAAAAACCAATTACCCCATATGAGGCGATTCCTTTTCTCGCTCCTTGCAAAACTTAACAAAGTGATTTTACCAAGGTATAGCCAGCGCGATTTTACCAAGCTCTCTACATTGGATAAAATTTTTGTGGCCTACCGCTATTGGGTAACGAAGAACGCCCTCGAATAGCATCACAATCCTCTAATTTCTTCTCTTTAGTATGAACAATAAATGGCGAATACAGCCTAAAATGGACGTTTTTTAAAAATATTGTGCAATAATGCACAATTATTATTTGATTTTATCAATTAATCATATTATACTTGTGTATAAATACACAATACTATGAGTCAATTTGAACTAACACAAATCGAATCAGATCTTAAAAAGTTCACTGAAAGGAATTTCGAAAGCCCTAGAAAGTGCCGTAATCCTGACCAGATCAGATTTTACGTAAGTGAGCTTTGTTCAAAGATTGAGGAGTACCAAAACCGTTTCAACTATGTACCCAATTGGGCCTATTCTCTTTTGGCACAATACAATCAGGTGCAAAATGAGATGGTTTATGTAGATTTTGTAAAAACTTATAAATGAGGGGATTATGAAATTCGTCCCCTCTCCTATTCCTGTTCAATACAGGTTTTTATTTAGCGCTACCGCCAATAAGTCCGGGAGAATGCAGTACCATAAGGTTCACCCAGGCAGAAGCAAAATCCGTATTCCCAGGAATGAATTTATTGAGGCTTACAACACGGAGCACATCATAGCCATTAAACCCCTGCAGGACAAAACGAACCTGGGGGTATTTCAATTCGAGTTTTATACTTAACTATTGATGATCTTCTCCAGGTTGGCCGGGGAATAATTGACGGATTTGATGGTTTTATTATCTGACTTCCGGTACACGAGCCACTTTCCTTCAGCCTCCTTGTAATAGCATTCAGTACCATCCTTCTTTTTATAGTGTTCAACAGTAGCTTGTGCCTCCTGTTCGCTATCACATGCTTTACTCATATTCGACCTTTGCACCTCTTCGAAAAGGGCTTTGAATTTATCCCCCAAGCCAAATTCCAGTATAGCACCAGAAAGCACGTATTGAATATCGCACAAGGCATCTGCCACTTCCACAATGTCTTTTTCCAAAATGGCCACCTCCAGTTCTTTTAATTCCTCTGCGATGAGCGCTACCCTCAGTTTGCACCTGGATTCATCCGGAATAGCCGGATTGGGAAGAATGGGATGTTTGAATGTACGATGAAAATCAGCGACCTGTTGGAGCGCATTGGGCTGTTGCATATGATTTTTAGGGATATAGATTAAAAGCTTAAATGAACTAAAAACCAGTGGACTTTAAAAAAATATTTTATACTTAAGCTGACAACACATAACTAACTGATTAATATTAAATTATTCATGTTTATTGAATAATAAGATTAAGTAATAGAAGTACTGCAATAGCATCAGGCTGATTATATTTGGGCCTAATTTTCTATTTGCGAATGAATTTTGTTGAAGAATTGAAGTGGAGAGGCATGGTGCACGATGTGATGCCTGGCACTGAGGAGATGTTGAAAAAAGAATCTACTGCCGGGTATATAGGATTTGACCCTACAGCGGACTCATTACACATTGGTAACCTGGTGCAAATCATGACCCTTGTCCACTTCCAACGGTGTGGTCATAAACCTTTCGCATTGGTGGGTGGCGCTACAGGAATGGTAGGAGATCCATCCGGCAAGTCCAGTGAAAGAAATTTACTGTCAGAGGATATACTTCAACACAACCAGAACGCTGTAAAAAGACAGCTGGAGAAGTTCCTGGACTTTACCGGGTCCAATAAGGCAGAAATGGTTAACAATTACGACTGGTTCAAAGAATTCAGGTTTCTTGACTTTATCAGGGATGTTGGAAAACACATCACCGTGAACTACATGATGGCTAAGGATTCAGTAAAAAACAGATTAGAGTCTGGGCTGTCATTTACAGAGTTCAGTTACCAGCTGGTGCAGGGATATGACTTCTATTGGTTATACACTAATAAAGGTTGCAAGATTCAGATGGGGGGATCGGATCAGTGGGGAAATATTGTAACAGGAACTGAACTGATACGCAGGAAAGCGAATGGTGACGCCTACGCTTTGACTACTCCCCTTATTACCAAAGCTGATGGATCAAAATTTGGTAAAAGCGAGGGTGGCAATATATGGCTTGACCCTGTAAGAACTTCACCTTATAAGTTTTATCAGTATTGGTTAAATTCTTCTGATGAAGATGCTGTCAATTTTATTAAAATTTTTACCACCTGGGCCAAGGCTGATATTGACGGTTTAATTGAAGAACACCAGAAGGCTCCGCATGAGAGGAAACTTCAAAAAGAGTTGGCAAAGGAAATTACGGTACGCGTTCATTCGCAAGCTGACCTTGACATGGCGGTAAAGGCATCCAATATTCTATTTGGTAATTCAGTAACAGAAGACCTGGAGAGCCTTGATGAAACAACTCTGCTTTCGCTTTTCGAGGGTGTACCTCAGGCAACTTTAAGCAAATCAGATTTGGACAACTGCGCTACGCTCGTTGACCTTCTGTCAGAAGCTACAGCTGGAACCATCTTTGCGTCCAAGGGAGAAGCAAGAAGAATGATACAGGCGGGTGGCGTAAGTATTAATAAATTAAAATTGAGCGACCCTAATCAAAAGCCGGCATTTAATCTATTGCAAAACAAGTATCTACTGGCGCAAAAAGGAAAGAAGAATTACTATTTGATCAACGTGAATAGCTAACGCAATTATCGGGTACGAACCACAAATGTGATTTTACCTACAGACACGGCTGGCACAATTGCCCCAGGTTTTTTAGAAAAGGTAAGCTTTGAGATCGCATCCCGGCAAGCTTTTTCGGCATCAATACTTAGGCTGCGCTCAAGTACCCGGTAGCCAATAATATCTCCGTTTTCATCGACTTTAATTTCGAATTCGATTTTACCGTCTGACTCATTCTGAGGGATGGCCGGCCTGGGTATCTCGTCCCAATTCCAACCAGCCAAATCTAATGCAGGACCACCTCCCCCGCCACCTTGCTTTCCATAAAGGGCTTTGGCATCCAAGGAACCCTCTTTATTACCTTTGTCCCCTACCGTATTGGGGTTATCCCCATGATTGGCGTTGGCCGTTGCCTCTTCCTTCTTGCCATCTGTAGCCGGATATGTAGCTTTTAGTTTCTCTTCAGTTTTAACTGGTTCGGTAGGTTTTACCTCCTTGGGTTTCTCATCCACTTTTGGAGTTGGCTTGACTTCCTTTTTCGTCTCTTTGACCACCACAGGACTTTCAGTTTTAGCTACTGGTTGCTCCGTAGCTTCTTCGATCACCTCTTGTGGTGACGCCTCTTCAACTGACTTTTCCGTCTGCTCTGTGTTTTCTGCTGCAGCTTGTTGCTCTTCGGTCGTTTCTGATTGGTTGGGTTGAGTTTCTGGCTGAACCTCTCCATACCCCTCACTGTCCAATCCAAAATTAAGTTCTATCCCATACTCTGGAAAAGGAGGGTTTGGTGCTCTCCAGGCCATCATTAATAAAAACGCAATAAGAACAACCAAATGAACTGCTACTGAAGTGATCAGTCCAATTCTGCGGTTCTTCCTTTCGTCTTTTTCAATCATGATTACTTGGGTTTAGTGGCAATAGAAACTTTCGCTTCTAATCCTGTAGCTATTCCGGCTACATAAACTAACTCCTCTGTAGGAACACTTTTATCAATATGAAGTACCACCACTCCATTTGGGCCACCCAAATTACTCTTGAGCATTCCCTCCAACGTGGACTTGGTTACCCTCTTATCATTAACGTAATATTGAAGGTCTTTGGTTACCGTTACAGACACTTTTTGCACCTCAATTGTACTGGTCTTACTGGTTGGTAGGTTTACCGGCAGTCCAGAAGGCGTAATAAAGGAAGAGGTAAGCATGAAAAATATAAGCAACAAAAATACCATGTCTGTCATGGATGACATGCTGAAAGCCGCATCTACCTTATTTCTTGATTGCAGTTTCATTGTTATCTGGGTTCTTGCAATAGGTCAATAAACTCAACTGAAGAATACTCCATCTTATGTACCACTTTTGATACTCGTGTTACCAAATAATTATAGGCCAAGTAGGCAATAATGCCAACTATAAGACCTGCCACGGTGGTGACCATGGCTGTATAAATTCCTGATGATAGTAATTTTGGACTTACGGAACCTTCCTCCTGTGCGATGGAGATAAATGCCTGCACCATTCCTATCACTGTGCCCAAGAAGCCCATCATAGGTGCCGCACCCGAGATCGTTGCCAGGATCGAGAGGTTTTTCTCTAACTTGAACAACTCAATCTTTGCCAAATTCTCAATTGACGCTTCAATGTTCTTGAGTGGGCTTCCTATTCTGGATACACCTTTCTCAATCATTCGTGCAATTGGGCTGTCAAATTGAGCGCATAGCACTTTGGCTCCGTTGATATCTCCTTTAAGCACAAGCTCCTTTATCTTGCTTATAAAAGCATCAGGGCTTTTGTTGGCTTTGTTGATGGTCAGGATACGTTCTACAAATATGTAGACGGCAATAAAGGAAGACAATACAATAGGAATCATCATAAACCCTCCCTCCTGGGCTAATTCCCATACGGAGATGGCCTGCTCTGTAGTTACCTCTTGCGAATCAGTTACAATTTGTAGTAAGGTCATAGTTTAAAAAATCATTAATAATTAAAAAAATGACAGCCTTATTAGCCATCAATACCGAACTACCCAAACTTCATTACCATATTTCGCCTTTACCTCATCTGCGTTGGCCTGTGCTTTGGCGTATGTATCGTGATCTGCTATAGCCAACCGATAAAATTTCGTCTTTCCAAAAGGTGGAATTATTTTGGTGCCCACTCCCTCTTTACTCAGTTTCTTTGCGTAGTCCATCACCAAATCATCATCAATACCCGCTGTGATCACAACGTAATAACGTCTGGTCTGCTCAGTTAGTGTCTCGATGCTTGCAATTTGAGGTTTGGCATTGGCAAGGGCGATAGAGTCTGCGATTGCTTTTTGTCTGGCTTCCTCCTGCTCCCGAGCAAGTCTTGCTTGTCTGTCTTTTTCCGCTTTGTCATCCTCTGCTTTTTTCCTTGCTAACTCCTCCTTCTTTGCCTTCTCCTGGGCTGGTACATACACATAGTTGTAAATCAAAAACCCGGCAATAATAATCACGGCTACAATCACTAAGCCAATTACTAGTGGGGCCTTGGATTTCTCCTCCACAGGTGGAGTATAAACATACCTCTCTCCTGCTTGCTGAGGTTCATCAGGTGCAGTAGATTGATTCTCAAAGGAAGTAGTTCTGCTCTCTTCTTCTTTCACCTCGTTTTTACCTTCATCAAGTGGTTTATACTCAATATCGGGCAAACCAAAACTATCTTCTGATTCATTGCCATTCTCTGGATTATCATCCGGACGGTCTTCTGGTTTTTTTCTTTTTGCCATAGGTGTTTAAGAGGTTAAACTGTGTATTACTAACAAAAATAACGTAATTTCTTAAAACTAATAACCCCCTGCTAAAAGCTCCAACTCAACCCACCCATCGCCTGAAAACCGCGCACAGGGTAATTCAAATACATTGGATAATCGTTTGATAACATATTCTCAAATTTCACAAAAACAGATACCTGCTTCGATACAAAATAGTCGGCCTTTACATTCAAATCTATTCCCGGGTCAAGGGTCACCACTAGTCCGGTTTGATTGTCCAATGCCTTCATACCACCTTGAGCTAACAGCCCAACTTTTATCACCAATTTCTGATAGATGTTAAATGATGTATTGGCATTAACGCGGTAAGTTGGCCTGTGCCATGCCTCAGCCTGCTGATCGGTTGAATAGGTAAAATAGTCTCCTCTTAAACCAAGCTTAAAAATTTCATTTTTGTTATATCCCAACTCTCCATAAAAATTTACCCTTTGTGTATTTCCCCTATCGTATACCACATTGAATTTTGCCCTGTCCTGAAGTGCATTTTGATAAAAGTAGAGGTCTTTCAAATTAGCCGCTGCCAACCCCATATTAAAAGCAAAAAGGTTTCCCAATTTTCCCTTCAAACCACCTGAAAATTCAAGCGATTTGTTGGTATGGAATATGGCTATATTGCTATTCACCCACAAATTGCTTTCTGAAAGTGAATGCAAAGTTACTTTGTCAATATCTCCGGTAAGACTTGCATAGGCACTTACACTTTGTGACAACATATAGTCAGCACTTACATTGGGATAGATATGTAATGACTTATTTCTAATTGAATCATTTTCCAATACGGTGATTGCCCCCAGCGAGATGGAAAGATTTTCCAACGGTGCAAATACAAAAGACGGGCTAACCCTGAAGAGGTGACGAGGCTTGGCATCTACCAGTGAGTCCTTTCTGGCTATCAAATAATAATCCGAAGCAAGATTAATCTTACTTTTCGCGCTTATCTTATAATCACTATCAAAATTAAGCCCCAACTCACTTTCTGCTGCCTCGTATCGATCCGTCAAATAGCTGAATTTTCCATCAAGGTTAAAATTGAAATCAGTAGGTTTTGTATTGCTTACTGATCCTCCTATTGATACCACATTGTAGACTTGCTTAATGCTGTCTCTATTTACTTCCAAACCAGGTGCATAACCATAAAAATATCCAGTTCTGTTTTCATAATTTATGAAACCACCGCTGCTTACATCTTTGCCAAATGTTTCTCCGAATATACTAACCTCAGTATTTCCACTGGCTGAATTCTTATCATCAACAGGGCCCTTACCAAAGCTTCTGTGATAAAGATGAGCGCCTAGAAACCGATTTTTATCTCGCTTGGTGTTGATCCAGCCTTCGAGGTAAGGCGAGGAAAAATTACCAAAACCTGCACTGATATAGTTCCCGTAAATTTTAGCAATGTCTTCCTGCTTCAAGCGCAAAGGACGGAGGTTAGCCTGATAATCAGGAACATTGAAATTCAGGTTTCTGAATTGATAGGTAATCTCTGGTTTGATGGGCTCTGAGGGTCTGGGTGGTACTTTCTCAAAATTTCTATTTGCCCTTGGAAGTACTATTTGACGCTCCCTTACGATTTCAATTTCAACATCGCCAATTTCTCCATCCCCCTCCCATTGCTTGTCCTGACCATATACTGCATGACCAGCCAGCAGCCATACCATGCCTGTAATCAGGAAATTACGTTTCATATCGTGCAGGATTGTCATCAAGTAATCAATCGTTATTATTTGACAATGAGTCTTTCTTTTTCATTTCTTTTTCTTTCATCAATTCATTTTCCTCAATTCGCCTTAACTTCTCACTGGCCATGGATCGAATGTTTTGCAATGGAAAGTTTTCAATAATTGACTTAAGTGTACCTTTGGCCTGAAAGAGATCCCCCATAGCAACAAAGTTGTCGCTTAGCAACAGATATGATTTCCCCACCCATTCAGTATAGGCTGCAAAGTCTTTGTTCAAACTAATCAATGTTTCATAGCATTGCTTGTATTGTTTGGTAAGGAAGAAGATTTCCCCCAACAAGTACTTTGCCTCAGCACCGTATTCATCCTGTGCTGAATTAAGTGTGTTTAAAAATTCATCCTTTGCCGATTCATAATCTCCCCGAGCCATTGCTGACTTACCCAAAAATAAAGATGCCTTATTTTGAGCTCCGGCACTTACATTACCTTTCTCCAATATCAATCTGGCGTAGGCATCTACAGAATCGTATTTGGCCAGCATGTAATAAGATTCCATTAGTCCAGACCACGCATTGTACAGATCCTTTTTCGTGGACGCTTCTTTTGCCAATTGCTGAAACACAGGAACTGCACTTTGATAGTTTCCCAATTTGTACTGCAATTCAGCGATTCGGGCAGTCACCCTACTTGCAAACATAAATGTAAAGTCATTACTTATTTCAAGATGAATTGCCAGTGCCTTGGCATTGTCTTTCATTCTATAGTAAGCTTCAGCCTGATAGTACTTAGCCTCTGTTATTCTAGGGCTATCGGGATAATTACGTATAAAGCTCTCTATGCTGGCAATTGCCCTTTGATAATCCTGACTAAAGTAAAAATTCTTTGCAGACTCAAACTCGACCAATTCAATGCCTTTCGAGTCAGGGTTGGCGCTCTTAAAACCAGATAGGTGGGAATCAAACTCACCCGCTCTACCTGCCAAATTCAGCGCCTCTTGCAAAGGCAGCAAGGCATCATTGGCGATCGGATGTGTACTGTAATTATCAATTACAGCTATATAATCTGAAGCGGTCTTATTATAATCTTTAAGGTTGTAATAAGATGCCGCCCTTCGCATGTAGGCGTAAGGCACAAACTTGGATGTCTTATTGGAGTTAATTAGTCTTGAAAAACCTGAAACAGCAGCACTATAATTTCCTTGTTCGAAGTCCAGTTGTGCCCTCTGGAACATGGCCTCATCAATGAATCTGGATTGCGGATAATTCTTAAGTACCTGATCCAGTTCACCTGCTGCTTCGTTGTATTTACGCTGTATTCCCAGAATAACACCTGCTTGTAAATGGGCATAATCATTATCAGCAGATTTCAATTGAATGGCTTTTCTATAATTGAGCAGCGCATCTGGATAGGATTTGGTCACGTAGTAGCAATCAGCCAGGCGCAAAATACCGTCCGATAAGTTCACAGATGCACCCTTTACAAATTCCTTAAAATTGAAAAGCGCCCGGTCATACTGCTGCAGGTTAAAGTAAGCATAACCGAGTCCATATCTGGTTTTAGTAAGAATCTCTTTGTTAGAATAATTTTGAATACCGATTACACTAAGGTATTGATCTGCGGCTTCTTCATATTTTCTACCAATAGAATAAGCCTCTCCGCTCCAAAAACTTGCCTCTGCTAAATAATTGGGTTCAATCGGAAATTGAATTGATTTATTGAACATTTTCACCGCATCCGCATATTGCTCCATGTTGAACAACTCGATTCCTTTAAGCAGGGTGGCCTTTTGGTAAGCCCTGTTTATTGCTGGGCCTCTTGACGGCAATGCCTCAATGTATTCAATGGCTTTATTGTAGTTATTTGCGTTTACATAGGCTTGAGAAAGCACTTCCTTCACCTCTGTAGTGTAGGCGCTTGAAGGATAGCTGGACAAGAAACTCTCAAGCTCATTGATGGCCTGATCTGCCCTACCCAAATCATAGGAAATTTTTGCGTGCTGGAAACTACTCTCCTCTACGAGGCGAGGGTCAGCTCTAAATTTCTTCGCATTTTCAAAAGCTGTAAGTGCCAACTGCTTCTGTCCCTGCTTTAGATAGATCGACCCCAGATAATAAGAGGCATAAAATCCTACAGAATCCTTATCTGAAGCAGATCGCTTCAAATATTGAAGTGCTTTATCGTTCTGACCCAATGAATAAGCTGAAAATCCTGATCTCAACAAAACCCCCTTATCTGCCCTCTCTGCATTTTCTTCCAGGTATTCCTCATAACCTTCCAGTGCTTTGGCAAAGTTGCTCTTCTTGAAGTAAGCCTCTGCAGCGAAAAGTGATATCTCCTCCATGTTGGTGATTCCTTCTTTACCTTGTAATGTGGCTACGTAGGCTAACAGTTCGTCATATTGCTTCTGTTTGTAAAAGGCATTAGCAATCAGCTGAGGTACAACCAATGCATAGGACTTATTCTGTTCTGCGCGCTTTAAGTCAATAAGGGCATTTTCATAGTCTCCCTTTCCCAATTCGATGAAGCCCGCATAATAACTGGAAGCCGGTCCAAATTGACCACCTAGCGACTTGATAAAGTTGAATTGATCCAATGCCTCATTTAGCTTGCGAAGATTAAACAAGCTGTATCCCCAGTGAAACCTGCCTGTAGCATGTTGATCATTGCTTAAGGTTACAAAGTCGACTTTCTTGAAATAATTGATTGCCCGACCATAGTTTTTCTCCGCGTAAAAGAAATTAGCCAGATCAAAATATGCAGTTGCAGTTTTGGGATGGTCGGGATGATCATGTACAAAATCTTCAATCTTCTTTTCGCCATCCCCATGATAAAGGTTGAGGGCACAGAAGGCCTCATAATAGCGTGCCTCGGCTACCTTAAGATCCACCGTGGCCGATTCCTGGATAAACCTGGTAAAGCTTTGTCTTGCAGCCCCATATTCACCATGCTGCATTAAGTCAACTCCGGAAGTAAATAAACGATCTATCTTACTCTGAGAATTCAGATTTTGAGAAAAGGCAGGGAGCGCCAAAAACAATACAATTCCAGCACAGAGGAATTTAATATTCATGAATGGTTTTTCGCTAAAACAGGGTAATCTCAAAAATATTGTAGTACTAAGTTTAAAAAATCTAACCATGCTCAAAAAATGAATTGCACGGACTCAAAACTAAGGATTAAAACGATATTTTATCGAACCACGTTTCAATACTTTAATTAATAATTGAAGTATTAACTTCAAATAAAAACTTAATTACCGCTACAGAACTATCAGTGAATCAGCTTGTAAACCAACTCTCTTAATATCTGTCCTTCACCTTGAGCGTTGGCATTGACACCTTTTATTTTTAAGTCTGCCTCTGAAATGGAGTGTATACAATTCACCAATTGTGAGGAGGAGTAATTTTGTAAGGCACTGCTATAATCACGTGCAGCATAGGGACTGATCTTAAGTAAACTCACCAGAGACCTGTCGCTCTTATCTGAGGCTACAGATGCTACCAACAGCTTACTATAAAACGAATACAAGTAAGCCACTGCAGGGATCAAAGGATTCTTCTTGGTATTGCTTTCAAAGTAATTTACGATTTTATTGGCCTGTACAGGATCTTTGCGAATCAGTGCCTTTTGAAGTTCAAAAATATTGTATTCACGACTTATACCCACCTGCTCCATCACTTTGTCACCCGTAAGTGTCTCCCCCTTTGGCAAAGCAATCATCACTTTATCGAGTTCATTGGAAAGGCGCTTCAAGTCATTGCCAACGTACTCACACAAAACCCTTACAGCTGCGTCATCTGCCGTGTAGCCCTTTTCTTTTACATAGGTTTGAATAAATTCAGGGAGATGATTGTCGTATGGCTTCTTGAAAACCGCAGACACTGTAAGCTTATCAATTTTTTTGCCAAGCTCCCTTCTCTTGTCCAGGGCCTTGTGCTTGTGACATAATACCAAAATGGTGGAGGGCATTGGATTAGACACATAGTCCAACAACAGCTTTGCTCCTATTTCCTTTTGTAAGTCTGGTATTTCCTGCGCTTCACGTACAATTACCACCTGCCGGTCGGCCATCATTGGGTAGCGCTTGGCATGAGTAAGTATGGTGGCAACCGTAGCGTCTTTGCCATAGACCACTACCTGATTGAACCCTTTATCTGACTCAGACAAGGCATTGTCTTCTATAAAATCAGCAATCAGGTCTATATAATAAGTCTCCTCTCCCTGCAATACATATACAGGTGCATATTTTCCTGCCTTTAGTTCTGTTAATATCTTTTTTGCTGTTGCATCCATCCGCTAGCCTACACTTTTTCTGTTTCTTAAATTAAATGCTGTCACTAATCCAACTATTGCTCCTGCCAGGTGCGACTCCCATGATATACCATCATCTACCGGCAAAATACCATAAAAAATACCACCGTACGCAACCATTACTCCAATAGAAATCAATAATGAAAGAAAGTCTTTTCGTATCAGACCAAAGAAAATCAGAAAGGAAGAAAGACCATAGATTAGCCCACTGGCCCCAATATGATAAGTCATCCGGGGGCTTAGCAACCAAACCAAAATGTTGGTGATAAAATAACATCTGAAAAATACTGTTCTCCCGATTCCTTCGTAGAAAAAAAACAAGGTGGTACCAAGGAATAACAGTGGTATTGTATTGGATACCAGGTGGGCTCTGTTAGCATGAATCATAGGCGCTGTAAAGATTCCGATTAACCCCTCCAACGTACGTGGCTTAATGCCCAGCATGGTCAGGTTTACTCCGTACAGATAATCAAGCGTAAATATCGCCCACATCAGAAAGACAAGTCGAGCAGGTAAAATTGAACTCCCCCACAAACCAGGTGAACCTTTACTCACAGATTTAATATTTAGAAGGGTCGTCTATCATTGGCAAATTTACTAGGCGCGCCTCGGCTTCACCCACCGATCGAATTCCCAGAACACCACCAGAAGACTCTGCAGTTTTTATGGCTATGTCCTTAATACTTCTGTAGTATCCTACCGAAAAGTCCTTGTCCAGCTTTCTCAGCAAACTATTCAGCCCCTTTAGCTCCTCTGCGATCAGTTCATTTCTACGCTTCGCATCTACCGGATAGTTTTGCAGCACTACCTTTAGCTTGTCTTCAAAATCCTCGGTCACCATCAGATAAAACTTAGAAAGAGAGCTATCCCGAGCTTTTTTTTGCTTGTTCCTGACCGATTCGATACTACCCCTAATTTCCTTATTATCAATATGATTATCAGCCCCAGCTACAAGTATACAGGCAAGAATAGGCCCTTTGAGCATTAATTCAATTTCTGTGGTGCTTAGCCTATTAAATTCTGGTATCATTTGCGTTGTGCTTATACAGTACGTAAAAAAGATGAATATGTGTAACTTATGAAAATTTTGCAGAAATAAATTGGGCCCATTAATTTACATTGCCTAAAATCATATCTATGTACGAAAAGGATCCGGTTAAAATATTTGTGGTAGAAGATGATGAAACCTATACCAAGTTTATCAAGTATGTTTTAAGCCTCAATCCTGACTTTGAAGTTGAATATTTTACATCTGGAAAGCAATTTATCAGTAAGCTGAACAGCCGGCCATCCATTGTAACTTTGGACTACTCCCTCCCAGACATGTCGGGTGAAGAAGTTTTAAAAGAGATAAAAGCCTTTGACCCCAACATAAGCGTAATCATAATATCTGCTCAGGAAAAGATTGGAACTGCCGTGGAGTTATTAAAGGCCGGGGCATTCGATTACATTACTAAGGACGAAGAAGCAAAAGATAGAATTCTTAATTCGATCAACAATGCCCGGAATAAAACCTCACTCATTCGAGAAATAGACAGGCTTAAAGAGGAGATCCATACAAAATACGAATTCGAAAATAGCATCATTGGCAATAGTGCGCCAATTAAAAAAGTGTTCAGCCTAATCGAAAAGTCACTGAATACCAATATCACTGTATCGATAACAGGAGAAACTGGTACTGGAAAGGAACTGGTCGCCAAGGCCATTCATTACAACTCGCCTAGAAAGAAAAAACCACTAGTAGCGGTGAATATTGCTGCCATCCCAAAAGAATTGATAGAAAGTGAGCTGTTTGGTCATGAGAAAGGTGCATTTACGGGAGCTGCAAGTAAACGCATTGGTAAGTTTGAAGAAGCGGAAGGTGGTACTTTGTTTTTGGATGAAATAGGAGAAATGGATCTCAACCTTCAATCCAAACTTTTAAGAGTCCTGCAGGAAAGAGAACTTTCCAGGGTGGGTGGAAATGAAGTAATCAAGATTGATTTAAGAATCATTGTAGCCACACATAAAAATCTTCAGGAAGAAGTTAAGAAAGGTAATTTTAGAGAAGATTTATACTACCGATTGTTGGGTCTCCCCATACAACTCCCCCCACTTCGGGAAAGGGGAAATGATGTTGTTCTTCTGGCCAAACATTTTCTAGATCAATTTGCCAACGAAAATAAATTCAAAAAATTTAAAATTTCATCGCAGGCACAAGAGAAATTACTTCAGTACCCATTCCCCGGCAACATAAGAGAATTAAAGTCAGTAATTGAACTGGCTGCAGTGATGTCGCAGAATAATCAAATTGAAGTTGAAGACATTACCTTCGCCAATGCACCACGCGATTCATTCATGCTCAAAGAAATGAAGCTACAGGAATACGTTTATCATATCATCCGAAATTATTTAAACAAATACGACAATAATGTGATGGAAGTGGCTAAACGTTTAGATATTGGTAAATCATCCATATATCGCTACTTGAAAGAAATGGAGGAAACAGGTATCTAATGAAAAGCTTGAAAGAATACGTAGAGAAAGGTCTCTTCTATAAATCCGTAGTTGAAGATGGTTCCGATATCATATTTATTGTTGATTACGAGGGGGAAATACTTTACCACAATGATTCAGTTGAAGAAACATTAGGGTACAACTCCAACAGCCTGGTAGGCAAAGTTTTCTTTGATTTGATTCTGCCTGAAACCCTTGATAAGTTTAAAACACAGTACAAAACAAGCCTTGCAAAGCGATTTAATGAGTCTGTAGAGTTTCAGTTTTTATGCAAGGATAATTCATATAAGTACCTGGAATTCAACTCAATAAACCTTAAACATAAAGAAAACATTGATGGACTGATCCTTGATTGCAGGGACATTACTCAGCGCAAGGAAGACGCGGCAGAGCTGCTTAGGGCACAAAAGGCAAAAGAGCAATTCCTTGCAAATGTGAGCCATGAGATACGAACGCCAATAAATGGAATTGCAGGCATGGCCAGCCTCTTGAGTCAGAATCCAACAGAAAAGGAAAAGGCCACTTACCTGAACGCCATCAAAAGTGCTGCCGATAATCTTAAGGTAATCATTAATGACATTCTGGATCTGGCTTCCATCGAATCCGGTAAACTCAATTTCGAACAGATCGATTTCAATCTAAACGATCTATTAAGCTCCGTGGTTGATTCTTTTATAGTTCAATCCAAACAAAAAGGAATCGAACTCAGCTATACGTTGGATGAGAAAGTTAGCCCCATATTGATCGGAGACCCATTTAGACTGAATCAAATATTAATCAATCTCATTAGTAATGCGTTGAAGTTTACGCATGGCGGTTTTATTAAGATAAGTTGTCAGCTCGTCAAAAAGAGCGACAAAATGCAAGACATCCGGTTCGATGTCACTGATACGGGAATTGGGATTCCCGCTGACAAGTTGACAAAGATATTTGAAAGTTTTAGTCAGGCAGATGCCAGTGTTACCAGAAAGTACGGTGGTACGGGACTTGGGTTAACAATTGTAAAACAATTGGTGGAGTTACAGCATGGAGAGATCAATGTAAACAGTATTGAAGATAAAGGAACCACTTTCAGTATTGTTATCCCCTATGCAATAGGTACAGCCAGTAAAATTACAAAGAGCACATCAGCCTTTATGAAGCAAAATGCGGAACAAACCAGTCTTAAAGACCTCCGGATTTTGCTGGCAGAAGATAATGACATCAACAGACTATATGCCACAAGCATATTGAAGATGTGGGATTGCAAGGCAGACACAGCAGAAAACGGTTATGTAGCCTTAGAGAAGGTCAGAAACAATGACTATGACATTATTCTGATGGATATACAAATGCCTGTGATGGATGGGTTTGAGGCTACCAAAGCCATCAAGATGAGTGGATCACCAAAAAATAAAATTCCAATTATTGCACTGACGGCCAACTCCAGCGCTAAGGATATTGAGCGGTGTCTGGCTGCAGGCATGAATGATTGTATTGGTAAGCCATTTACTCCAGAAAGCTTATTTGCTGCGCTAGTAAAATATGGTCAACAAAAATCTGAGGAGCATCATCCACAAGCTGTTAAAGAACATATAGATTTATCATACCTAAGAAAAATATCCAATAACAACACGGAGTTTGTCAACGACATTGTTAATTCTTTTATATTAAATACACCCAAAGCTGTCAAAGAAATTAAGGCATTTTTAGAAGCCGAAAATTGGATTAAGATGGAAGAGCAGGTTCATAAAGTAAAACCTACTTTGTCGATGATAGGCATGCCAGTGGCTCGTGAAAAAGCGGTTGAAATTGAAATCTTAACCCGTTCACAACAAGATTTACCTTCATTAAAGAAACTGGCACTTGAATTCTGCGACTCACTCGAATCAGCAGTGGCAGAGCTTAAAGTGATGGGTTATTAATTCCTATTCATTATGACCAGCTTCCTATAGGTAGCCGAATTATTCTTTCCGGAAATAATTACATGATAGATGCCATTCGGTAGTTGAGACACGTCAACTGGATAAACATCATCAAATGATCTTTCAAAATTGCCTTGCAACATGATCACTCCTCTTTGGTCAGCAATTCTCCAGTTGTAGCCATCCATGTTATTTGATGGCAGTCCAAAATTAACTTCACCATTGGCAGGATTAGGATACATGGTGATTTGATTAGCAATGGGATCTAAAGGTTCATCTTCAAGGCCAACTACCACAGAACCACGCTTGAATGGTGCATCAATTCTTACACTCTGGTATATTTCTTTGGTATTCTTATCCTGAATATAACCAACCAAAGCCAGCTGATTGGAATTTACAATGGGCACATTGATGATTACATCATTTTTAAGTTGGTTCAATATCTGACCTTGAGTCCATGGAGTACTGATGGTAGTTCCATCTGCTCCAAAGAGTTGTTTGCGCACAATGTTCTTGGATCCTGCTGCGCTCTTTTCGATCAATGCTACCTGGGCAATGAGAGGAGACGTGAAGTTCTGTCTTGCAGTGATGTTTAACCTAACTGAAATCGTATTGTTATTTCCCGTAGGGATAGTGTCCAATACAAGATCAAATAATGGATCTACCAATGCCCGTCTATCAATTTCAACATTGGTGATATCCAGATACCTTCCTTTGAATTTCACTCCATCCAATTTACCATCCATAATGGTAGCGGGTGACTGAGATACGTTGTAGTAAGACGCCCTCGCTCCCGGGTCAGTTGGGTTGTCATTATTGAATGGATCTGGTGTAGGGAAACTAATATGGTAACGCAGATCGCTGAAGTCTGACACTCCTTTGGCCGTAATCTGACTGTTAAGCAGTCCATCCAGATAAACATCACCATCTGTGCTGGCCGTAAGATTAGTATTGGTGAAGTGTTCTACCAAAACATTTCTCTGCTTATTGCCCACAAACACGTTGTCAAACGCAAAGCCATCAAAGGTATTACCGGTAGGATTTAAGTCATTGCTGGCAAAGGCAATCCGTAGTCTGATCTGATCCCTTTCAACAATTGGAATCATATCAAGGTTAAACCTCGCATTTTTCCATCCTCCTTGTTTACCCGTCCATCCGTAACTACCTAACGGCTGAAGTCCTGGATTCGAAGGTATAGTTACACCATTGAACCAGTTGATACCTTCGTCTCGGTTTACCTGGCCAACTGGAGGACCTACAATTGCCCAATCCAGTCCACCATTAACAGAATATTGGATTACTGCACCATCCACATTGCTCTCCATATCTGACCAGTAATCCAATGAAATCATTGGTCTATCCAACAATGTCAAATTGAAACAAGGGGAATTAACAACAGAGGTCTCATTAGTGAAGTAAGTGTTCGCATTTTTCTGTGTGCGCCAGGCATATGAACCATTAACAGATGTGTTGATGGTTGCACCCGCTGGTGCCCCCCAATCCCAGCTGACGTTGGTCGTATCATCTAAGACCGTGATATCTTCGATAAACCAACCTTGGCGACCATTTTCAAAATCAAATGGAGCCGTGCTGGGATTTTGCGTTAAAGTAACATATGGGGCAATGTTAAGTGTTCTGATTGCGGGGAAGCTGGCACAGTTCAAGTCAGTTTTAACTGTTAACTCAACAGTTTTCAAACCTGTAGACACGTATTTATGTAATGGTTTTTCATGGGTTCCTGTAGTCCTACCACTATGGGTAGGATTCGGAACAGGTCCGTTTCCGGTTAATATATCCGCATCACCAAATTTCCATTCATACTCTGCTACAACACTGGTCCCAAGATTAGTGACGTTAGCTACAAAGCGAGTACTATCATTGTTACAAATAGCAGCATAGATAAAGCTTACTGCAGGTGTGGCTCCAAGAATAATAGGCGATGCTGCCATGGCGGTGTTAGAACAGCCTTGTGCTGTGGTGGTGGTTAGTGTAACATTGTAAGTGCTAGCATTCAGGTACTTGTGACTTGGATTGGAATAAGTACCTGTTGATTGACCGTTGTGGGTACCCAGTGGAACAGGATTTCCTGGAGGTCCAGACAAAATATTCAAGTCATCAAAATCCCATCTTAAGTTGCTGATACTTGTAGGGAACGGAGTTGGATTAATAGTTGAACCATCTGCAAAGCTTACTGGTCCATCCACGCAACTTCCGCTAGATGTAAATGCCGCTACAGGACTGGCCAAAACTTCTACGGCATAATAATTATCTGAAATTGCACCTACTCCATTTTCATATCTATAATCAATAATATACGTATCCGATACCAATCCATTTGTTTGGATGGTATGACTAGAGCCTGATTGAATGATGGTCATCGTTCCACCATAAAGTTGCCCCACCGATGCAATGAATTGAGTTGCCGGTCCACCGCTTGCAAAGCTTGGACTACCTGTTAATGCCACAGGGCCTTGATCTGCACAAAGTTTAAATGTGGAGGTCAAAGGATCGAAAGTTGAATTGGCAATGCTGATGGTTGCCGTGGTAACAGGGTTAACAATAACGTTGGCCTGGTAAAAATTAGTACAACCATTTTCATTGGTGTAAGTATATCTCACCGTATTGGGTCCTAATGTCGCTGCGCTTGGATCAAATGTTGCCTCATCTACAACGTTAGTGGTAGTAGAGCTTAAACCTGAACCAGGTGTAATTGTAAACAAACCTGTTGAAGAAGGACCACTTGCCTGATTACTCTTCAATACTATAGGCGGTGCATTCTCTGCAATAGTAGGTGGCAAATTAAAGAAAACTACACCTGGCAATGGATTGATGGTTAACGTCATTGTTTTGCTCTCCGCAGGACAGGCACCCGCTGCTGGGATATTGAGTGTAAGCACTCTTGTTGTTGGCACGGTGACTGCCTTATCCGCAGCCGTTAGAATATACTTAGGCTTCTCGAGTAAATTGTTATCAAAAGCCCCAGCTGGTGTCCAGTAAAACGGAGCAGGTGAGAATGTAACAGTCCCCTGAATTTCAATGTCATTCTGATCTACGCAAACTGATAGATTGGGACCAGCTGTAAATATTGCTTTTGGATTGACGTTAACACTTATTGTAAATGGATTTCCCAGACATCCTCCAACTTGACCTGTTGGTGTAACGGTATAAACAACCACCTGATTTGTTGTAGTTGTATTTACCAGTACGTCATCAATAATATTTCCAGATTTTAGTGATGTGGTCTCCCCTGTTACATTGGGCTGAGGTGTAGCCGTCCACGTGAAGTTGGATGCAAGGTTATTACCAAGTGTATTAACATTGGTTTGCAGATTATATCCAACTATTGATCCACTACATATATCCGGAGCACTCGTAGAAACCCCTACTGGTTCTGGTTTAACTGTAATCGTAATTTGGAAATTTGCGCCAGCACATCCATTGGTTCCTGTTGGTGTCACTGTGTAAACAACATCCTGATTTGTATTGGTTAAGTTTGTTATTACATCTGTGATTATTGGTCCTGACATAGGAGTTGTGCTTTCGCCTGTCACCAGTGGATTAACGTTATCTGTTGCTATCCACGAGAAAGTACTACTCACATTATTGCCCATTGTGGCAACATTGATTAACAGGTTGTAATCAATTGCAACGTCACTGCAAACCGTTTTGGAATCATTCACCCCTTCAGGTCTTGGATTAATGGTAACCGTCACATTGGTTATTGTTGGGTTTACACATACACCTGCAAGGCTACCCTCTAACTCATACGTGACTGTTTGCGGTTGATTGGTCGGATTATCTAATGTATTAATAATTGATGACGGGAAGGAGTTGAACTGAGTACCTATCGGACTAAAACCTGTCACACCACCTGTAGCAGTTACGTTTGAAATCCTCACACGCATCCCCACTGTGCTGCTAGACAATACAATATTGGTTTGATCCCCTGGTCCTTCGCAAATTGTTGAAGGAACATTGGTATAACTAAAGATGGCGCGAGGCCGTACGGTAACCACTACACTTTGGATTGATCCTGTACATCCATTGGCCGTAGATTGGAAATCGTATTGAATGGTTTGATCGGATGTGGTAGTGTTGACAAGTAAATCTGTAATCCGTGATCCACTGGCGAATGTGCTATTTACTGGACTATGACCAGTAATATTACCCGGTGCCCCACTTATGATTATTCCTACAAGCTTTATTGATGATCCCACTACAAGATCGGTTACACTAATATCTGTTTGACTGTCGCTGCAAATTGTACCAGTGGTGTTGTCGGTGACAGTTAATGCAGGTGTAGGATTTACCGTAATATTGAATGTGCGAATTGGTCCGGTACAGCCGTTCAACGTTGAAGTCACATTAATTATAACAGTTACTGGTGTTGTACCACCATTAGCCGCCACAAAACTTGGTATCTCATAAGGAGCTGTTGCATCACTGCCATTTACTAAACCAACTGAAGCCCCACCACTCCAACTGAAGCTCTCTGTAGTAGCAGGGAATGTATTGGCGCTCAGCGCCAATGGACCTACCGATGCCCCATTGCACACTACGATGTCGGTGACCGCTGCCACCACAGGACTGGGCTTGATGGTGATG
>ERZ761602.192-NODE-192-length-149723-cov-16.306004_pt1 | contig 149723 bp, 123 predicted proteins | sample MGYA00512165_ERZ761602 | MGnify/ENA primary metagenome ERZ761602 (study PRJEB28899, sample SAMN02445085) | bioreactor sludge metagenome | biome: EBPR sludge; isolation source: Thorneside wastewater treatment plant | place: Australia: Brisbane, Thorneside... | reverse complement strand
GATGAACGTGGACACCAGATCATTGATGCGCTGCTCGATCTCGGTCATTCGATTTGGTCCTGCCTTTGGACGTGATGAGACGCGGCGCATGGTACGCGCAACTCGCCAATCGCCGTCAATGGCAGCGAACCAAAAGTATTCACCTGACTCGGGTGATCAACTGCGAACTCCCGATCAGCCAAACTCGCATCCGGTCACGGCTGGGGCCAGACGGTCGGCATGTCCCGGAGTCGGGTGTACACCACGGGGCCGAGGTGCAGCGAGGCGCGGTACATGTCCGCGTGGTCGAGAATCCCGTCGATGCGGTTGTACTCGTCCCTGCTCATGTTCTGCGACGGATGGAAGCCCATCATGTACGTGCGCGGCTCGGTCAGCGCCGTCCCCGGCCACACCTTGCCGAAGATCTCCACCATCTCGGCGCGGGTGACGTAGTCGACCATGATCGCGTTGTCGGGCACCTCGAGGATGGGGACGTGGGGCGGGGCGCCAGACTGCTTGTCGGTGGTGTTCGGATAATAGGGCTGGCTCGTGTCGCCGATCATCGACCAGTTGGTCATGTTCCACGTGTAGAGATTCCCATTGCCCCGCCACTCCTCCATTCGTGCCCAGTTGTTGGCGCTGGTGTCGGCGGTGTAGCCCTTGGCGGCGAGCGCCTTGAGCGTGTCGATCGACGCCGTCCAGCCGCCGGCGCGGAACGTCACCGGCTTGCCCATGCCGCGCTCCACGAAGATCGCGTCGGCGCGCGTGAGCAGGGTCTCGAAGTCGGTCTGCCCGTAGGCCTCGAGCTTGATCGTGTAGCCGGTCGCGTCGGTCTGGTACACCGTCGACTGATCGGTGATGCATGTGAGGCCCGCGCTCTCGACGAAGTGGCACCACGGGTGGATGTGGAGGCCGATCTCGTCGCCGTACATGTCGCGGCGCGCGATCGCCCAGGCCGCGAGCTCGGCCTTGCGCGCGTCCGTGACGTTCGGATCGGTGAACGTGTACGGCCCGATGAAGTGCGTGAACAGCACGTCCGGGTGATTGGTCCTGATCTCATCGTGGTAGTCGAGTGAGATCTGGCCTGGCTCGGGAAAATCCCAGTCTGTCGAGAGCAGGAAGTAGAGCGGGTGAGTTCGACTGAACAGGACGGCGCCGGCGCCGACCGCGGAGCCGTCGGCGGCGATGATGACGTCGTGCTCGCCGGCGGGCACGTCGCCGATGTCGAGCTCGCCGACGAACTTGCCGGTCACGGCGTCGAGGGTCAGCCGCTGCCCGGGGCCGCGGGCGACCCAGACGTCGATCACCTGCGTCTCGGGCGGCGCGGTCACCGAGATCGAGATCGTGTCCTGGCCGGGCGTGAGCGCGTTGCCGATGAGCCACCAGTACGGCACGCCCTCGATGACGTAGCGGGCGTCCGGCACGGTCGACGAGGGCGGCGTCTGGCGGGGTGGGCCGATGCCGTCCTCGCCGCAGGCGACGAGCGCGAGGACCAGCGAGACCACGATCGACGACGCGAACCGGTTGCGCATTCCGCGCCTATACCACCGGCCGGAAGCGTTGATAAGGTCTCACCGCATGAGGTCCTGTCGAATCGGGGGAATCGGTCTCGCGCTGGTGCTGGCGGTGGTGGGCTGTGCGTCACAGCGGGCCGAAGGTCCGCTGTTCCTCTCGCTCGGCATGTCGCGCGGCGAGACCGCGTCCGCGCTCCGTCACTACGCCTTCTGCGCGCAGGTCGAGCCGGCGAAGGACGACGAGGTCTATCCGCAGTGTGATCGTCCCGGCGCCGGATACGGCGACGCGTGGGTGATCGCGCGCTACGAGACCGGACGGCTGGTGCGCATCCAGCGCTTCGAGCGCTGGATCGACCAGGCCCGCGCGACCGAGCGCTGGAACCAGCTCGTCGAGAAGCGCTCCGCCCGCCAGCCGGTGTCGGCCGCTGCCCGCGCCGTCATCTCCGCGCGCCAGCCCATCCCCGAGGGCACCAGGACCTGGGCCGCGTTCCAGAGCGGCGACGATCTGGTGGGCGTGTACCTCCTCGAGCCGGCGAAGCCCGACGGGCCGCGGATCCTCGAGGAGATCGTGCCCGCGCCGTAGCCCTACGGGCGCGGACCGGCGCCCGCGATGGGCGTGGCCGCCGGCGAGGCGACGTCGAAGGCGGCGCCCAGGTTCGGCGCGCCCTGGTCCCAGTAGTTGAAGCGCAGGTCGACGCTGGTGTTGACGCCGACCTCGCTGAGATCGGTGCCCGCGCCGTTCTCGGTCCAGTTGTTGTACTGCATGACCGCGCCGCTCGTGCCGCCGAGCATCATGCCGTAGACGCCGGACCGGATGTTCGAGTTGGTGATGCGCAGCGTGGCCGCCGACCCGATGTGGAGGTTGCAGTGCTCGTAGCTGCCCATCGCCTCGCCGACCTCGGAGTGATCGATGACGAGCGAGCCGCCGTTCTGGACGATCACGTCACCCGACGACGTGAGCATGTAGGAGTCGGTGATCGTCAGGTCGCCGTTCGAGACCGTGATGCCGCCGTTCATCACCTTGCTGATGCGTGACCGGGTGAGCGTGGCGGTGCCCTCGACGACGAGCGCCTTGCCCAGGTCGTCGAAGACCACGTGGTCGAGATCGCAGGTCGCGCCGGCGTGGCAGTAGACCAGGGTGGCGACGTCGGTGCCCTCGACGTGGGCGAGATCGACCGTGCCGCCGGCGTCGGCGACGATGCCGGCCCAGGCGAGCGCGTCGACGGTCGGCAGGAACGTCACCTTCGCGGCCTCGGTGCCCTCGACCCGTAGCGTGCCCTTCACGCGCAGCGTGACGCCGTCCTTCGCCTCGATCGCGGCTCCCGCGGTGACCGTCACGGTGACGCCGGCCTCGATGGTCGCGTTGGCCGTGATGGTCTGCGCGCCGCTCCAGGTCTGGTTGCTGGTGATGCTGCCGGCGATGCCGGTCGGCGGCGGGACGTCATCGTCGCCCCCGCCCGGGGCCTCGCTTCCCACGACGCAGGCCGAGAGCACGAGGGCGAGGCTGGCGGCGGCGATCGTCTTCATGCCGACCGAGATTAGCAACGGGCGTGCCCCGCGCGCGCTCATCGATCCGCGGACTTGCGCGAGACCCGTCGGGCGCGCAGGGGACCTGAACCCCCACGTGGGGTCCTTCGACTCCGCCGCTGCGCGGCGTCGCTCAGGACGGACGGCGGTGGCTCAGGTGCCGACGAGGAAGCGCAGCCAGCGCCAGCTCCGGTCGCGCCACGCGAGCTCGTCGTGGGTCCCACCGGGCTCGTGGTGGTAGCAGACCGCGTCGCCGCCGCGCACACACGCCGGCGAGTCGCCGCGCACCCATCCGAGCCCGACCAGCTGATCGCGGATCTCGATCGAGTCGGCGTAGCCGTCGCCGCCGCCCTGCGCGCTGCCGCCGTGATCGAGGTAGATCGCGACTGGCACCTTGCCGATCGCCGGCAGGCGATCGCGCAGCGCCGTGTCGGTGTCCTGCCCCGGCCAGAAGGCGCCCGAGAGCGACGCGGCGCCGGCGTAGACGTCGGGGTGCTCGAGCGCCAGCCGCATCGAGATGAGCCCGCCGAGCGACGAGCCGGCGACGTACGTGCGCGCGGCGTCGAGGCGCCAGTGCGTCGCCGCGAGTGGCTGCACCGTGCCGAGCTGGAACGCCATGAAGCTCTCCTGCTTGCCGCCGACCGACTCCGACCAGCCGTACTCGGCGTTGCGCCCCGCACCCGCGTGGTCGACGGCGACGATCACCGTCGCCTCGACGCGACCGGCGGCGATCTCGGCGTCGAGCGCGACGTTGACCTCCCAGCCGGTGTGGCCGAAGCAGCAGTCGTGATCGTCGAAGACGTTCTGGCCGTCGTGCATGAACACGACCGGGTAACGGCGAAGGGCGTTCGCCGGCGCGGCGTAGCCCGGCGGCAGGTACGCCGTCATCGTGCGGCAGTTGCCGAGCGTCGTCGAGCACACGCGATCGGGGACGGCGACGAGGTGGCCGCGGCCCGAGTCGTGCGTGTTGAGCACGGAGTTCTTGCCGTCGAGGTTGCCGGCGAAGTCGTCGTGAACGAACGCCCAGCTCCACCCGTCGAGGAGCCAGGTGGTACCGGCGACGAGCTTGTAGGGGTGGAAGCCCGACGCGACGGGCGCCGTCGCGGTGTAGAGCGCGCCGCCACACAGGGCGCTCGTGCGCGTCGCCGTCGTCGACCAGCCGTTCCAGGCGCCGGCCACCGCGACCTCGGCGTCGGCGACGAAGAGCGCGGTGCCCGCGTCCCAGAGCGGGAAGGTGCCCTTGCGCGTCCCGAGCTCCGCGGTGAGCTCGCCGAGGCGCGTCGCGTCGCAGCTGGTGCGCACGGCCTCGTGCAGCGCGATCACGCAGGCGACCCCGGCGGCGCCGGGCGCGCAGGTCGCGGACGCGTCGCCGCCGGCGCCGGCGTCGGGCGCTGCGACCGGTGCGTCGGGATCGGGCGGATCGTCGTCGTCGTCGCCCGCGTTCCCCGGCGGATCGCAGGCGAGCGCCAGCGGCACGAGGCAGGTGAGGGCAAGGATACGCGTTGCGAAAGACAACATGATGACGGCTAACCTCGCGGAACCAAGGATCCGGACGACGGGATGCACGCCATCGAGCAAGGCCCGCGCCGACCCGGCGCGTTTTTCCGGGAACCTTTCCGCGCCCTGACCGAGTAACCAGCGTGACCGTGGCCCTGGCCCCGCGTGAACCCGCCGATCGTGCGCCGCCCCGCGGCGAGCTCGACGACGTCACGCTCGCGCGGGCGCAGCGGGGAGACGCGCCGGCCTGGCGCGCGCTCGTCGAGCGCCACCAGGGCGCGGTGTTCGCGCTGCTCGGGCGCCTGCTCGGCGGCGGCCGTCGCGCGGCGATCGAGGATCTCGCGCAGGAGACCTTCCTCGCCGTGTTCCGTCAGCTGCCCGCGTTCCAGCCCCAGGGACCGGCGCGGCTGTCGACGTGGATCCTCACGATCGCGTCGCGCCGCGCGATCGACGAGCTGCGCCGCCGACCCGCGTCGCCGATCGCGGCCGACGACATCGCCGCGCGCCCGGCCGCCGGCGGCGATCGCGGTGACGACACGCTCGAGCGGCGCCGCCTCGCCACCGCGATCGATCGCGCGCTGGCCGAGCTGGCGCCCGAGTACCGCGCCGCGTTCGTGCTGCGCGAGCTGCACGGCCTCGAGTACGCCGACATCGCGCGCGCGCTGGAGATCGACCTCGGCACCGTCAAGTCCCGACTCGCGCGAGCCCGCGCCGCGCTGCGAGCTGCCCTCGCGGAGGTGAAGCCATGAGTCACGAGCCCGACGAGCCCGACGAGCCCGACGACGACACCGCGCGCGCCGCGCTCGAACGCTGGCAGCCGCCGGGGCCGCCCGCCGGCTTCGCCGATCGGCTCGACGTCGCGGCGCTCGCCGCCGGTCGCGCCGACGCCCGCGAACCTCGCCGCCGGCGCTGGGCGTTCGTCGTCGCCGTCAGCGCGTCGCTCGCCGCCGCCGCCGCCATCGCCGTCGCGTGGCCGTCGGCGAGGACGCCCGCGACCGTGCTCGTCGCCAGCCGTCCGTTCGAGGCGCGCGAGAGCGTCGCGCTCGGTGGTCGGGGCGTCGCCGTCGCCGAGCCAGGCGCCGCGTTCGGCTGGCGCAAGGACGGCGCCGCGGTCACCGTGCGCCAGGAAGCCGGCGATGTCTTCTACCGCGTCGATCGCGCCGACGCGGCGCCGTTCGTCGTCACCACGCCGGCCGGAGAGATCCGGGTCACCGGCACCTGCTTCCGCGTGGAGGTCATCGACATGAAGTCATCCCGAGCCAGTGTCCTCGGCGCCGCCGCCGGCGCCCTCATCGCCACCGCCGCGGTGGTCACCGTCTACGAGGGCAAGGTGCTCGTCGCCAGCCCGAGCGGCCGCGCCGAGGTGAAGGCCGGCGAGCAGGTGACGCTCGACGGCGCGTCGCCGGTACCGTCGAGCGTGGCGGGGCCGCCGGTCGACGTCGCGCTGCCGGCCGAGCCGTCGGCGACGATCACGCGCGACGAGCTGCTCGTCCGCGACAAGACCCAGCGCGAGCAGATCGCCGCGCTGACCGGACGGCTGAAGCAGCTCGAGGGTGCGATCGCCGCGGGTGGTGGCGTGGTCCGTCGCAAGGGGCCGGGAGGTCATGGCGGCGACGAGGACTGGCTCTCGCCGAGCAAGGAGGAGCTGCTCGCGATGGCCAAGGAGTGCGGCGTGAAGCTCGACATCCCGCCGGTCATGCGCGGCGAGCCGATGCGGGTGAGCCCGGAGCTCGCCGCCGCGGTGGGGCTCACCGGCGACGAGGTCGCGCAGGTGAACCAGACGTTCGTCGAGCTGAAGGCGCGGTGGGAGCAGCGCGTGCGAGGCTGGTACGTCGAGGCGACGGGCGATCACCAGGGCGCGGATCAGCTGTCGGCGCATGCCATGGGCGAGGAGATCCAGGACAAGGCCTCGCGCGGCGAGCCGGCGGCGGTGCAGAAGCGCATCTCGCACGAGCGCGCGGGGCTCGTGCGCCCACCGGCCGACCTGTCGCGCGCGACGCCGTACGAGCGGTACTTCCGTGGCCTGGCCGGGCTCGGCGACGAGGCCGAGCAGCTGCTCGCCGCGAAGCTCGGCCCCGAGAAGGCGCGCGCGGTCCGCGCCGAGGAGGGCGGCTGGCCGATGCGCATGTCGATCGCCGGCTGCGACGAGGGGCAGGGCGACGCCGACGCCGACGGTCCGCGCTGATCAGCCGGCGTCGCGCGCGGCGCGGACGAACTCGTCGCGCAGGACGCCGAACTGGTAGGTGTCGTGGTAGGCGCCCTGCTTCTTGATGTGGGCGCGCCGCACGCCCTCGGCGGTCATGCCGAGCTTGGCGAGCACCTTCGCCGAGCGCTCGTTGCCCCCGAGGTGCTGCGCGAACACCCGCGCGCAGCCGAGCCGCGCGAACGCGAACGCGACGGTGGCGGCCGCCGCCTCGACGGCGTAGCCACGTCCCCAGTGCTCGCGGCCGAGCCAGTAGCCGAGCTCGGCGTGATCGTGGCGCCGGACCCAGCGCAGGCTCGTCGTGCCGACCACGACGCCGTCGGTTGCCCGCGTGATCGCCCACGTCGCGCCCTGGCCCTGGGCCCACGTGTCGCGGTGCGCTGCGATCCACTCCTCGGCGAGGCCGGCCGGGTAGGGATGCGGCACGTGGAGCAGGTAGCGCGAGACCTCGGCGTCACCGGCGAGCGCGGTCACGGCCGCGGCGTCGCTGCTCGTGAACGCGCGGAGGCGGAGGCGGCCGGTCTCGAGGGGCGGGATGCTGGCCGGGAGGCGAGCCACGGGCGCGAGCTTACGACGGCGGGCGGTTGCCGAGCATCTCCTGGCGCGACGCACAGCCGGTGAGCGTGCCGCAGTCGCTGGCGCCGTCGGTCTGCGCCCGGTAGTAGATGTTGCCGGACAGGACGTCGCCGTCGAGGGACGCGTCGATGTCGGCGTCGATCGTGTAGTCGCACGTCCCCATCGAGAAGGAGGGCGTGCCGCGGATCAGCAGATCGAGGTGGTTGCCGTCGACGGTGCCGGTGAAGATGTGACCGCCGAGCACGAGGTCGAGGGCGATGCGCGCACCGCCGGGCTGGACGTCGGCCGTGACCGCGGTGCCGTTCTGCGTGATGACGACGCCGATGCCGGCCGCGGTCTCGCCCACGGTCCAGTTGGGGTTGTCGCAGCCGTTCTCCCGGTTGGTCAGCGAGACGGTGTAGGAACCGGCCGCATCCACCGGATCGTCGCCGCCGCAGGCCGGCAGGGCGAGGGCGCTCGTCGTCGTAACGACGGCCAGGGCGAGGGTGGGACGCATGGTCGCCATGATATGTCCGAAACGTGCCCCGTTCGGCCCGATCTGCCTATCGTGGTAGGCGCGTCACACGCGCGGCGATGCTCGCCGCGGCCGTGACGGGCGCGAACGCGATTCTCCCGGACATGCTGAACCTGCATCGCGAGCAGACGGCGAGCGGCATGACCATCCTCGCGACACCGGGCGCGGGTCCGGTCACGGTCGAGGCGTGGATCGGCGGCGGGTTCGGCGACGAGGTCGCCGACGACGGCATGATCGGGATGGCCCACCTCGGGGAGCACGTGGCGCTGGCCGTCGCGAGCGCGCGCCTGCGCGCGTCGCGCGTCGCCGTCGGGCTCGATGGCTGGGTGACGCCCGACGCGACCGTCTTCCGCGCGCTGGCCGCGGCCGGCGACGTCGACGGCGCGGTCGCGGCCGTCGCGCTGGCCGCCGGAGCGCGTGACGCGGCGAGCGCGGGGATCGTCGCGCGCGAGCAGGCGCGCATCGCGCGCGAGGAGATCGACGACGACGTGGGCGGCGACGGCGCGCGGGGATCCGCGGACGCGAGCGACGTCGCCGCGTGGTGGCGCGCGAGCTACGCGCCGTCACGCACCACACTCGCCGTGCGCGGCGGGCGCATCGACGACGTGGTCGCGGCCGTCGACCGGCGCTGGCGCCGGAGGGATCGTGATGCGATCGACAGGGTCCGGGAATCGATCGATTCCCGGACCCGGAGCGGGCGGGGCGAGCGCGCGGCGGTGCGCGGTCCGCGGCGCGCGGGCAGGGCGTGGCGAGCGCGCGGCGTCGACGTGAGCGCCGCCACGCTGCGTGAGCGCGCGGCGCTGTCGCTCGCCGGCGCCGCGCTGGGGGCGCGCGGTCGACCGGCCGACGTCGTCGTGACCCGTGACGCCGTCGTCTGGGTCGCGGCCGCGGACGTGGACGTCGACGCGTTCACCGTGGACGACGACGCGCTCGCGTGGGCGCGTGCGGCCGTGCGCGTGCCGCTCGCCGGCGTCGAGACGGCGATCGGCGAGATCGCCGCCGGGCAGCACCTGTTCGGCGATCCGGCGTGGACCGCGCGCTGGCGCGCCGAGGTCGCGCGGGTCACGCCCGACGACGTCGTGGCCGCGGTGCGGGCGCACGTCGCCGGCCGTGTCGTGCGCGCCGCGCGCCGGACGCCCGCGCCGCCGCGGCGGCGGCCCGCGAGTCGCGCCGTCGCGCGGGTGACGCTCGCCGGCGGCGTGCGCGTCGTCGCGGTGCGCGTCCCCGGCGCCGATCGCGTCGCCGTGCGCGTCGCCTGGAGCGGAGGCTTCGCGTCCGAGACGCCCGCCGATCGCGGCGTGGTCGCGCTGCTCGCGGCGGCCGCCCCGGTGAGCTGCGGCGAGGTCGACGCGGCGGCCGAGACCGCGGCGCTCGGGGGCGAGCTCGCCGGCGTCGCGGGGAGATGGACGTTCGGGTTGCGCTCGCGCTGGACGGCGGCGGCGTGGAAGGAAGGGCTCGCGCTGGTCGCGGCCTGCGCGCGCGCGCCCGCGCTGGACGCGGACGTCGTCGCGCGCGAGCGCGCACGGCTCGTCGCGCTGGCCACCGACGTCGCCGCGAGCCCTGCGCGGCTCGCGCGAACGACCTATCTGCGCGCGCGCTGGGGCGGGGATCCGCTGGGCAACGACACGCTCGCGTCACCCGCCGAGCTCGCGTCGCTCACCCGCGCCTCGGCCGCGCGCTGGTGGCGCGAGCACTACGCGCTTGGCGCCGCCGTCGTCGTCGTCGCCGGCGACGTCGATCCCGCCGAAGCGATCGACGCGGTGTCGGCGCACTTCTCGTCCGGACCGGGCGAGCCCACGACTGCCAGCGCCGCCACCGAGGCGACCACCACCGCCGTGCCCTCGCCGCCCCCCGCGCAAGCCCAGCTCTTCGTCGACGGACCCCCGGACGTGGCCGCGGTCGTCGTCGGCCTCCCCGGCCTCGCGGCCACCGACGCCGACCGGCACGCGCTCGACGGCCTGGTCGCGATCCTCGGCGATCCCGGTGGTCGCTTGCGCGCCGCCGCCGCCGCGCACGGCGCGCGCATCGTGCGCGTGGCCGCGGTCGACGGGCCGACGGCCGGCTACGTCGTGATCGAGGTCGCCGCCGATCCGCCTGCCGACGCGGCGCTCGCCGCGATCGAGGCGAGCGTGCGCGCGCTGGGCCGGGACGGGCCGGCGCCCGCCGAGGTCGCCGTCGCCGAGGCCGCGCTCGCGCCCGCCGACGATCTGCTCGCGATCGCCGACGCCGCGGCCCGCGCCGAGCTCCGCCGCGCCCCGGCGCGCGCACCCGTGACGGCGACGCTCGACGCCGGCACGCTCCAGCGCGTCGCCGCGTCGGTGCTGCGCTGGGACGACGCCACGATCGTGACGGTGCGGCCGCCGGCGATGACGCCGGGCGCGCGCGACCACGCCGGCAAGCGGGTGAAGCCCTCGCGCCGCACGCGCCACGGAGCACGGCGATGAGTCGCGCCGCCGCGCGCGCCGCCGCGCGCGCTCCACGCCGCCCCGCGCCGCGCGTCGCGTGGTACGGGCACGGCGACCTCGGCGCGAGCCTGGTGCTCGTCTTCCCGCTGGTCCTCGCCTACGGCATCGGCGCGCTGCTCGCCGGCACCATCAGCGCCGTCGACGTCCCGAGCCGCGTGCTGTGGCGGCTGTCCGGCGCCGATCGCGAGACCTACCTCCTCGTCTACGCCGCGCTCGCCGCCGGCTTCCTCGTCTGGATCGGCAAGCGCGGTCGCCGCGCCGCGCTCACCCTCGACGTCGCCGCGCCCGTCGTCATGGAAGCGGCCATCTACGGTCTCACCCTCGCCGCCGTCATCGACCTCGTCCTCTCCCGCGCGCTCGGCCTGGGTGTCGGCGACGACCTCGTCACCGCGCTCGGCGCCGGCATCCACGAGGAGCTGCTCTTCCGGCTCGGCGTGTTCGCCGGTGGCGCGCGCTTGCTGGCGCGGGCGGGCGTCGCGCCGCGCGTGGCCTGGCTCGTCGCGTTCGTCGGCGCCGCGCTCCTCTTCGCGGCCGCACACCACTGGGCCGGCGAGCCCTGGGACGAGCGCGCGTTCGCCTTCCGGGTCCTGGCGGGCGGGGCCTTCGGCCTCATCTTCTGGTACCGGTCGCTCGCGCACGCGGTCTGGGCGCACGCGCTCTACGACGTGTACGTCGTCTTGGTCAGATGACGCCGGCGCCGGTCGCTTCGAGCTTCATGCCGGTGACGTAGCAGTCGAACTTCATCGCGGCCGTCGCCTCGTTCGAGCCCTTCACCACCGAGAACGACTCGGGGCCGATGCCCGTGAGCGTGACGGTGTAGAGCGTCTTCTTCTTCGACGGATCCAGGTAGTCGATGATCGCGTCCTGCTCGTAGCCGCCGTCCTCGGCCGTGCCGCCCTCCTTCACGATCGCCTTCTTGAACCAGGCGAGCACCTTCTTCGCGTGCATCATCGGCACCACGAACGAGAACTTCGGCATGTCGAGCTTGCCCGTGGCCGTGTACTGCGGGTTCTGCACGCCGCCGATCTGGTAGGCCTTGGCCCCGATCTTCACGGTGAGCGCTTCGATCGAGCTGACCACGACCGGGCCGTCGGCGGTCAGGGTGAGGTCGAAGGCGGAGGTCAGCCACTGCTTCTGCTTGTCGATCTTGCCCGGGTGCAGCTTGGCCGCCTCCGCGATGGAGAAGTCCATCGTCTCCGGTTGACACTTCATCTTGAGCGTCGCGTGGTCCTTGCTCTTGGCGTCGAGCTTGGGGAGCGTGAACTCGGTGACGCGCGCGCGGGAGAACTCGTACGAGTACTGGGTCTTGAAGTTGCTGTCGGCGTGGAGGATCGAGCCGTTGAACGGCACGTGAGCCTCGCTCGGCTTGTTGACGATCTTCTGGACGAGGCCGAGCGCCCACTTCGCGCCCGACATGCCGAACTCGAACGAGAGGGCGTCGAGCTCGCGCACGGAGGCGTGCTTGCCGCGGAGGTTGTGGCCGCCGCCCGGCTCCTCGGTGGTGGCGGCCTTGTACATGCCGCCCTCGGCCGACTTCAGGTACGCCGTCTTGGCGTCGTCGCCATCGACGATGAGGGCGATGTGGTGGCCGGCGAAGTGATGTCTGACAGGCGGCATCGGAAACGCTCCGGGATAGCTCGGGACCCGAATCTTAATACGGGACTGCGGAGCGCCACCTCCCCTGGTCCGGTGATCCCGGCGGACCTTTCGTCACCCGGGACTCGAGTTCCCATCCCGGCACGGCGGCTGGGTGTACCCGACCACATTTCAGCCGCTTGGGCGGAGGTCACGATCGCCAACTACGCGAATGGTCGATCCTTTGTGCCTCGGCACGCGGGTTGTAGGAGAATCACGACATGACTCTCCGGCTCGCCGTCGCCGCGGCGTCCATCTTTCTGTTGTGCGCCGTGCTCGGCGGCGTGGCCGACGCCGACCGGGTGCGGACCACGAAGACGACCAAGGTGTTCAAGCGCACCGGCGAGCAGTCCGGGGTCGTCACCAAGGTCGCCAAGGGGAAGACCCTCGAGGTCGTGGCCAAGCAGGGGCGGTGGCTCAAGGTGCGCGTCAACGGCCGCACCGGCTGGGTCACGCAGTCGAGCGTGGTCGCCCTCGAGGCCCGCGACGTCCCGCGGAACACGCGACGCCGGCCGTTCGTCGACGGCCGCTCGACGCGGCGCGGGTGGGGCGGCGGCGCCCCCGAGGATCGCGTCGGCGCCGATGCGATCGACGATGGCGGCGGACGTGACTCGAGTGACGAGGACGACGAGGACGACGAGACCGGCCGTGGCTCGCGCGCGAGCCGCGACGACGATCGCAAGAAGCGCAGCCGCGACCGCGACCGCGATGACGACGACGAGGACGACGAGGAGGCCGCGGACGACGAGGACGACGAGGACGAGGACGACGGCGACACGCTGCAGATGGTCACCGTGACCGCCAAGAAGGCCAAGCTGTACCCGCGCGCGTCGAAGAAGGCGAAGGCGGTGCTCACCGTCCGCCGCGGCGCCCAGCTCATCGTGCTCGACGAGCACGAGTCGGGGAAGTGGATCCGCGTCGAGGACGACGAGGGCTCGGCCGGATGGATCGCGGCGGACGCGGTTTCCGCCCTCGATCGCGGAGGGGCGCCGCGCAAGCGCGTGATCGCGACGGCGGCCCGGCTCGGCTTCGCGTCGGTCGGCGGCAAGTTCACCTCGAACGGCACGGCGATGGCCGGCGCCAACCCGCCGGTCGACTACGGCTACGGCTCGACCGCCGTGAGCCTCGCCGTCGGCGGCGAGCTGACCATGCCGTTCAAGAAGGACTACTTCCTCGGCGCCGAGCTCGAGTACGTCGGCTGCGTCGCCACGCCCGGCATCCGCTACGCGTCGGGGATGATGGCCGAGGACATCGGCTTCAAGACCCACGACCTCGACGCGCGTCTCCTCGGCGGTTACGACTTCCACAAGCCCAACGGCATGACCGCGTGGCTTCGCCTCGGCTACCACTACGGCGCGTTCTCGGTCTCCAACCTCAACAACCTGGCCAAGCTCCCCTCCGAGAACTTCAAGGGGCCGACCATCGGCGCGGCGCTCCGGATCCCGCGGCTCGCCAACAAGATCGGCGCCGAGGCCTCGCTCGACGTCCTGTACGCGGGCAGCCGGCAGCAGACGGCCGGGATCTCCGACGGCACCCTGGAGAAGGCGCAGGCCGCGACCCTCGAGCTCCTCGGCATGTACGACTGGAAGAGCGCGTGGAAGCTCAACGGCGGCTACCGCCTGGGATACGCGGGGTCGCGCTGGAGCGGGACCTCGGATCGCGTGCCGACCGCGACGGCGTCCAAGCGCACCGACTTGTCGCACGTCGTCACCGTTGGTCTCGGCCGCGCCTTCTGAGCGGCGTCGTGTTACGTTCGACGCCGATGCCGGAGGACATCGCCGTCGAGTACGCGGGCTACCTGCGCCGCTTCGAGGAGGCGGTGGGGCCGCTCGAGCCGGGCGAGTTCGCCAAGCACAACGGCAAGCTCATCCAGAAGCTGGCCTTCGCCGAGTTCGAGCCCGTGTACAAGGAATACATGGGGCTCGCGTCGCACTACATCGAGGGCATCGACCGCGGCGACACGGTGAACGACCTGGTGGTCAAGCTCATCCGCGAGCACGCCGCGAAGCTGGTCTTGCCGTCGCCGGTCTGAGCTACTGCCGCGGCGTCGGCAGCTTGTCGAGGTCGAGCTGCGCGAGCGCGAGCCGGATGAGGTGCGACTTGTTCGCCTTGGTCCAGCCGCGGCGCTTGAGCTCGTGGACCTTGGCCTCGAGCTCCTCGATGTCGCGCGTGTACATCGAGATGCAGATGACCTTGTAGTGGGTGGGCCGCGCGGCGCCGCCCTTCTTGGCCGGCGTCGCCGCCGGTCCGCGACCGTAGAAGTCGTCGCGGAGGATGAGATCCGTCTCGGACAGCGGATCGTGCTGGAGCAGCTTGTCTTCCTTCATGGGTGCTCCTCGTTCAGGCGGCGACGGTGGTGTCGCCGCCGGTGGTGGCATGCTGGGTCGCGCTCGTGGCGAGGAGCCAGTCGACGACCCGGTTGTAGTCGGCCGCGCCGTGGGACTGCGGCGCGTACTCGAAGATGCTCTTCCGGTGGCTCGGCGCCTCGGCGAGGCGCGTGTTGTTGCGGATCGGTTCCAGGCACTTGTGCTTGAAGTGGCCCTGGAGCGTCTCCAGCACCTCCCGGGCGAGGCGCGTGCGGCCGTCGTAGAACGTGGGCAGGACGGCCGAGACCCGCACCGCGTGTCCGAGGTGGCGCTCGACGTCCTTGATCGTGCGCAACACCTGCTTCACGCCGACGAGCGCGAGGTAGTCGCAGGTGACCGGGATGATCACCTCGTCGGCATAGGACAGCGCGTTCTGGTTGAGCAGGTTGAGCGACGGCCCGCAGTCGATGACGACGTAGTCGTACCGCCGCGAGACCTGCATCAGGTTGAGGCGCCTGGTCATGACGCGCGAGCGCTGCCCGGGTTCCTGGCGCGCCAGCCAGATCTCGGCGGCGGCGAGCGTCGCGTCGCTGGTGATCACGTCGAGGTGGTTGCGCACCGGCACGGCCACGTCGGTCGGATCCTCGCCGTCGACCAGCACGTGGTAGAGCGACTTCTCGCCGGCGACACCGAGCGAGACGCCGACGTTGCCCTGCGCGTCGGTGTCGACGAGGAGCACCTTGTGCCCGCGCTCGGCGACGCCCGCCGCGAGGTTCACCGACGTCGTGGTCTTGCCGGTGCCGCCCTTCTGGTTGAGCACGGCCACGCGCCGCGCGCGACGGGAGCGGAACGCCTCGTCGCCGAGCCCGGCCTTGCGGCACTCGAGGGAGCAGTAGTACCCGCGCTGACCGTCCCCCGTGACGGCCACCTGGTAGACGAACGAGGGGCGGAACGACGTTCCGCAGCAGCTGCAGAGCTTCTCCATGCCCTTATGCAAGCGACCACACGCGCTTCGGGGCAACATTTTGGCGGTTTTCCGGACGGCCTCGCGCTACGCGCTTCGCGGGTGCCCGAGGTCGAGGGCGTGAAGGCGCGGTATAGTCACGTGGTGGCAGAGGGAGCCAGCGCGACCGGCGGTGGAACCCGCGCGGTGAGGCGCGCGAGCGTCCACGCGTGCACGCCCGAGCAAGTCGCAGCGGACCTGGCGGAAGCGCTCCAGCCGGAGCCGACGTCCCTCGTCGTCGCGTTCGTGTCGAGCGCGCTCGATCCCACCGCCGTCGCGGCGACGATGGCGGCGCGCATGGCCCCGGCGCGGGTCGTGGGTTGCACGTCGATCGGCGAGATCGCCGGTCCGGTCGCCTCGCACACGGCGGTCGCCGTCGTGCTCGACGGCGTGCGGGTGCGCTACGGCGTCGGGCTCGCGGCCGAGCTGTCGCGCGGTCCGATCCAGGCCGGCCGGGCAGCGGTGAGCGCGGCCGCTCGCGCGATGAACCTGGTCGCCGAGGACCTCGATCCCGCGCGCCACGTCGCGATCACGCTCGTCGATGGTCGCTCGCCGGTCGCCGAGGGGTTCTGCCTGGGGACTGCGGCGACCGCGCCGCGCATCGGGTTCGTCGGCGGTTCGGCGTCGGACTCGCACGACGTGCCTCGGGGCAACGGCCCCGCGCGCGACCCGCAGACGGCGGCGGTCTTCCACGACGGCGTCGCGCTCCGGGACGCCGGGGTCGTCGTGGTGCTCGCGCCGCAGGGGTCGTTCGAGGTGATCACCTCCGAGCACATGATCCCGACGCCGCTGCGCGTGGTCGTGACCCGCGCCGACCCCACGCGGCGCCTCGTGCTCGAGCTCGACGGCTACCCGGCCGCGCGCCGCTACGCCGAGGTGATCCGCGCTGCCGGCGGCAACGGCCCGCTCGACAACGCGCTCGCGGCCCGCTTTCCCTTCGCCATCTACGTCGGCGGCCGGCCCTACGTCAGGTCGGTTTCGGGCGTCGCCGGCACCGAGCTTCGGCTGGCCGCCGCGGTGGACGAGGGCGCGGTGTTGCGTATCATGCGCCCCGGTGATCTCGTGGCGCAGACTCGAAGCGCACTAGCCGGCGCGAGCTCGCGCCTCGGCCAGCTCGACGCGGTGCTCGCGTTCTCGTGCCTCGGACGTCACCTCGAGGCCCAGAGCCGCGGCGCCTCGGCGGCGCTGGACGACGTCTACGCGTCGTTGCCGGTCTGCGGCTTCCACAGCTTCGGCGAGCAGTCGGGGCCGCTCCTGGTGAACCACACGCTCGCGGCGCTCGCGCTCGGAGGTGGTGATGCCTGAGCGTGAAGGCGGCGGGCGCGGGCGTCGGCGGCGAAGCTCGCCCGAGCAGGCGGTCGCAGGCGCGTCGGATCCGGTCGCGCGCCTCGAGCTGGAGCTGCGCGCTGCGCGGCGGACCATCGAGGTGCTGATCGCGCGCTCCGAGCGCCGCGCCGCGGTGCCGTCGCAGGCCGAGCTGTTCGAGGTCGCGGCGCGCATGGAGCAGCAGATCGAGGAGCGCACGCGCGAGCTCGCCGACAAGCGCGCCGAGCTCGAGGCGATCACCGCCAACATCGACCACGGCATCCTGCAGCGCACCCGCGCGCTCGCCGAGTCCGAGGCCCAGCTCCTGCGCAAGAACGCCGAGCTCGAGCGGCAGAGCCAGATGAAGGCCGAGTTCATCTCGATCGTCGCGCACGAGCTGCGGACGCCGCTCGTGTCGATCGTCGGCTACCTCGACCTGCTCGTCGAGGGTCGCTTCGGCGAGCTCGCCGAGCCGATGGAGCGTCCGGTCGCGTCGATCCGGCGCAACGCCCACCGCCTCAAGCGGCTGGTCGACGAGATGCTGCACTTCTCGCGGCTCGAGGCCGGGCGCGTGCGCCTCACGCGCGAACAGGTGGCGCTCGGCGCCGTCGCCCAGGACGCGATCACGGAGCTCACGCCGCTCGCGCAGGCCAAGCGGCAGGAGATCATCCCGTCGATCGTGCCCATCGCCGACATCTCCGGCGACGTCGACAAGATCCATCAGATCATCGTGAACCTGGTGTCGAACGCGATCCGCTACACGCCCGAGGGCGGCGAGATCCGCGTGTCCGTCGACGACGCGCCGGCGGCGACGTACCCCGGCGACTGGGCGCGGCTGCGCGTGCGCGACAACGGGATCGGCATCCCGCTCGCCAACCGTCACCGCATCTTCGAGCCGTTCACCGACGTGCAGCCGGCCAAGCACCACACCTCGTCGGGACCCGATTCGGCGGGCCTCGGGCTCTTCATCGCGCGCGGGCTCGTCGAGCTCCACGGTGGCCTCATCACCGTCGAGTCCGAAGAGGACCGGTTCACCGAGTTCACGGTGTTGTTGCCGCGGGCCGCCTAGCCGCCACGGCGAGAACAGGCCTCGGGCCTCGGGCCTCGGGAAGGGAAGACGGACTCAGGCGTCGGCTGTCGACCGAGTCGTGCTGATCGAGCTAACAGGCCAGCGACGCCCAGTCGCGGGACGCGAGCCGCGCAGCTACTTCTTCTTCTTGGCCGGCTTCTTGGCGGCGGGCTTCTTGGCGGCGGGCTTCTTGGCGGCGGGCTTCTTGGCCGGCTTGGCGGGTTTCTTGGCGGCGGGCTTCTTGGCCGGCTTGGCGGGCTTCTTGGCGGGCTTGGCCGGCTTGGCGGGCTTGGCCGGCTTGGTCGGCTTGGCGGGCTTGGCCGGCTTGGTCGCGCCCTTGCCCTTGGTCTCGGCCTTGGCCGGCGCCTTGGCCGCCGGCTTCGCGGGCGCCTTGGCCGGCGCCTTCGCCACCTTGGACTTGGCCTTCTTCTTCTCCTCGGCGAGCCGCGACGTCACCACGCGCTGGCCCTCCTCGGTCTTGGCCGCCGCGGCGGTGCGCGCCTTCTCGAGCGCGTTGTTCACGTCGGCCTCGGTCCGCACCGAGATCGTCGCCGCGTTGTCGTCCTTCTTCTTGGGACGCTTCTTCTTCTTGGCGTCGCGCGGCGGCGGGATCTCGCTGATCCCCGGCATCTGCGTGGCGAGGTCGCCGCGGTTGTGCACGAGCACGCGCGGCTCCGGCTCATCGCGGAACACCATCGCGACCTTGTTGTCGGGCAGGAGCTCGATGACGAAGCCGATATCGAACTTGGGGTGAGCGACGACGTCGCCGATCTCGTAGGTGTCGCGAATCGAGTAGGGGCGGCAGTTGCCGAGGTCCGCCTCGGTGGCGCGCGACATGGCGTCCTTCCAGCTCACGCGCTGCTGGCGGGTGACCTTGCTGGGCACCACTGCCTCGGGGCCGCCCTCCTCGGGACCGTCGCCGCGCGGCTTCCGGTAGGCATGCACCTCGCCGCACACCACGCACTGGACGCGGCGAACCTCGTCCTCGTACATGCTGATGATCGTGTGCGTCGTGTCGGCCTTGCAGCGTGGGGACGGGCAGTACGCCTCGATCTCACCGCCGACCTCGTCCACGTCTTCGTCGAAGATAGAATCCATGGGTGGCCCTGTGATGCTGCCTGGATAGCCTGTCAGCCGTTAGGTAAGTGACTGAAACCGCACCGCTCCGGACCCCACTCCGGCAACGGGGCTCAGTTTCAGTCAGCGTCCTAACATAGCCGTTCATGCCGAGCAACCATCCCCACTTACAAGTAACAGCGCGGGATCGCGATTTGCTCGTACCGGCCGAGAGGACCAGGCGTGGTAGAAGTGCAGGGGGCATGCGGCGGCTGATCGTCGTAAACGCGTTGATCTTCGCGGTGTTGGCGTCGGCCGCTGCCCTCGCATACTACGGCTACAGCTACACCGCCGAGGCTTCCTCGCGCGAGCGAGCGATCATCCAGGACACGATGCGGGAGCTCGCCGAGGAGAAGATCATCGGCATCGAGACGCCGATGCTGGAGGCCGACGAGAAGCTGTTTGCCTGGATCGAGCCCGAGAACCTGCCTGATCTCGCGAACAAGGTCCGCACGCTCAACGCCCCGATCGTCTCGGTGTTCGTGCTCGGCGAGGACTTTCAGGTTCTTCCGAGCGGTTACGTCTCCACCCGGCTCGGTGACGAGGGACAGGCGTTTCTCACGTTCTTCGAGTCGGAGGTCGTGCCGGTCCTCGGCCTTCGCATGCTGGCCGAGGGGACTCGCGGGCACGAGCACCTCACGCTGGGTGGACGGCCGTACCTCTTCTCGTACTCACGGCGCTCGAGCGGTGGCCGCTCCTACTACGTCGTGATCGAGGCCGACCTGCTCCACCTGGTCGCCAACGTGTTCCCGCAGTTCTTCGGCGTGCGCTCGCCGCGGCTCTACCAGGTGGTCGATGACGGTGGAGAGCTCGTGTTCGGCATGCCGTTCCGCGAGCGCGGCGCCGCCGTCGTCGAGCTCCCGTTCGCCGAGACGGTGAGCCAGTGGCGGCTGCGGGTCGCGCAGCGCGACGCCGACACCCAGGACGCGCGCGGTCGCCGCACGGTGATCGACTTCGTGCTCATCGGCCTCGCGCTCGCCGTCATCACCAGCGGCATGGCGATCCTGCTCTACGCGATGCGCCGCGAGCGCAAGGCCAACGAGCTGAAGAGCGACTTCATCTCCAACGTCTCGCACGAGCTCAAGACGCCCCTCTCGATCATCAGCATGTTCGGCGAGATGCTCGCGGCAGGGCGGGTGAAGACGCCGGCCCAGGCGACCGAGTACGCCGAGGTGATCTGGCGCGAGAGCGTCCGGCTCGCGCGGCTCATCGACAACGTGCTCGACTTCGCGAAGATCGAACGCGGCGTCGACATCTACGAGTTCGCGCAGGGCGACGTCGGCGAGATCGTCGCCCGCGCGGTCGAGCTGTCGACGCACCGGTTGAACGCGGCCGGCATGACGTGCACCGCCGACATCGCGCCCGAGCTCCCGCCGGCGCGGGTCGACGGCAACGCGCTGACGCTCGCGGTCCTCAACCTGATCGACAACGCCATCAAGTACGCCGCCGACGGCAAGCTCATCGAGGTGACGACGCGCGCCGAGGGTGAGCGCATCCTCGTCTCGGTGCGCGACCACGGTCCCGGCATCGAGGCCGACGAGCACGAGCGGATCTTCGAGCGCTTCTACCGCGCGCGCGCGGTGCGGTTGAAGCCGATCCGCGGGTCGGGGATCGGGCTCGCGCTGGTCGAGCGGATCGCGTCCGCGCACCACGGCGGCGTCGAGGTGGACAGCGCGCCCGGCAAGGGTGCGACCTTCACCCTCTGGCTCCCGGCCGAGGCCTCTCGTGATATGACGGCGGCGTGAGCGAAGGCCCGCCCCGCAAGATCCTCGTCATCGAGGACGAGCCCGACATCGTTCGCGGCCTCACCGACGCCCTCGGCTTCGAGGGCTTCGAGGTGCAGGCGCGGGGCACCGGGCAGGACGGCCTCGAGGCGGCGGCGGCGTGGGGACCGGATCTGGTGCTGCTCGATCTGATGCTGCCCGACGACAACGGCTACCGCGTCTGCGAGCAGCTGCGCGAGCGCGATCCGGTCGTGCCGATCATCATCCTCACCGCCAAGGCGCAGGAAGCGGACAAGGTGCGCGGCCTCGACGCCGGCGCCGACGACTACGTGACCAAGCCGTTCTCGGTCGCCGAGCTGATCGCGCGCATCAACGCGATCTTCCGCCGCCAGCAGCGGCTCGCCGCGACCGACGAGGCGTTCGCGATCGGGCCGTGGACGGTGAACGCGCGCAAGCACACGCTCACCAAGGGGCGGCAGAGCAAGCGGCTCACCTTCTACGAGCTCGAGGTGCTGAAGCTCCTGCGCGAGCGCGCCGACGACGCGGTCTCGCGCGACGAGCTGCTCGAGAAGGTCTGGGGCGTGCAGGGCAACCCGACCAACCGCACCGTCGACAACTTCATCGTGAAGCTGCGCCGCAAGCTGGAGGAGGACCAGAAGAATCCTCGGCACATCCTCACGGTCTACGGCTACGGCTACAAACTGGTGCCGTGAGCTCGGGCTAACGTACAATCGCGGGATGCCCGAGGGGATTCCCGGGACCTCCCAACCCTGCCCAGCCTGCGGGGTCAAGGTGATGCTCGGGTACGCCAAGTGCCCCAAGTGTCACGCGCCCATGCCCAACGCGACGGTGCGGAGCCGGCGGCCGTCGGTGGCCGGCGGCGGGACCACGAGCCAGCCGATGGAGCGCCTCGACGGCGGCGGCGGCAAGGGATGGATCGTGGGGCTGGTCGCGCTGGTCGCGATCTCGGGCGCGGTCATCTGGGCGGTCGAGCTCCGCGGCCGCGGCGGGTCGAAGCGGCCCCAGGAGTCGGTCGAACCGGTGGAGACGCGGCGGTTCTTCGACACGGTGGAGACGGATCTGCGACCGCCCGACGAGCTACCGCCGCCGACCTCCGCGAACGCGCCCGATCCGGCGTACATCGCCGACGCGCTGGAGGGCGAGCTCGCGCGCGACCGGCTGTTCGCGACCGTCCAGGTCGCCGGCGATCTACTCGAGGTCCGCAGCGCGTACTGCAGCGATCCGCGGTTCGAGGAGATCTCCGCCCGCTACGTCACCGACCTGAAGGCGGCGGGGATCGTGCGCATCCGGTGCAGCGAGACACACGGCGAGCAGGTATACGAACGGCCGCTGTGAAACACCATCGCTTGATCCTCCCGCTGGGGATGCGTGTGCTCGTCCGCCTCATCCGCGACGAGGAGCGGACCGACGCCGGCCTCTACCTCCCTCCCGGCGCCAAGGAAGCGCAGGACGAGGCGATGTTCGGCGAGGTGATCGAGGTCGCGCGCGACCGGCCGACGTCCGACGACGTCGCCGAGAACGTGTCAGGGGTCCCGCACGGCGCCAAGGTGCTGTTCCGGAAGGACGCCGGCGTGCGCGTGCCCTGGGACGAGAAGCTCCGCGTCCTCGACGTGAAGGACGTGCTGGCGACGGTCGAGGAGCTCACCGACGACGACGCGCACTGACGCCGAGCACGAGCAGCACCAGCGCCGCGAGGGTAAGCGGCTGGGTCGGTTCCGACGAGGTCGAGCAGCAGCCGCCGGAGAGATCGTCGGGCGCCTCGCACGCGCCGGGCTCGTCGGCGCGCGGGTGGGAGCCGCAGATCGCCTGGATGTCGTCGGGCTCGAGGCTCGCCTTCTTGGTCTCGCCGCACTGCTGGTACGGGTACATCGTCGCCTCGGTGATGACGGGCTCGCTGGTCTGCGTGCACAGCGGGACCGCGGCGCCGGTGTGATCGACGCGCGGCGGATCGTCGGGGCCGCGGCACGTGTGCTCGAGGCCGAGGAGGTGACCGAGCTCGTGGGTGAAGGTGTTGGCGAGGTCCGCGGCGCACGGCGCGGCGCCCGCGCCCTGGCCGTTCACCGTGATCCGGAACGTCACGTTGTTGAGCTCGATGTCGGCGTCGACGATCTCGCCGTCGCGCTCGTCGGTGGGCTCGTCGATGTACGTCACGGTGGTGACGCCCGCGGCCTGCGGGTTGAAGCAGCGCTCGGGATCGTCGTCGACCGCGGGGCGACACCAGCGATCGTCGCGGAACTTGATCGTGTTGACGAAGTCGCGGCCGACCTCGCGGGTCTGCGTGCCGCGGTCGTCGACGTCGAGGAAGCTGCACGAGGCGACGGCGCTGTTCCACGTCGCCATCGCGTCGAGGATCACCTGTTGCTCGGCGTCGCCGGCGATGCCGGTGGTGCCTTCGGCGGCGCGCACGACCTGGGCGCAGCTCTTGGCCCAGTAGAGCGGCGAGCGGCTCTTGCTCGTCACCGTTCGCACCGACGGCGTCGCGAGGCCGGTGGCGAGATCGATCACCTCGTCGGCGACCCAGATCGCGCCGTCCTCGTGGGCGGCGATGCGCACGCGCAGCCCCGGCGCGAGCGCGACCTGGTCGTGCCACACGACCTGGCTGAAGCCGTCGGCGTGTCCGCCGAGCTGCGTCACCTGGAGCTCGCGGCCGTCGGTCGTGCGCACGGTCGCCGTGGTCACGATGCGGGAGCCGTCCGCGGTCCAGCGCCCCTCGGTCCGCACGACGTCGGCGGTGAACCAGGTCGACGCGAGCCCGCAGACGAGCGGGAGGAGCAACATCCCCGGGACGGTAACACGCGCCACCTGCCCCGGATCGGGCACGGGCACGGGCACGGGCACGGGCACGGGACCGGCGTCACTTTGATAGAGTGCGCGTGATGGCGGTCTCGCCTCGTCACGATGCCATCCCCGATCGCACCGCGGTCAACGCGCTGTGGCTCATCAAGCTGCGTTGGGCGCAGATCGTCGGGCAGGCGGGGACGATCCTGGTCGCGCACGTGGCGCTCGGACCGGGCGCGCTGCCGATCACGCCGCTGGTCGCGCTGGTGGTGATCGGGCTCGTGTCGAACCTCTTCCTCGAGCTGCACCTGCGCCGCGGTGGTCGTATCAGCGAGCGACGGCAGGCGCTCAACATGGCGCTCGACGTCGCGCTCCTCACCGGGCTCCTCTACCTGACCGGCGGGCCGCTCAACCCGTTCGGGTTCCTCTACCTGGTCCAGATCGCGCTCGCGACCGTCATCCTCCACGCGGCGTGGACGTGGGCGCTCGTGTTCCTGTCGTTCGCGGGGTTCGGCATCCTGCTCGTCGACCACGAGCCGCTGCCGATCGCCGACGAGACCCGCATGATCGGCATGTGGGTCGCGCTCGGCGTGTCGTCGGCGTTCATCGTCCACTTCCTCCTGCGCGTCACGGCCGCGCTGGCCACCCGCGAGCACGAGCTCGCCGAGGCGCGCAACCTGACCGCGCGGCAGGAGCGGCTGGCGTCGCTCGCGACGATGGCCGCGGGCGCCGCGCACGAGCTGGCCACGCCGCTCGGCACCGTCGCGCTGGTCGCCAAGGAGCTCGAGCGTCACCTGGCCGGCAAGGATCCGGCGCTCGTCGACGACGCTCGCCTCATCCGCGAGCAGGTCGGCCGCTGCCGCGCGATCCTCGATCAGATGGCGGGCGGCGCCGGCGCCGCGGGTGAGAGCCTCTCGCGGGTCACGGTGGCGGCGCTCCTCGACGAGGCGCTCACCGGCGCGCGCAGCGAGCCGCCGGTGACCCGGCAGATCGCGGCCGAGGTCGCCGCCGCCGAGGTGCGCCTGCCGACGCGCGCGGTCGCGCAGGCGCTGCGCTCGCTCATCACCAACGCACAGGACGCGTCGCCGCCCGACCAGGCGGTGACGCTGTCGGCGGTCCTGCGCGCCGACGTCCTCGCGATCGACGTCGTCGATCGCGGGCCCGGCATGTCGGAGGAGCTGATCGGGCGCATCGGCGAGCCGTTCTTCACGACCAAGCAGCCGGGGCGCGGGATGGGCCTGGGCCTGTTCCTGGCCCGCGCCGTGGTCGAGAGCGTGGGCGGGGCGATCGCGTTCGACTCGCAGGAGAACCAGGGCACGCGGGTCACGGTGACGGTGCCGGTCGACGTCGAGGCGCGGGCCCGGCGCGTGGCGGCTGGTCCCCGCGGATCCCGCGCAACGGTCGCCCCGGGTTCTGCTATCTAAGGAGGGCTCATGAGCTCGGACACCAGCAAGCAGTCCCTCCTCCTCGTCGACGATGACGAGGTGTTCCGCACCCGCATGGCCCGGGCCTTCGTCGAGCGTGGGTACGAGGTGACGAGCGCGCACGACTACGACAGCGCCGTCGCGCACGCGCGGATCGAGTCGCCCGAGCTGGCGGTGCTCGACCTGAAGATGCCGGGGAAGAGCGGCCTCGAGCTGGTGAAGGCGCTGCTCGAGATCGATCCCCAGACCAAGATCGTGGTGCTCACGGGCTACGGCTCGATCGCCACGGCGATCGACGCCGTCCGCCTGGGCGCGACGTATTACCTGCAGAAGCCCGCGGACGCCGACGAGATCCTCGCCGCGTTCGCGCGCGGGCAGGCGCCGCCGCTGGATCCGCCGGAGTCCGACTACCGCGCGCCCAGCCTGGCGCGCGCCGAGTGGGAGCACATCAATCGCGTGCTCAGCGACTGCGGCGGCAACATCAGCGAGGCCGCGCGCCGGCTCGGCATCCACCGCCGGTCGCTGCAGCGCAAGCTGCAGAAGTATCCGCCCAACCGCTGATCCGGAAGGGCCGGGGCTGAAGGCCGGTCAGCGGATAGGATGCGCGAATGAGCGAACTCGACCGACTGATCGACGACGATCACACCGGCATCCCGGCGATCGCCGCGTACCTCGACGGCCTCGACGCGGACGAGCGCTGGCGCGAGGTCAGCGCGCTCGGCCGCGGGCGTCAGCGCATGCTCTACGAGAAGGCGGCGCACGCCCGGCCGATCGATCTCGCGCACTTCGTCGGCGACGCCGGCGAGCGCGAGGAGGTCATCCACGACGGCATGAACACGCTGCCGGTGCCGCGGCCGCTCCGCCGCTTCCAGAAGCGCTTCTGCCGGCCCCCCTTCGACTCGGTCTCGCAGTCGCTCGGCCTCGCTCAGGGTGAACGGGCTAATGGTCATGGCCCGCGCCTCTTCGGCTACAACGAGGGCCCGACGCGCAAGGTGGTCGGCCCGGGCTTCTTCGTCGCCATCCCGACCGACGGCCGCCCGCACTGGACCGCGCGCGGCCCCGTCGTCGTCGACTACTTCCAGGTCCCCGACGGACCGGTCGCCGTGGGCTGGCCCGAGGTCGTGCCCAACGACTGGCGCCTCCAGCGCTTCGTCTACAACGGCACCCGCGACTTCATGCGCCGCGTCTCCTCCCACGTCTCCATCGGCGCCGCCTTCAAGGGCGAGCGGCCCCTGGACCACTACTTCGTCCTCTGTCGCCGCTAGAGGGGACGCCCCGCGCCCGGGGCGGAGCCCCGCCCGTTAAGTTGTCAAAGTTGACACCGTCCCCAAATAGAACGCGTTCTATTTGGGGACGGTGTCAACTTTGACAACTTAACGGCCCGCTCATCCGTACCGAAAAGTTGTGTCATCATGCGCGGCTCGATGCAGGCGATGCGGGCCTGGCTTGCGGATCCGGTCGCCTCGGGCGTGGCGGCGGGCTTGTTGCTCGCGCTGGTCGAGCTCGGGATGCTGGGGGAGGCGGGCGGCGGGCTGGTGCTGGCGGTGGTCGGGCTCTGCGTCGGAGCTGGCGCGCTCGTCGGGGTGAGCGTGGTGGCGACGTACGCGATCGCGCGGCGGCTGGGGCTGGGGCGGGTGACGGGCGCGCTCGTCATCGCGGCGCCGTCGCTCGCGCTCGGTGTGCCGCTGGGCGAGAGCTTGTTCCAGGGCGCGTTCGCGGCGACGCTGCCGGGTGCGTCGGTGGCGCCGGTGGTGGTGCCGGTGGTCGCGTGGCTCGCGATCGCCGCCGCGGTGTTCACCGGTGGCGTGCTGGTGCGCGCGCGGCCCGCGTCGCACGTGCCGGTCGCGCTGGCGCTGGCGCTGGCCGCGATCGGGGTCGACGCGGCGAACCGCATGCTCTTCCGCAGCGGCTATCCGGACCTGCACCTCACGCTCACGTTCGCGACGCTCACGCTCGGCGCGGTGGCGCTGGGGCTGGGGCTCGCGCGGCCGCCGGTGTCGTGGCAGGTGCGCGCGGCGACGGCGGTGGTCGCGGCCGGGCTGACGATCGCGGCGGCGGTGCTCGGGCTCGACGACGCGGGTGATCGCAAGCTGGTGGCGACCCGCGGCGAGGACGCGCGGCACCTCGTGCGCGCGGCCCGCGCCGTGCTCGATCTCGATCGCGACGGCTCGTCGGCGTTCTTCGGCGGCGGCGACTGCGACGAGGGCGACGCCGCGCGCCACGCCGGCGCGCGCGACGTGCCCGGCAACGGCAAGGACGAGGACTGCGACGGCGCCGACGCCGTGGCCCATGTCGCCGTCGTGGACGCGGCGGCGGCGAGCTCGCTCGACGAGTGGCGGCGCCGGTCCGACATCGCCGCCGTCCTCGAGCGCACGCGGATGATGAACCTGCTCGTCGTCTCCGTCGACGCCCTGCGCGCCGACCAGCTCGCGCGCGGCGCGGCCGGGCGCGACGACTTCCCACACCTCGCGGCGCTGCTCGATCGCTCGGTGTGGTTCGAGCACGGCTTCGCCCCCGGCGCCGGCACCGACATCTCGCTCACGACGTTCCTGACCGGCCGCTGGAACCCGTTCCAGCCGGTGACGACGACGCTGCCCGAGGCGCTGGCCGCGCGCGGCCGCCTCACCCACGCGATCCTGCCGCGGGAGGTGCTGCGCTACGTCCCCGAGACGCTGCTCACGCGCGGGCTCGCGTCGGTCGATCGCGTCGTCACCGACGGCGGCAAGCGCGACGTCGGCGATCGCATCACCGCGGGCGAGACCACCGATCGCGCGATCGCGTTCCTCGACCGCGCCGGCGGCAACCGCTTCGCCCTGTGGGCGCACTACTTCGACGTCCACGAGCACCTGCAGCTCGAGCGCACGTACCGCGAGCTCCTGCAGATCGTCGACGCCGAGGTCGGCCGCCTGCTCGCCGACCTCGAGCGCCGCGGCCTCGCCGACGAGACCATCGTCGTCCTGTTCAGCGATCACGGCGAGAGCCTGCGCGAGGATCCGCGGCTCCCCGACAACCACGGCCTCGTCGTCTACCAGGCCCTCGTGCACGTCCCGATCGCCGTGCACGTCCCCGGCGTGCCCGCGCGCGTCGAGCCCGCGCCGGTCTCGCTCGTCGATCTGGCGCCGACGGTGCTCGCGCTCCTCGGCGAGGCGCGCGGCGACGGGGCGATGAGCCCGCTCGACGGCGTCGACCTCGTGGCCGAGCTCCTCGGCGCGCCGGCCGAGCTGCGCCGCCGCGATCGCGCGCTCGTGATGAACGAGCAGGATCAGTGGGCGGTCGTGGTGTGGCCGCTCAAGCTGCTCGTGCGGCCCAAGGACGATCTCACCGAGCTCTACGACCTCGCCGCCGATCCGACGGAGCAGCACGATCTCTCGGGCGCGCGCCCCGACGACGTCAAGGCGCTGCGGGCTCGTTACGGCGAGTTCCCGGCGGTGCCGATGGACCGGACGCAGAAAGGACGGCGGTGGCGAGAAGGACAAGCGCAGCGACCCCCGACGCCGCGCTGAGCAAGAGCAGGAGCGGCGAGAGCCAGCCGGTCCAGAACGGGACGATCGGGCACACGGCGTCGCCCCACAGGAGCGGCGCGCCGCCACACGCGACGAGCACGGCGAGCGTACCCAGCGCAGGCAGCGCGAGCTGCATGACGAGCGCGCGCGTCCAGCGGCCGCCGTCGTCGCGCACGGCGAGCAGCAACGAGACCGCCAGCACCGCGAGCCCGGGCGCGAACGCCTGCGCCATGTCGAGCCCCTTGGGCTTGTAGATCATCGGCGTCGACAAGGTCGGCGCGCGCTCGAGGACGACCAGCGCGAGCATCGCGACCGCCCACCACCAAGGCAGCGCGACCAAGAGCCGCCAGCCGCGGCGACGCCACGCCGCAGCGGCGGCGGCGGTGGCGGCGACGGCGAGCGCGACGAGGAGCCACGCGACGATCACGCGGTCGCGCGGGAGCCGCGGCAGGACGTGTGCGTCGGTGACGGGGGCCGCGAGCGCCGCCTCGAGCGGGCGCGCCGGCGAGTCGGCGGGCAGGGTGACGCCCAGCGAGTCGGCGATCGCGCGCGAGAAGTCGGTGATGTGGATCGGTCCGCCGCCGCCCTTGCGCACGCCCGGTCCCGAGATGCAGGCGCGGACGACGCGGATCGCGCGGGCCTCGCCGGCATGGCCGCCGCTCGCGATGTGATCGTGATCGGAGAGCACGAACCAGCGCGCGTCGGGCGGTGTCGCCGCGATCAGGCGCGCGAGCGCGTGGTCGGCGCCGGCCGCGGCGTCGCGCCACTGCGAGGAGCGCTTGCCGGTCCGGTGCCCCGCGGTGTCGATGCGGAGGATGTGGACGAAGACCAGCCGCGCCTGACTCGCCACGGCGGTCACCGCCTCGTCGATCCACCGGGTCGCCCAGCCCTCGGGCAGCTTCTTGTCGAGCGGAGGCCGGGTGTCAGCGAAGCCGAGCGAGTGCACGATGTACGGATGGCTCTCGGCGATGGCGATCGCGCCGGGGACCTGCGCCGGGATCCCCGCCGCGCCCAGCGGCGGCTTCGCGACCTTGCCCGAGTGGAAGAGCACGCCGGTCTGCTGCTGCGTGCGGGCGCTCCACAGGGCGAGCTGCACCGGCAAGGACACCGTCGGGAAGCCGACGTCGAGCGCGACGTCGAGGCCGCGCGCGCACACGGCGTTCCACGCCGGCATCGTGCGCGCGGTGTCGGCGCCGGCGCCGTCGACGAGCACGACGCGGACGTACGGCGCGGGCGTGAGACCGGCGCCCTCCGCCTGCGGGAAGCGGGGCCCCGCCGCCGGCGCCGCGTCGTTGCCGACGACCGCGGCGATCACGTCGCGGCGGAAGTCGCCGAGCACGTAGAAGCCGAGCGCGAGCACGCCGACCACCAGCGCTCGAAGCCCGTCGCGCAGTACGGTGGCTCGATGCCGGCCGGCTCCCGCGCGGACACGCTCCGCCGCATCCTCGCGGGTGCTACCCCGGTCCTCGCTTCGCTCGCTGCCCCGCTCGTCGCGGCTGGCCGTCATGGGCTACTTCGCGACAGTAGCAGGCGCCGCCGCGTCGAGGGGCGGCAGGCCGAGCGGCTCGTCCCACGGCGCGTCCGGGAGGATCTCGACGGGCATGAGCCGGAGGACGTAGGGCAGGGCGAAGCCCTCGGTCACGAGCGGCATGTGCCCGAACTGCGAGCGCACGTAGACGATGCGGGCGCGCGTCGCCTCGGGCACGACGCGGCCGTCGTCCGGGAAGCGATCGAGCACGAGCGACTCGCCCGCCAGCTCGCGCGCCAGCTCCTCGGTCCAGCGCACGGTGTCGTCGCCGACGACGACGAGGCGGCGCGCCGCCGAGCCTTCGATCCACGCCTGCCAGGTGTCGACCTCGTCGTAGACCGCGTCCATCGCGACGATCGCGTCGAGCGCGGGGTAGTCCATCCACGCGAACATCACGCGGTACGCGCCGCTGTGACCGATCGCGACGGTCGCGCCCATCGGCCGGGCGACGCCGGTCGCCCCCTGCACCTCGAGCAGCAGCTCCGCGAGCGACGGCCAGTGCACCGGCTGGCGCGAGCCCGATGGCACCTCGGGCGCGATGAAGAGAGCGTTCACGCCCGACAGCGCGAACTGCTGCGGCAGGCGATGGTTGACCCACGCCTTGTCGACGTCGGTGTAGTAGCCGTGCGCGTAGACGATCGTCGCCGCGCCATCGGGGTGATACCCGGCGGGCACCCACACGTGCACTGGCCCGTTCGCGGTGTCGAGGCGCCAGCTGCGCCCCGCGGCGACCGCCCTGTCGACGCGCGACAGCCCGCGTGTGAGCTCGGCGCCCGCGTCGACGCCGCCGTCGTCGGCGAGCGACACCGCGACCACGCCCGCGACGCCGGCGGCGAGCGCCGCGCCCAGGCCGAACATGAGACGCCTCACGCGATCAGTATACGGTCCGTGATCGCCGCGCTCGCGCGGGCGCCTGGCACCCACGCAGGCACCCGAGCGGGCGCCCAGGTCTCGAGCGTCGTCGTTGCCCACCGGCGTGACGATCGACACCGCCCAGCGCAACAGGGTGAAATTCGGGGATCGACACGTGGTGAGTGTGGTGGATCGGTTGTCGAACCTCTGACGCAGACGTTCGTAAAATCAGCATGTTGGGAATGGCACGAAGCTGGAAATAGCTCCCCGCATGTCCCGCTCGGCTCTCCTCCTCTCCGCGCTCGTCCTCACCGTCACCGCCACCGCGTGCAGCCACTCCGTGCTCGTCCACCGTCCCAAGGATCGCGAGGTCGATCAGGCGCTCACGAAGATGTGGACGTCCGAGATCGCGCGCGTCGCGCAGGACGGCGACTGGCTGCTCGTGCGCAGCTACGCCTCGGTCGGCGATGCGATCGTCGTCCTCACCAGCGGCGAGGAGGTGAGCCACGCCGCGATGTACGACGGCAAGACCGGCACGGTGATCGAGGCGATCACGCCGGTCGTGCGCGAGATCCCCCTCGAGGAGCTCGTCGGCCGCAACCGCTACGTCATCGTCGTGCGTCCGCGCGGCACCGCGGCCGAGAAGCGCGCGTCGGTCCTGCGCGCGCGCTCGACGATCGGCACCGGCTTCGACCTGCGCGGCATGTTCGGCGTCGCCGACCGCAAGGATCGCTTCTACTGCTCCGAGCTCGTCTACTGGGCGGGCGGCGTCGCCGACAGGGACGACAAGGCGCGCTTCATCATCACGCCGGTGTCGCTCATCCACCACGGCGAGGTCGTCTACTTCAGCGGCCGCCGCGACGACGCGCAGCTCCAGCGTGTCGCGCGCGGCTGGGCCGCCGAGCACGCCGAGGTCAGGGTGGTGTCGTCGGCTCGAGCCGAGTGAGCCCCTTCTTCACCACCCACTCCTCGTAGTACCGCTTCTTCCTGGCGCCGGCCTTCACCCGCTTTCGCGCCAGCGCCAGCTCCTCGTCGATGATCGTGCGGAACGCGGTGACCGGCTGCGCGCCCGAGAGGAAGCGGCCGTTGATGAAGAACGCGGGCGTGGCGGCGACGCCGACCGCCGACAGCTCGGCCATCTCGGTGACGACCCGGGCCGGGCAGGCGCCGGCGACATCGGCGCGATAGCGGTCGAGGTCGAGGCCGGCCTCGACGGCGAGCGTCTCGAGGTGCGCGGCGTCGAACTGCCGCGTCTTGAACGCCTTCTCCCAGAGCAGCGCGTCCAGCTCCCAGAAGCGGCCCTGCGCGTGCGCGGCGCAGCCGGCGTGGGCGGCGTCGGTCGCGGTCTGGGGATGGACGATGTAGTCCTTGTGGACGAAGCGCAGGTCCGTGCCGTACTCGGCGAGGAGCTGATCGATCGTGGGGCGCGTCTTCTCGCAGTACGGGCAGGCGTATTCGCCGGCCCGGACGATCGTGACCAGCGCGTCGGCCGGGCCGCGGCTCGGCGACCCGTCGACGGCGACCGCGTACGTCTTCGCCGGGTCGGGCTGCGGGCGTGTCGGACGCGACGGTGGACGCGCGGCGCCGACGCGCTCGACCTGAGCCTCGAGCCGCGTCAGCTTGGCGTAGAGATCCTCGACGCCGAGATCGGACAGGCGCCCGAAGTTGGCGGCGAGCGCGGCGAGCTGGGCCTCGATCCGGAGGAGCGTGCCGCTCACCTCGAGCTGACGCTCGGTCTCGCGCTCCTCGAGCTCGGCGACGCGGCGCTCGAGCGCCCGGTACTTGCCGCTCGAGACGCAGGCGGTGGACGCGGTGAGGAGCGCCGTGGCGAGCGCGGCGTGCGCGGCGATTCGCATGGGCAGGTTGTAATCTACCGGCGGGGCTTGGGCACGTCGCGATCGAGCACGGTCTTGCGCTCGTCCATCGCCGCGGCGCGGATCGACTCGTCGCAGATCGCGCGCACGTGATCCGACAGCATCTCGGCGACGGCGTCCGAGCAATTGAAGCCCGAGCGGTCCTTGATGTACTTCTTCATCTTCGAGACGACGATGAGGACGTCGCGGTCCGCGGGCTGGAGCGCGAGCTGCGCGCCCCCCGGTGACGCGGCCGGCGCGGATGACGGCGCCGGCGCGGCGACGACCCGCCGCGGCGCCTCGGGCGCGAGCGCCGGCCGCGGCGCGGGCGCCGCCGGCTGCGACCGGGGCGCGGCCTCCTCGGCCTGCTCGCGCGCCCACTGGTCCTTCGACGGCGCGCGCGCCTCGACCGCCCACGCGTCACGGTGGCGGAGCGTCGCGACGTGGCTGTCCCAGCACGCGACGCTGCAGAACTTGTAGTTGGTGTTCGAGCGATTGCACGTCGACACGTTGCACACCCAGTGCGTCGCGCCGAACCCGATGTCTCGCTTGCACGCGCTACAGCGCAGCCAGGTCATGCGGCGAGGATACGACGGCGCCGGCGCAGCAAGAGCGCGCCGAGCACGAACAGCGCCGGGAACAGGCGTCCGTGGCTCGAGCCGGCCTGGCAGCAGCCGCCGTCGTCGGTGCCTTCCGGCAGCTCCTCGACGACCTCGATCTCGATCCGCCCGCGCGCCGAGCGCGCCGTGTCGGTGGTGTCCGTCGCGCGCACGATGACCGCGTCGGGGCCGAGGTAGTCGGCGGCGGCGGTCACCGTGAGCTTGCCGCTGGCGTCGATCACCGCGGTGCCGTGCGCCGGCGGCGTCACGATCTCCCACGTGTACGCGCGGCCGGGCAGCGGGTCGTTGGCGTCGACGGTGAGCGAGCGCTCGCCGCCCGGCTGCACGAACAGCTTCTCGGCGATCGGGCCGCGCCCGTCGGCCAGGTAGACCTGCGCCTGCTGCTCGACCCACGCCACGATCTCGGCCTTGTCGGGGCGGGTGTAGATGCCGCCCTCGGAGCAGTCGAACTGGTTGGTGTTGTAGCCGCGCGACGTGATCCCGGCGAGGAACTCGCCGTACGGCGTGAGCAGGTACATCGGGCCGCCCGAATCGCCGGGGCACGTGTCGATGCCCGCGCCGCCGGCGCCGATCTCGCCGTTGGGGCGCGCGCCCGAGTCGCAGCCGGCGTGCTGGGTGCAGCCGGCGTCGGTGACGGTGCTCTCGGCCTCCTGCAGCTCGTCGACGTACGTGCGCGCGTTGCGATCGATCGCGCCGTAGCCGACGAACTGCACGCGCGCGCCATTGACGATGTCGCTCTGCGCCCAGCCGGTGGCGAGCAACCGCGGCGCGATGGTCGACGGTTGCGACAGCAGCACGATGGCGACGTCGTACTTGTCGCCGGGGTACGAGATGCGGCGGCTGACCGAGATGGTCTCGCCGGCGCTCGGCCGCGCCAGGCTGTTGGTGCCGATGAGCACCGCGTTGAGCGAGCTGTCGATGCAGTGGGCGGCGGTCATGACGACCGACGGCGCGATGAGCACGCCGGTGCACCCCTGCTGGCCGCCGAAAAGGACGGCGGCGGTGTCGCGCCACTTGCCCTCGGGGACCGGGCCGCCGCCCAGCACGGGCGCGACGCCGCCGGTGTCGGGCGGGGCCTGCTCCTCGACCCCGTCATCGGGGGCAGCGAGGGCGATAGCTGGGGTGAAGAGGAGGGTGACGAACAGCGCCGAGAGGCGGGGCAGCCGCATGATGCGACATTAGACCAGTCGCACGCGGGAGCGTCACCGCGGCGCTGGCCGCTGCTGGCTGGATCACGCCGGAGATGTCGACTCCGGGCGGCAGACGAAACCCCTCAGTACCGCGGGACCTTGGGGTCGACCTGCAGGCTCCACGCGTCGATCCCGCCCGCCAGGTTGTAGACCTGCTTCCAGCCCTTCTGGAGGAAGTGCTCGGCGGCGTTGTTGCTGCGCGGGCCGTGGTGGCAGAAGAAGGCGATCGGGGTGTTCTTGTCGAGCGCCTCGATCTCGGCGGCGGCCGCGTCGTCGAGGAGCTTGGTGCCCGCGATCGAGGCCTTCTCGCGCTCGGCCGGCGTGCGCACGTCGTAGAGGTGCTTCACCGTGCCGGCGTCGACGAGCGCCTTCAGCTCCTTGGGGCCGATGCTCTTGACGCTGGGGGGGCGGTTCGGGTTCTCGATCTTGAAGCCGGCGCCCTGCGGTCCGTCGACGAAGTCGATCACCACGCCCGCGGCGCGCCGCGCGCTCGTCGGATCGATCTGGACCGTGACCCCGTTGGTCTCGACCGTCATCGACGTCGGCTCGCGCGGACCGATGTCGAGCCCGTGCTCGTAGCGCCCGTCGATGCCGAGGTGGATGACCGAGCCGGCCTCGGACTCGGCGAGCGCCGCCCTGAGCTGCTCCGCCGCGCGCGGCGTGACCGTGACGTTCGGCGCCTCGGGCGCCCTGGCGAGGTCACCGAGCTTGGTCGCGAGCTCGCCCGCCGCGTGCATCTGGCGCACGATGTCGGCGCCGCCGACGAACTCGCCGCGCACGTAGAGCTGCGGGATGGTCGGCCAGTCGGAGAACTGCTTGATGCCGTCGCGGATCGACGCATCGGCGAGCACGTTGACGGTCGTGTAGTTGGGGAGCATGGTGTCGAGGATCTGCACCACCGCGGCGGAGAACCCACACTGCGGGAACGACCGGCTCCCCTTCATGAACAGGACCACCGGGTCCGATGTGATGATCGACTCGATCTTCTGACGAAGCTCAGGCGCGAGGCTCATGGACACAGCTTCTAGCACGACCGCGCGCCTGGTCATCCGGGCCGTCGAAAAGATCGGGAAAATCGATGCGGCAGCCTGGGACGCCCTCGACCACGGCCCGTCGCCCTTCCTGCGCCACGGGTTCCTGCGCGCGCTCGAGGACTCGGGCTCGATCGGCACCCGCGCCGGCTGGGCGCCGGTCTACCTCCTGGCCGAGGACCGAGGCCGCCTCGTCGGCGCCGTGGCCGCGTTCATCAAGGTGCACTCGTACGGCGAGTACATCTTCGACTGGAGCTGGGCGAGCGCGGCCGAGCGCGCGGGCGTCGCGTACTACCCCAAGCTGGTCATCGCCGCGCCGATCACGCCCGCCACCGGCCGCCGCGTCCTCCTCGCGCCGGCCGCCGACGCCGACGTCGTCACCGCCGCCCTGTGCGCCGGCGTGCGCTCGCTCGCCGATCAGGCCGACTGCTCGTCGATCCACTGGCTCTTCTGCACCGAGGACGAGCAGCGGCGCCTGGCGACGAACGGCTTCTTCCCGCGCGCGAGCTTCCAGTTCCACTGGCGGAACCAGGGCTGGTCGTCGTGGGACGACTTCCTCGGCGCGATGGCCTCGCGCAAGCGCAAGCAGCTCAAGAAGGAGCGCGCGCGTGTGCATGCGGCGATCGACGGCGTGGCGTGGGTCCCGGGGCGCGAGCTGACGGCCGCGCGGCTCGACGCGATCGATCGCTGGTACCGCACGACGACCGACAACCACGGCGGTCACGACTACCTGCGCCCCGGCTTCTTCCATCGCCTCGCCGAGACACTGCCCGACGAGATGCTGGTGACCGAGGTGTCGGCGGGAGGCCGCGTGATCGCGGGCGCGCTCTTCTTCGAGACGCCGGCCGCGCTCTATGGCCGCTACTGGGGCTGCGATCGTCCGCTCGAGTTCCTGCACTTCGAGACCGCGTACTACGCGGCGATCGAGCGCTGCATCGCGCGCGAGACGCCGCTCTTCGAGGCCGGGGCGCAGGGTGAGCACAAGCTCCTGCGCGGCTTCCTGCCCGCGTCGACTTACTCGGCACACTGGATCCGGCACCCGGGGCTGGGCGCCGCCATCGCCGACTTCTGCGCGCGCGAGTCGCACGGAGTCGAGCTCCGGATGCGACAGCTGGCCGCGCATGCGCCCTTCCGGCGCGAGGGCGCGGACGAGATCCCGGAACGTTAGCCTCCTACCTGAGCCGGTCCTCCGAATTCGGTTGCCGTTTCCGTCGGGCGGGGGGAGCCTTGAGAACACCGCGAGCGAGGAGGCGAACGATGATCGGCCAACTCCGCATGCGTCACGGCACACAGCCGCGAAATCGAGAACGTCGGACCGGGCACATCTGCGTGGCCTGCGGCCACCTGTTCGCCGCTCGGCCCGGCGAGCACCTGGGCGCGTTCTTTTGCCCTTCATGCCTCGCCGATCCGGACGATCCAGTGACCGCAGAGACGTACTGGGACCTCGGCGGCAGCGGCTGATCGCCTGCGCTTTCGACATTCGATCGCCGGGTCAGGTATGAACATCTCACCCACATCGACCTTGGAGGTCCGACCGTCCCGTATATGCCTGCAGTATTTGCCGGCACGCTGTGCATTGTAACGTGATTCACCTGACAGATCTTTCGAGTTGACGCCTACATCTGCTCGGGAAGACGGTGGTTTTCCCATGAGCAGAACAAAGTTGCAGTTCGACTGTTCAGGAGCGGACGAACGTCCGCCCCGTCGATTGCGCGCACGGCTGTTGAGCGCAGGAATTGCGCTTACGTTCGTGTCTGCCAGTTGCACGGATTCGACGACTTCCACTGAATTGCAGCCGATCGAGGATGATCCGGCGTGCGTGGGCGAAGCAGGTCACGCCCTCGGCGAGAACCCGCCCGTCTACTCGCTCGCCGACATCCAGTACACGCTGGGTGTCCTCGGCCAGCTGCAGGCGGCGGTGACGCCGTACGTCCAGGCGCTGCAGCCGCCGGAGCCCCTGTTCACCGGCAACTGGACCAACTGGTCGCAGGAGTCGGACCCGCGCGTCGCCCTCGCCAAGCTCGGCGTCATGCGCGGCATCCTCGACACGGTCAACCTCTGGGACATGTACCTGTCGAACATCAACCCGCTCATCCCGGGCGGCGCGCCGATGCCGGCGGTGCCGGGCGGCTGTGGGGCGGAGACGCTCCAGAACCGCACCATCGACGGCACGTGCAACGATCTGGCGAAGCCGTCCATGGGCGCCAAGGGCACGCGCTTCGGCCGCAACATCATGCCGTTCGTGGGTCAGGACCCGAACACCGGCCTGCCCATCAAGAACCCGGCGGCCTACTCGGATCCGACCAAGCTCCTGTCGCCGAGCCCGCGCGAGGTCTCGCGCCACCTGCTGTCCGCGAAGAGCAAGCGGACCAAGGTCCCCTTCCTCAACATGTTCGCGGCCGCGTGGATCCAGTTCCAGGTCCACGACTGGTTCGATCACGGCGACAACAGCAGCATCAGCCCGTACGCGATCCCGCTCGCGGCTGACGATCCGTGGCGCAAGAAGTACAAGATGACCCACGCGCTCGTGCCCCGCACGAAGCCGGATACCTCGCGTACGCCGACCGATCACTTCCTCCTGCCGCCGACGTTCCAGAACGACGTCACCCACTGGTGGGACGGCTCGCAGATCTACGGCAGCGACGCCGCCACGGCCGCGCGTCTGCGCGAGGGCGTCGGTGGCCGCCTCAAGGTCGACGGCAACGGGCTCCTGCCCACGGCCGCCGACGGCTTCGAGGACACCGGCATGCGCCGCAACTGGTGGGTGGGCCTGTCGGTCATGCACAACCTGTTCGCCGCCGAGCACAACGCGATCGCCGACATGCTCGCCGCGAACCACCCGGAATGGACCGATCAGCAGCTCTACGACAAGGCGCGCATGATCACGAGCGCGCTCATCGTGAAGATCCACACCGTCGAGTGGACGCCCGCCATCCTCCCCAACAAGGTGCTCGAGGAGGGCATGAACGCCAACTGGTACGGCCTCGAGAAGTTCATCGCGTGGCCGACCCCGGGTGGTCAGCCCATCCCGCCCGACACCTTCAAGGCCATGCTGCCGCCGCAGTTCCAGGCGCAGTGGCCGGTGATCAAGCCGATCATCTACGGCGTGGCCGGTGGCGACCGCGACCTGAAGAAGAACCCGCTGACCGGTCAGGCGGTGCCGTTCACGCTCACCCAGGAGTTCGTCTCGGTCTACCGCATGCACCCGCTGCTCCCCAACGACTTCGAGGTGCACTCGTTCGAGACCGGCGACAAGGTCGCCGAGTATTCGATGCACGATGCGCGCAACGCCGGCGCGCGCAACATCGTCGAGACCCACGGCATGCGCGACGTCCTCTTCTCGATGGGCAGCGAGCACCCCGGCGCGCTCGTGCTCAACAACTACCCGAAGTTCATCCAGGACCTCAGCGTGCCCATCTTCGGAAGGATGGACCTCGGCACCGTCGACATCCTGCGCGACCGCGAGCGCGGCATCCCCCGCTACAACGACTTCCGCAAGAACCTGCGCATGAAGCCGGTCGCCAGCTTCGAGGAGCTGACCGATGACCCCGAGCTCCTCGCCAAGCTGAAGATGGTGTACGGCACCGACGCCGACGCCATCAACCGCATGGACGCGCTGGTCGGCACCATGGCCGAGTCGACGCGGCCGACCTGCTACGGCTTCGGCGAGACCCTGTTCCAGGTCTTCACGGTGATGGCGACCCGCCGCATCCAGGCGGACCGCTTCCTCACCGACGACTACCGCGCCGAGGTCTACACCCAGGAGGGTATCGACTGGATCGAGAACAACTCGTTCAAGTCGGTGCTCTTGCGCCACTACCCGGAGCTGGCCGACACCGGCCTCTCCAACGTGGTCAACGCGTTCTACCCGTGGGAGTGACGCCGAAGCCCCGCGCCCGCTGAGCTCAGCGGCGCCGACGACCTGACGAGCGCGCAGCGGAGCACCCGCTGCGCGCTTCGTGCGTCCGGAGGCGGAGGTCAGTGAACGGGGCCGCCGCGATCGTCACCGCCGAGCTCGAGGACAAAGGTCCGCAGCTCGGTGGTCGCGAACAGCTGCACGGCCGCGAGGCGCGGCGCGAACGAGGGCGGGTTGTCGTAGCTCGCGGCGACGGTGACGGCGATCCCGCGCGCGGGGTAGACGAGCTCGGTGGTGGTGGCGCCTGCCAGCAGGAGGCGGCCCGCGCCCTCGCGCGCCGGCGCGCCGAGCTGGCGCTGGAGCGCCGCGGGCGCCGCCGTGCCGAGGTTCCCGGTGACCTCGACGAGGATCACGTGGTCACCGTCGCGGAGCCAGTAGCGCAGCCCGCCGGTGTCGACGACCACGACGTCGCGGCGACCGAGCCGCGCATCGCCGCGGGTGACACGCGACGGATCGATCGCGAGCGCGTCGAGCAGCTCGCGCTCGCGCAGCGTGGCCGGCAGCCCCGGCCAGCGTGCCCAGTCGGCGGCGCGCAGCGCGTCCGCCCAGCCGAGGGCCGCGCTGGCCGCGGTCGGTGCGAGCGGTGTCGGTGTCGGTGCCGTCGTCGTCGGCGGCGTTGGCGTCACCGTCGTCGCGACCGGCGTCGACGTCGTCGCTGGCCGCGGCTGGTCCGCGGCGGACGTGCACGCGACCGCGGCCAGCGCCGCCGCCAGCGCGACGCGGCCGCGCGCGCGCGTCCCCATCAGCGGCCCCTCGGGTCGATCACGCGTGGCCCCGGCTGATCGTCGCCGCCGAGCTCGAGCACGAAGTCGCGCAAGGTGCCCGGCGCGAACAGCTGCACGGTGGCGGCGAAGGGCGCGAAGCCCGGCGGCTGGTCGTAGCTCTCGGCGACGGTCAGCGCCAGCCCGCGCGCGGCGTAGACCCGCTCGGTGGTGGTGGCGCCCGAGCGCAGGTGGCGCCCCGCGCCCTCGCGGTCCGGCGCGCCGAGCGCGGCGATCAGCTCCGGCATCGTCGTCGCGCTCGGTGGATCCCGCCACTCGACGAGGATCACGCTCGGCCCGTCGGTCCAGATGTGCAAGGGCGGTGCGTCGACGCGCTCGCGCGTGCGCCGCCCCAGCGTACTCGCCACCGGCGGCGGCGTCGTCGTCGCGCCGGTGAGCTCGGCGAGCGCCTCGGTCGCCGTCAGCCCCGGCGGCAGCCCGGGCCATCGCGCCCACTCTCCGGCGCGCGCGATCGCCGCCGCCTGCTGCCACGCTCGTCGTCGCTCGTCGTCGGTCATCGCATCTTCCTCGGGCTCGGGCCCAGGCTCGGGCTCACGCTCACGCCACCGGCACGAGCAGCACCGTGCCCGCGGTGATCGGGGTGGTCGCCGCCGCCGCCGGCAACCTGTTGGCGCGCTCGAGCGCGGGCTGGCTCACCCCGTGCTGGCTGGCCACCTGGCCACGCGTGTCCTCGGCGATGGCGGTGTGCCAGCGGATGCCGGTGACGGTGAGCACCTCGCCCGCGGCGAAGCGATGACTGACGTCGGCCTGCTCGGTGCCGCCGGCGTCGACGATCCGCTGGACGCCGGTGCGGTCGCGGATCTCCTGCAACGTCTCGCCGCCGGCGGGGACCACGTACTGATCGGGTGTGCCGCCGGCGCCCGGCCGCCAGCTCGCGAGCCCGGTGAGCGGGTGCGCGCTGCGCGTCGACGGCCCCAGGCCGATCGCCTCGACGTGTCCCATGAAGTACGCGGCGCGCACGTTGTCCTCGCCCACCCGCGCCGCGATCGCGTCGGCCTGCGCCATCGAGTCGTAGTGGTTGTCGAGGACGCGGTGATCGATCGCGCTGCCGGGCGCGTAGTCGGCGGGGTTCACGGGCGTCTGCAGGAGCGAGCCCTCGACCGACTGGCGCAGCGCCAGATCGCCGGCGATGGTCGGCCGGATCGCGTTCCACGCCTGCTGGGTCATGTGCTCGTCCATGCCCTCGATGAGCACGTCGCGCGCCGCGCCGCCGATCGCGTCGGCGGCGCTCGTGTAGTTGGGGTGCGCGGCGAGGTGCATGAACTCGTGGATGAAGGTCGCGAACAGGCCCCACATGCCGACCCGGTCTTGATACCCCGGATCGCGGAGCTGCACGAACACGGTCCCGGTGCCGGCCTCCGCGGGCCAGGAGCGGATCAACTGGGTGACCTTGGCGCGCCCGCCGTGGTTGTTCAACCAGAGATCGCGCACGCGATCGTGCTCGGCGCGGTCGGGCGTCGCGCGGCTGTTGTCGAAGTGGTGCGCGGCCTGGATCTGTCCCGGCTGGTAGGTGCCGTTGTCCATGAAGTACGCCGTCCAGCCCAGGATGGTGCCCTGGTCGACCGGGCGCGTCGACGCATCGGCCAGGCCCATCCGGCTCGAGCCGGGGTGGAATTCGCCGTTGGGCCGCCGGCTGGCCATCACCATCGAGCCGCCGAACACGCGCTGGACGCGCTCCTGGGCCAGGTCGGCCATGTTGTTGGCCTGCGCCATGTTCGCGACCGGCGTCGCGGCGAGGTTCCCGGCGTACTGCGCGGCCAGCGCGTCGAGCGCCGCGATCATCTGGGTCTCGTAGGTGCCGCCCGGGCCCGTCCCCGTCATCGCCGGGCTGGTCGTGACGCCGCCGGACGAGGTCACGTTGGGGTTGAGGATCTGCTCGATCGCGTCGTGGTCGGCCTGGCTGACGGGACGCGTGCGATCGAGCACCGTGGTGCTCGGCCCGTTGATCCCGCGCGCGGCCAGCTCGTCGAGGATGCCCCAGGTGCGCAGGCCGCACTCGCCGTCGGGCGTGAGGCCGTGGCGGCCCTGGAACGCGACGAGCGCGGCGCGCGTGAGCGGCCCGAACCAGCCGTCGACGACGAGCGGCGGCGCCGCGCCGTCCTGGTTGAGGCGAGTCTGGAGCTGGCGTACGTCGTCGGAGTCGCGCATGCCCTCGCGCAGGACGGGGTGACTCGCGGGGCGATCCTCGACGCGGCGCTGCACGAAGGCGCCGCGCCCGGTTGCGGCGGCGGCGGTGGTGGCCCGTGGCGCGGCGACCTCGTCGAGCAGGTCGACCGCTGACTGACCGGCGACGACGCGAGCCGCGACCTGATCGGCGTGCTGCTCGTGCACGTCGCCCACCTGGCCGACGCCACCGCGGAGCTGGACGCCGCCCGCCTGCTGGACGACGTGCGCGGCCTCGTGCGCGGCGGTGAAGAGGTCGGGCGGACCTGCGAACGCGACCTGATCACCGGTCGCGTAGGCCTGGGCGCCCATGGCCTCGGCGCCCGCGGTCGCCGCGCCATCGGTGTACGCGCGCACCGACGACACGTCGTGCCGGCCGAAGAGCGGCTGGATCGTCTCGAGGTGAGGCAGCGGCCCGGCGGCGCCGCTGGTGCCGGCGGCGGCGGCGCGATGGACCGCGTCGCCGTCACCGGTCGCAGCGGGCGCGGCCGCGGCCTGCTGCTGCACCGGCGCCGACGAGAGCCAGGCGAGCGGACGCTCGTCGGGGAAGCGCGCGCCGCTCGCGACGGTCTCGCCGCCGTATGCCTGGACCAGATCGAACGACGACGCCGGCTGCGCGGCCGGCGTCGCCTCGGGGCGCGCCCGTCGCTGCACCGTGATGTGCTGGGTCAACGTCGCCGCGCCCGGCTTGGTGCCGGTCGGATAGACCTCGCCCGGCTCGTCTGCCAGCTCGTCCCGTCGCCAGTCCCGCACGACCGGAGCCTACACCCCGCGCCGCGGGCGAAGGCTGGCACCAACGGGCAGACGCAGGCACCTGGCGAGCCCACCAACCGGCGTATCATGGGCCCTCGCGACGTGAGCGACGAGGCCGACACCCTCCACTCGACCGACACCACGCGGGCGCTACACGCCGTGATCGTGGTGGGCGACGACATGCGCGTCGTCGAGCTGCCGCTGGGCGGTGAGCTGATCTTCGGCCGCGGCCGCACGTGCGACGTGACGATCGATCACCCGACCGTGTCGCGGCAGCACGCTGCGCTCCGGCTCGACGCGCCCATGGCGATTCGCGACCTCGGCAGCGCCAACGGGACGACCACGCGAGGGCAGGAGCTCGTTCCTGACGAATGGGCCCCGCTCCACGCCGGCGAGGCGATCCACCTCGGCGACGTCGTGCTGGTGATCCGCCGCCAGACCCGGCGCGACCGCGCACCGGAGGAGGCCCGGCTGTTCGAGCGCCTCGAGCCGACGCTCGCCCGTGTCGCCGCCGGATCGATCAGCGTGCTGGTCCTCGGCGAGACCGGCGCCGGCAAGGAGATCTGCGCCGAGACGATCCACCGGCTGTCGCCGCGAAGCGGACGCACGTTCCTGCGTCTGCACTGCGCGGCGATGCCGGAGACGCTGCTCGAGAGCGAGCTCTTCGGTCACGAGCGCGGCGCGTTCACCGGCGCACACGCCGCCAAGCCCGGGCTGCTCGAGAGCGCCGAGGGCGGGACCGTGTTCCTCGACGAGATCGGCGAGCTCCCCCCGGCCGTGCAGGTGAAGCTCCTGCGCGTGCTCGACACACGCGAGGTGATGCGCGTCGGTGGCTTGACGCCGCGCACCGTCGACGTGCGTTTCATCGCCGCCACCCATCGCGACCTGCGCGCCGAGGTCCAGGCCGGCCGGTTCCGCGAGGATCTCTTCTACCGCCTCAGCGCCGTCACGGTGCGCGTGCCCCCGCTGCGCGAGCGTCGCGACGAGCTACCGGCGCTGGCCGCCGAGCTGGCCGCGGCGGCCGCCCGCGACATCGGTCGAGGCGAGGCGCCGCGGTTCTCCGACGACGCGCTCGCCGCCCTGGCGCGCCACGAGTGGCCCGGCAACGTGCGCGAGCTGCGCAACGTCGTCGCCCGCGCGGTCCTGCTCGCCGACGGAGGCACCATCGGGCGCCGACATCTCGCCCTCGACGAGCCGCGACCGGCAGCCGGCGCGACGCCGGGCGCGAGCCTCGAGCACACGGTCGACGCGACCGCGCCGGTACCGCGGCGCGCGTACGCCGAGACCGCGCCTCCGCCGTCACCGCGAGGCGCCTTCGACGCGCCGCTCAACGACGAGCTACGCGCGATCGAACGCGCGCGCATCCTCGACGCGCTCGAGCGGTGCGGCGGCAACCAGACCCGCGCCGCGCGCATGCTGGGCATCGCGCGCGGGACCCTGATCGCGCGCCTCACCAGCTACGGGATCACGCGGCCGCGCAAGCCGTGATCCCGGCGACGATCAGTTGCCCGAGCAGCTCGAGAAGATGTCGCTCGACGCGTGGTTGTACTCGTCGCCGCAGTTGGGGTCGGAGCCGCCGCCCGAGGCGCACAGATCGTGGCTGCAGGCGTCGTGCTCGAGGCAGTCGAGCGTCCAGCCGCCGCCGAACCCGCTGCACCCGGCGCCGCAGCGCCCCATGCACGCGTAGTTGCCGCTGCCGCACGCCGAGGTCCCCCAGTTGTCGCCGACGACCACGCCCTTCGAGAACGCGGCGCCGTACCGGTCATCGTAGTACGCGGTCACCGTCGTCGTCTTCTTGATGCACACGCGCCCGTCGTCGTTGAGGCTCCACAGCGGCGTGCTCACCGAGTACTCGCGTCGCTCGAACGAGGGCGCCCACGCGTTGACCGGCTGGTTGGCGATGTGGAACGCCATCTTGGGGACGCTCGCCTCGAAGAGCTCCATCGCGGTGGTCTCGTGGCCGAGCTCCGCGACCAGCGCGTCGAGGGCGCCCTGCGCGATCGCCACGTCGTCGGCGTCGATGACGTGATCGATCTCGACCCGGTACCAGCCGTCGTGCTCGCCGGTGGCGGCGAGCGCCTCGTAGCGCAGGCGCTTGCCGTTCACGGTCATCTCGAGCCGCGCGCGGTCGTCGGTCGGCGACTCGGCGTGGAAGCGGACCTCGCGCTCACCGTCGCCGAAGCTGCCGACCAGCGCGGTCGTGTCGTGACGCTCGATCGTGAAGCCGACGGGCACGGGATCGTCGTGCGTGTCAGCGAGGTCGGTACAGCCGGCGGCCAGGAGCGCGGTCACGGTTGCGAGAGCCTTCACGTTCGACATCGAGTCCTCCCATCGTCGTTTGATTGACGCGTGTGCTGACTCACCAAAAGCACAACTGGTGCCATCGCCAACGAACGGGAATCATTCCGATGGCCGATCGCTCGCTCGTACGGGGGATGAGCGGATCGTTCAGGGCCTGAACGATCCGTTGGTCTGCCGGACGAGTGGTCCCGCTTCGCGGCGACAGAAGTGTCCAGTGGTACTCGACACTGGCTGATTGTCTGGCCACTCAGATCTTGTCGTTTCAGATGGTTGCGTCAGGCACGGGAGCCGCATATCGCAGCGCGCCATGCGGTTCGTCGACCTCCGTGTCCTCCTGATCGGCCCGCTCTTCGTCGCTTGCGCGGCGGCGACCGACGGCTCCGACGGAACGCCTTCGGGCGCACCGGAACCTGCCATGGCGGACCTTCCACCGCCGCCGAGCTGCCTCCCTGCGGTGGGCGTGCGGGGCGCCGCGGTCGCGGTTCCCGGCGAGGTCACGATCGGCGCCTTCGGCGTCCGGATCGACCGCGCCGGCGTCTCGATGCGCCACGCCTCGACCGGGGACCGGGCCGTGTTCGCGAGCGCCGCCGGCGGGCCGCTCGAGGCCGCGCGCGCGAGTCTCCATGTCGAGGATCGCCAGGGATCGTTCACGGTGCGCGATCACGTCGTCACGAGCTGCGCGCGCGCCCGCCTCGACGAGGCCGTCGCGATCGGTGATGCCGTCGTCGTGCGTGGCGGGTTCGACGACGCGACCGCCGCGTGCGCCGCCTTGCGCTGGGAGCTCGCGCTGTGCGAGGCGCGCCCCGGCCACCTCGCGTTCCGTGCCACGACCGACGACGTCTCGTTCGACCGGCTCACGCTGCGCATGAGCTCGCACGCCGGCGAGCGCATCTGGGGCGCGGGCGAGCAGTTCCCGCACCACCGGCTCGATCTCAAGGGCCGCGTCATCCCCGTGCTCGCGCAGGAGGGCGGCGTCGGGCGCGGTCACCTGCCGATCACCCCGGTGGTCGATGCGGCGTCGCCCGGCTCCGGCGGGCACGAGGGAGCGACGTACTACGCCGCCCCGCACCTCGTGACCAGCGAGCTGCGCTCGGTGTTCCTCGAGGACACCGCGTACGCCGAGCTCGACCTGCGCGCCGCCGACGTCACCGCGCTGCGCCTGTGGGCGCCGTCGATGACCGGCCGCATCCTCGCCGGCCGCGATCCGCTCGAGCTGATCGAACGCTTCACCGAGTACGCGGGTCGCATGCCGGCGCCGCCCGCATGGCTCGACGGCGGCGCCATCGTCGGGCTCGCGCGCGATCTGCCGGAGTCGCGCCGCATCGTCGGCGAGCTGCGCGCGCACGGCGCGGCGATCGCGGCGGTGTGGAACCAGACGTGGTCGGGCAAGCAGCGGACCTTCATCGGCGAGCAGGTGCTGTGGAACTGGGTGCAGAGCCCGACCTATCACCCGGGGTGGGACGGGTTCGTCGGCGACCTGGCCGCGCAGGGCATCCGCACGCTCTGCTACGTGAACCCGATGCTCGTCGATCCGCCGGCCGAGGCCGGCGTGACGCGCGACCTGTTCGACGAGGCGATGGCGGGTGGGCACTTCGTCCGGAAGCCGGACGGTTCGCCCTACCTCCTGCGGGTCACGGCCTTCGACGTCGGGCTCCTCGATCTGACCAGCGAGCCGGCGCGGGCGTGGATGAAGGCCGTGATCCAGGACGAGCTCCTGGACGGCGCGGGGTGCAGCGGCTGGATGGCCGACTTCGCCGAGGCGCTGCCGTTCGACGCCGTGCTCGCGTCGGGCGCCGACGCCGCCGCGTTCCACGCCCAGTACCCCGTCGAGTGGGCGCGCCTCAACCGCGAGGCGATCGAGGAGGCGGGGCGGCTGGGCGACGTGCTCGTGTTCAACCGTTCGGGCGGGACGCGCTCGCCCGCCCACAGCCTGCTGCTGTGGGAGGGCGACCAGCTCACGACCTGGGACCGCTACGACGGCATGGTCAGCGCGCTCCACGGCCTCGTCGGCGGCGGCTTCTCGGGGATCGCGCTCAACCACTCCGACACCGGCGGCTACACCTCGCTCAGCGCCGGTGGCGTCGGCTACACCCGCGAGCGCGAGCTCCTCAAGCGCTGGGCCGAGATGAACGCGTTCACCGCGGTCCTGCGCACGCACGAGGGCAACCAGCCCGGCGCCAACGCGCAGGTCTACACCGACGCCGATCTGATGGCGCACTTCGCGCGCATGTCGCGCGTGTACCGCGCGCTCGCGCCCTACCGTCGCGCGGTCTTCGCCGAGGCCGAGGCGCACGGCTGGCCGGTGGTGCGTCACCTGTGGATGCACCACCCCGACGATCCGGTCGCGCGCGACACCGACGATCAGTTCCTCCTCGGCCAGGACGTCCTGGTGGCGCCGGTGAAGAACAAGTGCTTCACGTCGCCCCTGTGCCCGTACGACAAGCGCGTCTACCTGCCGCGCGGCGAGTGGGTGCACCTGTGGACCGGCCGCGTCCACGGTTCGGCCACGACGGGCGCGTACACGAACGTCCCCGCGCCGCTCGGCCAGCCCGCCGTCTTCTACCGCCGCGGCGCCGCGATGGCGCCCGCGCTCGTCACCCGCCTCCGCGCCGAGGGCATCTCCGTGCCCGACGCGCCCTGAACCCTCCCTCTCGCCCCGAGGTCTCCATGTCGCGCTCACCCTTCGCTGCGCTCTGCCTCTCCGCGTCCTTCCTCCTCGGCGCCTGCGCCGAAACTCCCGGCGCCGACGGCGACGGCGCCCCGTGTCGCGGCAAGTGCGACGGCGGCGGCGGCCTCGGCGACGCCGACGGTGACGGGGCGTCCCTGTGCCTGGCGATCCGCGGCAACGGTCCGCGCATCACCGCGCACTTCGGCGCCATCGCGCGCCTGCTCGAGCATCACGGGCCGATCGACGCCGTCGCCGGCGGCAGCTCGGGCAGCATCAGCGCGTTCCTGCTCGAGAGCGTGCAGGGCAACCCGGCGGCGCGCACGTGCGCGGGCCGCGCCTGCACGCCGCGCGAGGCCGGTGAACGCGCCGCGCTCCTCTTCAAGTCGGTGCAGGGTTACGTCGAGGTCCTGGCCGACACCGACGAGGCGCTGGCGTTCGCCGAGACGGCGCGCCTGGCCCAGGCGATCGCCGCGCGCGACGTCGAGGCGCTGCTGGCCAGCGATCCCGAGGCCGGCGTCGCCGCGCTGCGCGGCGTGCTGACATCGCCGACCCTGCGCGCGCTGGTCAACCCGGAGCTGCTCGAGCTGCTCGCGACCTCGCCCGATCCGGCGTTCCACGCCCGCGACCTCGCGGCGACGCTGTCGCGCGGGTTGTCGTTCACCGCCGACGATCCGACGATCTTCGTCCGCCCCGGCGCCGTCGACTTCCCGGCCTTCATCGAGCGCGTCGGGCGCGTCGCGAGCTTCTACGCCGGCTACGGGCCCGATGACGGCGGCGCGCTCGCGTCGTGGCTCGACGACTGCGCGCCCCGGGCGCGCGGGCTCACCTGGGCCGAGATCGCGCGCCTGCCCCGCGGCGGCGCCACCTGCGGCGCCGACTTCCGCGCGCTCCTCGGCCGCTGGCGCGACGCCACGCTGGCCCGGCCTGGCGCGTACCGGTCGCGGCTCGACGACGCGGTCGGCGCGCGGCTGCCCGCGCTGGTCACCACCGGCGTGCTCGAGGGCGACGCGATCGACGCCTGGCACGGCGCGCGCGCGGCGTATCTGGAGGCCGGGCCGGTCGCGCTCGCGGTCGACTACGCCGACGTCGGCGTCGGCTACTGGGGCCACCGCGACGACCTCGCCGCGCTCCTCGCGGGCGCCGCGCGTCGGGACGATCTCAAGTCGCGGAAGCGCACGAGCCTCGGCGAGGCCACGTGGCGCGTCGCGCTCGCGGCGTCGCCGGCGGAGCCCGGGCTCTCGCGCGGCGTCGAGCTCGACGACGGCCGGATCTCGGTCGGGGGCTGGAGCGATCTACAGCCCGTGCTCGCGCTCGAGGACCTCGGCTGCGATCGCACGGTGTTCCTCACCCGCTTCGGCGGCGCCGGCAGCTTCGAGCGCGGGATCACCGAGCTGCTCGGCATCGACGACGCCGAGGCGCACGCGCTCTTCGCGCTCGCCGATCCGGCGTCGAGCTACTACCAGGCGCTCGAGGCCGCCGCCGGCGTGTGGTGCAGCGACTGGGACACGCCGCCGGTGACCGACCTGCCGCGCATGACCTCGGTCGGCTACGACGCCGCGTTCGAGACCACCGATCCGGCCTTCACCGAGGCCGACCTCCCCTACGCCGGGGCGGTGGCGCGGACCGGCATCGCCGGCTGCACCCTCGGCGTCACCGAGTGACCCGGCGTTCGCCTCCGGCGGACGTCGCGAATCGACCGACTCGTTCCCCGACCGCAAGGACCTCCCATGACCATCCTGCCTACCCATCTCGTCACCGCCGGAATCTCGCTCTCCCTCTCCCTCTCTCTCTCGGCCATCGGCTCGATCGGTTGCGTCGCAAGCGAGGACGATGAGCCCCGAGATCCCGCCGCCTGCGCCGGCAAGTGCGACGGCCCCGGCGCGGGCCTCCTCGATCCGGCGCGGCCGGGCGAGCTCGCCGTCCTGCGCCTCCTCGCCGACGCCGGGCGCGACGGCCGCGTCGACCTCGCGGAGGCCGACGCCCTCGCCGCCTTCGTCAAGGACGCCAGCGGCACGAACCCGCGCGTCGCGGCGTTCCTGACCGCCATCGCCGAAGGCGACGGGCGGCTCGACGGCGCGGCCGCGGCCCGGCTGCGGATCGCGGCCAGCGGCGAACGTCCGGGGGACGTCCCGCTCGCCAACACGGTCTACCGGCTCGAGCTCGGCGCGTCGCCGTTCCTGTCCGACGATCGCCTGTTCCTCGTCGGCGACGGCGTCGTCGGCGCGGCCACCGGGCTGCGCTCGCACAGCCGCGGCTACGCCGCCAAGCGCGACGGCGTCCTGTTCACACGCCACGGCTCGCTCGCGCCGCACCACCCCGCGGTCGCGACCGAGGACGAGACCGCGGCCCTGCGCGCGCGTGGCCCCGACGTGGCGCTCGACGCGGCCGCGCTCGTCGGTGGGCTGACCCTGTCGCCGTTCACCACCTTCTCGGCGACGGCGCACAGCCCGGCTTACTACGACCCGAGCTCGAGCACGCCCGACTGGGCGGGCATCTGCCAGGGCTGGACCCACAACGCCCTCGACGATCGGCTGAGCGTGCTCGTCGATCCGCCGGGCGCGCCGGGCGCGCGCGGGCTCTGGATCTACGGCCAGTGGGTGAGCCGCGCGGATCTCGGCAACGCCATGATGGGGGCCTCCTACAGCCTCGGCATCGCGGACTCCACGACCATCGACTCGTTCGTGCGTCCCGACAGTCTGGTCAAGGCGCTCGCGCAGCACGTCATGCGCTCGGGCGTCGGCCTGCGCGTCGACATCTGGAACGACGCTCACAACCCGAGCGGCGTGTACAACCCGCAGATCTGGAACCAGCCGATCGTCGAGGCGAGCATCGAGGTCGCGTCGGTGTCCCCCGCCGCGCGCGACGCGGTGCTCGACCACGCGCGCCGCGATCCGCGACGCTGGCAGGCGCTCCCCATCGACGCCGGCGTCAAGCTCGTCACGGCGCGGGCGCGCTGGGGCGCGGAGACTCGCGACGACTGGGAGCTCGAGGCGCGCTTCCGGACCAGCACGTGGGCGATGTACCTCATCGTCGGCCCCGACGGCCTCGTCGCGACCGGGTACATGGCGCACGACCTGACCGCCGCCGGCGTCACGCCGCTGCCGGTGACCGTGAGCGACGGGCTACCCGACTACCTCGCGGTGCCCCGTCACGAGCTGACCGACGCGGCGTTCGCCGGCGCGCCCCACCGGCTGCTCGGGCGCGACAACCCGGAGGGGGCGCGGTTCCGCTTCGTGGTCGGTGGCGTGCTCGCGCTCGGCATCCCCGAGCCGACGCGCGTCGCGTTCGAGGCCGAGGCCTTCGCGCGCGACGTCTCCCCGACGGAGCTCTCGGCCCGCTTCCCCGGGATCGCCAACGCGTACACGCCGGCGCAGTGGGCGCGTGTGTTCGAGTCGCGGCTCGGGCCGGCCACGGCGTTCGGCGCGCACTGGGCGCGCTGACCGCGCCGCGCCGTGGTCAGGCGTCGTCCGGCCGGGTCACGATCGCCAGGAGCGCCTGGAGGTCGACGGGCTTGCGCAGCCAGGCGATCGCGCCGAGCTCGCCCGCCGCTCTGCGCACGTCGACGTGGGCCGACAGCAGGACGACCGGGATCTCGGCGAGGTTCGCGTCCTGGCGCTGGGCCGCCCGGAACTGCCACCCGTCCATCACGGGCATCATCAGGTCGAGGAGGATGAGCCGCGGCAGCACCGCAGCTGCGCGCAGCTTGTCGAGGGCCTCCTGCCCATCGGCCGCGACGATGACCGTGTGGCCGTGATCTTCGAGGGCCTCCGCCAGGGCCTCCGAGATGTCCGCGTCGTCCTCGACGATCATCAGCGCGGCCGGGCTCATGCGCTCTGCGGCACCTCGAGCGGGAGACACACGATGAGGGTACATCCTTCGCCCGGGCTGGTCTCGAGCCGGATCGTCCCGCCGTGGGCCTCGATGACCTCACGACAGAGGTAGAGCCCGAGCCCGAGCCCGCCGTAGTGCGTGACCGAGCCGGAACGCCCGAAACGCTCGAAGAGCTTCCCCGCGCTCTCGGGATCGATCCCTGGGCCGCGGTCGCGGACCTCCAGCTGGGCGCCCGGTGCCGGCACGTGGACGGACACGTCGACCGGTTTGCCGGCGCCGTACTTGAGCGCGTTCGACAGGAGGTTGGTGAGGACCTGGTCGAGTCGAAGGCGATCCCACCGGCCGGGGCACGGCGCGGGCGCGTGCAGCCGGAGCTCGCATCCCGCGCGCCGGGCCGCGGTGGCGAAGCGCGCGAGCACGTCGCGGACGACCTCGACGAGATCGACCTCTTCGAGGTCGAGGCGCATGGGCTCGTGGGCGAGCCGCGAGGCGTCGAGCAGGCCGTCGACGAGCGTCGCGAGGCGCCTCGCCGCCGCCGTGGAACGGGTGGCGCACGCGGCGAGCTTCTCCGGCCGCCAGTCGTCCTCGCGGGTCTCGGTCAGCTTCTCGAGGCGCTGCAGCTGCAACAGCAGGGCGGTGATCGGCGTCCGGAGCTCGTGCGCCGCCACCGAGATGAACTCGTCGCGGGCGCGCACGGTCGCCTCGACCTCGTGCATCTTGCGCTGCAGCTCGGCGAAGAGCTGGACGTTCTCCATCGCGACGGAGGTGAGGTCGGCCAGGGCGCGGAGCAGCTTCACCTCTCCCTCGGTCGCCCGGTGTCGCTCGGCCCAGTAGTTCCCGATCGCGCCCACCGGCGCCGCGGTCCGGATCGGGACCATGGCCAGGCTCCTCACGAAGGTCGGGCGATACGCCTCCTGCGGGATCCGCGGATCGGCGTAGATGTCCTCGATGATCGCGGGCTCCCGGTGATGCATGGTCCAGCCGCTGATGCAGGCACTCATCGGGAAGCGGTGGCCCTTCCAGAGCGGGCTGATGGCGTCCTCGTCCGCGTAGAAGCACAGGTCACCGTCGCGCAGGACGAACGTCGCACCGTCGGCGCCCGTGAGCTCTCGCGCCGCGTGCCGCACCACCTCCATGACGGCGTCGAGATCGCGCGCCATCGACAGCGACTGGGCGACCTCGACGAGTCGCTCGGTCGCCGAGAGCTGCTCGCGCACGACGAGCGGAGCGCTCGCATCGGAGACGCGCGGATCGGCGGCTGGCCGGGTCATGCGCGGCTCCGCGGCTCGTGCGACAGGTCCGCGCCGGTCCGCGGCGCTCGCCGCGGCAACCGGATGGCGAACCGCGTCCCTTCGGCCTCCGTCGAGGTGACGCTGATCGTTCCGCCATGGCCGCGCACGATCTCGCGCACGATGTACAGCCCGAGCCCGAGGCCGCGCGATCGATCGCGGCGGTGTTGCGTGCTCCGGAACGGACTGAACAGGTGTGGGAGCAGCGCGTCGGGGATCGCGCCTTCGTTCGCGATCTCGATCTCGACCTCGCGCGTCGACGTGCCGTCGAGGAGAACGGTGACCGGCGCGTCCCGTCGTCCGTGCTGACAGGCGTTGGCGATGAGGTTCGAGAGGAGCTGGAGGAGCCGGTCGGGGTCCCACGAACCGCGCAGCTCACCGGCGACCCGGCGCTCGATCCGCCGTTCGGGGTTCGCCATCTCGAGCTCGTCGACGACCTGGCGGCAGAGGTCCTCCAGGTCGGTGTCACAGGGTTCGATGGGCATGCCGCCGCCGGTTCGCAGGCGGGTGAAGTCGAGCAGCTGCTCGATCATCGTGTTCATGCGCTGTCCGCTCTCCAGGATGCGGCCCAGCGGCCTTCGCTCGCGCTCCCCCGACGTGCGGTCGCCTTCGAGGCGCATGAGGAGGAGCTGCGCGGCGGTCGTCATCGCGCCGAGCGGGTTGCGCAGGTCGTGCGCCAGGACGCCGGCGAAGAGCTCGTTCTGGCGGACGGTGTCCTCGAGCTTCTCCATCGCGGTGAAGCGGGTGATCACCGAGGCCAGGTGATTCGCGATCGCGTGCGCGGTCTCGACCTCGCTCTCGGTGAAGGGGTGCGGCGCGCCGTAGTAGACCATCAACTTCCCCAGCAGCCGGCCACCCGTCACCAGCGGGATGAACGCGAGCGCGGCGATGCCTTCTCGTCGGAAGAGCGGTTGATAGGGCGCCATCGCCGCGTCCTGCTCGACGTCCTCGACGAGGATCGGCGCGGGCGCGCTCGCGTCGCTCCCCCAGGGGGAGTGTCCCTCCACGGCGTCGCGGTAGGCGTCCGACAGGTGTCGCCACGCGCGGAAGCGCATGACGCCCTCGTCGTCGCGTGTCAGGACGGCGCAGCGAGGCGCGCCGAGCGCGTTCTCGATGGCGGCGATGGCCGCGTCGAACACCTCCTCGACGCGCGCGGCCGAGACCACCGCCTGGGCGAAGCGGTACAGTTGCTCGGCGCGCTTCCGGCCGGTGCGGGACTCCTCGTACAGGCGACTGCTCTCGATGGCGACGCCGGCGCGTTCGGCCAGCTCCTCCATCAGGCGCAGGTCCTCCCGATCGTACGTCTCGCCCGGCCGACAACGCAGCGCGGTCACCGCGCCGATGACGCGGTTCTGGACGCGGAGCGCGGCGCCCATCATGGCGTGGACGGGAAAGCGTTCGAGGAACTCCTGGTACGGCCCGGGCGCGCCGGCGGACATCGTCCGGTCGATGACGGGGAGCAGCACGCTCTCGCCGGTGGCGGCGATCGTCCCGGTCACGCCCTCGCCGAGCTTGAGCGGCGCCGACGGGGCGATCCGGGTCAGGAGCTCCTGGGCCTCCTCGCTCGGATGCTGCATCGCGGCCGCGTGGAGGAGGCCGTCCGATCCGATGAGCGTGATGCCGACGCAGCCGTCGAGCACGCGCGACAGCTCCGAGGCGACCGCGCGAAGCCGCGGCGCGAGATCGAGGCTGGCCTCGGCGAACGTGCGCGACGCGCGGCCGAGGACCCCCATGCGCGCGGCGGCGGCGTCGGCGGCGGCGCGACTCCGCCGCTCGGCGTCGAACAGGCGCAGGCGCTCGAGGGCCTGCGTGGCGTACCGGGCGACGAGGAGCAGGAGCTCGCGCTCCTCGGTCGCCTCCCCGGCCGCATCCTCGAGGGTGACCCCCAGGGCTCCGAGGAGGCGGCGGTTCGCGACCAGCGGCAGGCACGCCACGCGATACGAACGGCCGGGGGTCACGACCGAGGCGAGGTGGGGATAGCGCTCGAGCATCGCCGCCTGGGACGGGATCCAGACCGGCGCGCTGGTGCGGATGCAGTCGAGCACCGGGAGCGACGACGCGAGGTCCAGCGGCAGGGTCTGGATCCGCTCCAGCGCCGGTGCGGCATAACCGCGCGACCTCACCATGCGCGCGACGCGTTGCTCGTCGTCGACGATCCACAGGCCGGCGGTGGAGGCGCCGAGGGCGTCCGCGACGCGCTCGACCAGGGCGCCGTACACCTCCTCGGAGGAGACGGCGCTGGCGATCGCGTCGGTGATCGCGAGGAGGCGTTCGGTCCGGGCCGCCGCCGCCGCCCGGAAGCGATCGAAGCTCTTTCGCGGCGTGACGTCGGCGACCAGTCCGACGAACCCCACGACGTGATCGCGCTCGTCTCGCTGGGGGATGTACGTGGCCTCGATCGACCGCATGCCCCCATCGCGATAAGGCACCTCGGCCTCGAACGTGGCGACCTCTCCCGCGAGGGCCCGCGACACGTGGGGTTCGAGGGTCCGGCAGGCATCGGTTCCGAGCACCTCCTCGAGCGAGCGGCCGATGATCTCGCGCTTCGCGTGACCGAACCATCGCTCGTACGCGGCGCTCGCGAACCGGTACCGCCGGTCGGCGCCGACGTAGGCCACCAGGACGGGCAACGCGTCCATGATCTGCTCGAGCTGATGATGGCTCTGGCGGAGCGCGGCTTCGGCGTCGCGGCGCTCCGTGATGTCGCGCGTGAAGCAGCGCGTGTGGACGAACTGGCCGTCGCGGACGAGCACGTTCGAGCTGATGAGGACGTGCTTGATCGATCCATCCTTGGCGCGGAGGCGGGCCTCGTAGTTGCGCAAGGTCTCGCCGCGCGTCAGCCGCGCGAGGATGTCGGCGATGACGTCGGCGTCGGCGTGGAAGTCCGCGATCGGCCTGCCCACGTACTCGGCTTCGGCGTAGCCGAGGAGCTCGAGCTCCGCGCGATTCGCCCAGAGGATGGTCCCGTCGGCGGCGACGCGGTGGAGCCCGAGCGTCGCGTTCTCGACGAAGTCCCGCAGGTCCGCCTCGTTCCGGCGGAGCGCCTCGTCCTTGGCCCGCAGCTCGCGGAGCGCAGACCGGAGCGCGTGCTCCAGCTCCACCCGTCGCGCGAGCTCCTGCTCCGGCTGGTACGTGACGGCGCTCTCGACGTGGGAGTGGGCGATGCAGACCCGCTGGTGCTCGGCCGGCAGCTTGTAGAAGCTCGCCATGGCGTACCCGCACAGCAGCGAGAAGCGGTGTCGGTGCTGGAGCTCGTTCCACAGCTCCTCGAGATGCAGCGCGGCGCCGTGCTCACCGCGACGCCAGAGGACGTCGACCATCTCGCCGTACGCCCTCACGTTCGCCGCCGGCCCGAGCGTGGCCGTCCGCGAGGCGACGAGCGCGCCGACCGACGCCTCGAACAGGGCCCGATCCGGGACCCCGTCTCGGATGAACGAGGCCAGCGTCTCGTCGGCGTCGAGGAACGTGAGGCGTCCATCACCGATGGCGGCGTCCACGTCGAGGCCAAGCTCGCGCAGCCGTCGCGAGAGCAGCTCGCGGTGTGGCGCCGCGGTGATCGCGATCACCAGGTCCGAGCCCGTCAGCCCCTCCGCCAGGAACCGGGCGACCTCACGGGCCAGCGTCGACGGGTCGTCGTAGAACCGGACCGCGTGGGTGGGTGGGGTGCTGTCGAGCGCCCCGTGTGCCATCGTCATGACGACGCTCCCTGGTCGATCGTTCGGGCATCCAGGCGCTCGCGTATCGCGGCGGTGAGCGCGTCGAGCTGGAGCGGCTTCTTCAACACGAGCGTCCCCTCGATGCCGGGCTCACGCGCCGCCGTCACCACGATCACGGGGATCGCGGCGAGCCTGGGATCCTGGAGTTGCCGCGCCCGGAAGTTCCAGCCGTCGACGCCGGGCATCTTGAGATCGAGGAGGATCAAGTCGGGCAGCCGGGCGCTGCCGGCGAGCAGCGCCATCGCCTCCTCACCATCGGCGGCGGCCAGCGCCTCGTGGCCCAGGTCCGACACGAGCTCGCACACGCTCTCCCGGATGAGCCGCTCGTCATCGACGACGAGGACGAGCCGGGACGCGGCCCGGGCGCGGCGCGGAGGCTCGCTCGCGGGCACGGATTCGCGCTGCGCGCGCATCCAGGCATCCACCTCGGAGAGCTTCAGCTTCCAGAGCTTGCCGACCTTGGTCGCCGGTAGCCCGCGCCCCTCGATCCAGCGATAGATCGAGTCCTTGCGAACCCCCACGTGCAGCGCGACGTCCTGGATCGAGACCCACGGCTCGGCGTTCGATGTCCTGGCCGGCGGGCGCATCTCCCATGCTGTTACCCCGGCGGACGAATCCCGGCAATAGCGAGCGAGAGTCGACGATAGTCGCACACCGAGCGGGTTCGCACACCCCCCTGTACAGCGCCGTGGGGTGGAGCCTACGATGTCGGAATGCGTCATCTGTTCGTGTCGCTCGTGCTCGTGACGGCGTGTGGCGGAGGCGGCGGCGGGGACCCGGTCGATGCGCCGCCGAGGACCGACGCGCCGAGCGGGCCGTCAGCCACGGCCCACTTCGATCCGCCGCCGCCGGCGAGCGGGGGCGCGTGGGGGGCGGTGCCGTACCCGTCGGATCTCTACCTCGACGCGAACGGGCGCATCGCGCTGACGACGGTGCCGGCGGGCCCGTCCGCGCAGCAGGGCAACATCGACATGCTGATCGCGGGGCTGGCCACCCTCGACGGCGCGGGGGTCACCTCCAACGTCTACTTCCCCATCGACGGGACCCTGGCGAAGGCGTCGGTCACCGGCGACGTCGCCACGCTCTACGACCTCGACGCGTCGACCACGGGCAACCTGGTCACGATCCCATCCGACGTCCTGTACCGTGAGGACCTGGGCGCGGTCGTCCTCGCGCCGCGCATCGGCAACGTGCTGCGCTCGGGCGGTCGTTACGGCGCCGTGCTCACCAGCGCCGCGACCGACGGCGCCGGGTTCCCGCTGGCGCGTTCACCGGACTTCGCCGCGGCCGTCGACTTCGCGTCGACGCCGGGCGACGCGTCGGTCGCCGCCGCGCAGGCGAACCTGCGCCCGCTCTTCGACCTCCTGCCCGACGCGAGCGAGGGTTCGATCGTCTCGGCCACGGTCTTTCGCACGGCCACGCACGTCGATGACACGCGCGCGATGCGCGACGTCATCGTGGCTGCGGCCTCGCCCACGGTGACCGTGACCGCGGTGTACGGCCCGGCCGAGACCGGCACCAACGGGCTCCAGGCGCTCTTCGGCGTGGCGCCCGCCGACGGCCAGCCGGGCGCCGACGAGAACGGCGTCGGTCCCGAGCCGCACAACCACGTCGCCGTGGTGATCCACGGGACGATCCAGCTCCCCAGCTTCCTGAGCGCCAACGGTGACGACGGGTTCCCGTCGCAGACCGGCGGCGCCTGGACGATCAAGGGCACCCTGGCCGTGCCGTTCACGCTCACGCTGCCGCGCAACTCGACGTGGACCAACCTGCCCGTGGCGATCTACGTGCACGGCCTCGGGCGCACGCGCCAGGACCTCCTGGTCATGGCCAACACCGCCGCGCGGCAGAACGTGGCGGTGCTCGGCATCGATCTCAACCGTCACGGCAGCCGGGCGATGAACGCGACGGACACGATGAACGAGATGCTCAACACCGTCGGCGCCGATGGCTTCGGCGACGGCGCGCCGGTCGGGCTCTTCGCGCCGATCCAGTTCTTCCACCTGCTCGGCAGCTCCGGCGGCATCCCGGCGGGGCATCCACGCGCGCTGGGTGAGAACCTGCGGCAGGCCGCGCTCGAGGTCGTGGCGCTGGTCGACTACGTCGCCGACGGCTCGACCGCGCCGATCAACGCCGCGGTCGCGCCCCTCGCCGGCCTGCCCGACGCCGTGTCGTTCCGCAACGACGCGGCGGTGATCACCGAGTCGCTGGGCGCGATGCTCGTCGGCGTCGCGCTGACGGTCGAGCCGCGCATCTCGACCGCCTACATCTCGAGCGCGGCGGCGGGGCTGCCGTTCCCGGCGATGATGCACAGCCCCAACTACGGCTCGACGTTCCTCTCGGTGCTGTCGACGCCGTTCGACCTCACGAGCCGCATCGAGCTCTACGACGCCGAGAAGGACGCCCGCTTCGATCCCGTGGTCGCGCTCTTCGACAGCGTGGTCGAGCGCGGCGACGCGCTGGCCTACGCGCCGCACACGCTCGACGGCAGCAAGCGCGGCGGCACGCCGCCCGACCTGATCTCCACGATGGCCTGGGGCGACGTCTGGGTCTCGAACGACTCGACCGAGTCGCTGGCGGGGGCGATGGGGCTGCGGCACATGCCCATGACCGCGCCGACGCCGCCCGCGCAGCCGATCCGCTACGCGACGCTCTCGACGATCGCGTCGCCGGTCACCGGCAACCTCCCGGGCGGCCGCACCGCCGCGTTCCTGGTGTGGAACCCGGCCGGTCACGCGTGTCTGCGCAAGCGCGTCGAGCAGCGCAACTTCCAGCCGGTCTTCCCGCCGGTCGTGGCCCAGAACCCGCCGGAGATCATCGCCGACACCCAGGGCGCGCCGATCCACGAGCTCCTCGGCGAGCTCCTGGCCGACTTCGCGGCCGCCCGCGTGCTCACGATCCGCGATCCGTACGCCGACTGACGGGGAGCGATCGCGACCCGTCAGGCTCCGGGTCCCGGCCGCTGCTGGTTTTTTTTGCGACCTCTCACGCAACCGGCGCCGGGGACGTGCCGATAGCGCGGGCATGTCGAACGCCCGCGCCCGGCACTCCCACCGGCTCCCGCTCACACCGCTCGCGCTCGCCGGGCTCGTCGCGCTCGTCGCGCTCGCGCTGCCCGCGACCCGGGCGGCCGCCGACGATCCGGAGCGCCTTCCCTCCCGCCACGTGGTCACGACCAATGCCGTCCTCACGGGGCCGCGCTGGTACTTCTGGTCGACCGCCGGCGGTCACGTGGGGCACGCGCAGGGCAGCGCGGTCACCGTGGTCTTCGGCCGCGACCTCTTCACCGCCGACGCGCGCTCGGCGTTCACGCTCGAGGCGTACGCCGGCACCGCGTTCGGCGGCCGCGGCCGCACGGCTCACGCCGGCGCGTCGATCGGCGTGAAGGCCCGCACCGCGCGCCGGCTCGAGCTCTCCGCTTCGTTCGCGCTCGTCGATCACGTCGATCCCTCGCGTCTCCGCAAGCTGACCATCGGCGGCGGCGCCATCGCCCAGCTCGCCTACGACCTCGACGACGCCCCCCCGTTCTCGACCCGCATCCTCGTGCGCGCCGAGCTCCAGCACCCGACGCCGTCGACGGTCACGCTCGACACCTTCGTCGGCCTGGGCACGCGCTGGCCGTGATCGACCCCCGGCGCTCCGCCGGCGACCTCGACCTCCTGTGCGTCGCTCCGATCGAGCAGGCGGCCGTTCTCGACTCCAGGCAGCAGTCAGCGGCCCGCGGTCAGGACCGGTCGGCTGCGTTCTGCGAGCCACGCGCCGGCGAGGTCGATACGCTCGGCGGGCTGCGAGGTGATGAGCGCGACCCCGACCTCGCGCAGCGTCTCCTGACGACCGCGCAGCTCGATCGACCGCGCGATCGCGGCGACGCGCACCGCCGGATCCGCATCGGTCACCGCGCGCGCGAGCGTGTCGGCATCGGTCGACGCCGCGATCGCGAGGGGGCGCAGCTCGGCGTCGAGCACGGCGCTCGCGGCGAGCCGCCGGCGCGCGCCCTCATCTCCCCTGACGAGGGCGCGGGTCGCCGCCGCGCGCACCGCCGGATCCTCGTGCGCGAGCAACGCCGAGAGCTTGTTCGAGGCGCCGACCACGCCCCAGACCTCGGCGAGACTGGCGAGGACCGGGACGCTGCGGTCCCGGGAGACCGCGTACAGCTGCTCGGCGCCTCGTTCGGGCGCCAGGTAGACGGTGGCGCGAACCGCGGCCGCGCGCACGATCGGCGCGCGGTCCTCGAGGAGCGCCACGGTCGCCCAGAACGAGCCACGGTCGCGCCCGCCGGCCGCCGCCGCCTCGGCGATCGCGTTCGCGCACGCGGCGCGCACGTCGGCGTCGCGGTCCTGCAGCCCTCGGCGCAGGCCCCTCCACGCCGCGCCGTCCTTCGCGGCGGCGCGGCCGAGGACGATGCACGCGGTCGCGCGCGCATGCGGATCGCCGTCCGCGACCTGGCGAAGGCCATCGGGCACCATGTACGCGATCGGCGCGTGTGAGGCGACGAGCCGCGCGTGTTCGGTGCGTCCGGCGGCGAGCCACGCGGCGGCGCGCTCATCGAGCGTCCCGCCCAGCGCGACGGTCGCGCGTGCGGCCGCCGCGACGAGCGCGGGGGCCTCGGCATCGAGCGCCGGCTCGATCGACGCGATCGCCTCGCGATCGCCGATCGCGGCGAGCGCCTCGATCGCGGCGGCGCGTGTCGCGGGATCCGTCGGTTCGGCGGCGAGCACGCGCAACGTCGGGAGCGCGTCGGCGATCCCCGCGCGCGCAGCGGCCGCGATGGCCGTGCGCTGGGTCGCGAGGTCCGGGCTCGCGAGGCCCCGCATCACGATCAGGGTCATCAGCTGGTCGGCCGCCTGCACCGCGTCGTCACGGCCCGCATCGGAGCCGAGCGTGGCGAGCCGCCGCGCGGCCTCGTCGAGCTCGCCCTCGGCGAGCAGCTTGGGCATCGCGAGCGCGATCGGCGACTGGACGCGACGGATCATCGCGCTCGCCGGTCCGGCCTGGCGCGTGTCGCGCGCGAAGAGCCAGATGAGCGTCAGCCGATCGTCGTCGGACAGCACCGCGCGGCTGGGCGCGGGCAGCGGCCCGGCGTCGGTCGCGACCTCGAGCGCCGCCTGATCGAACTGCGGGTTGCCGCTGCCGGCGATGACGTACACGGAGGTGATCCGTCCCTCACGATCGGCCTCGACGCCGACCGTGGTGGCGAGCTCACCACGGTTGAGGGCGTGCCCCGGCTCGAGGCGCAGCCGGCAGTCCTCGAGGAACTGCGCCCATGGCTCCTGGAACGCGGGAGCGACTTGCTCGAGATAGGAAGCGCCCAGGGACGTCGCATCGGCCTGGAGCGGTGGCCCGAGCGCTGGTGGCGGCTCGAACCCGTCCGGAAAGGGGACGGGCGCGGACGCGGTGACGGTGGTCGGGCTCGCCGGCGGGGGCGGGACGGTTTTCTTGACCGGTGCCGCGCATCCCGCGAGTGCGCCGAGGACCGACATCCGCATGATCATGGCGTGGGACATGGTCGCTAGCAGGGACATCGGCCGTTCCGGCGCCGAGTTTAGGGCCTGCTGCGTCCGGTTCGCGCACGCCTGGTTCCTGCGAGTCGCTGGCCTGACGCACGTGCTGTTCGTGATCGACCGGCGGGGGCGGTCAGTCGTTTGACAATCGCTTCAAACGATAATATAAGCCGATATCATGTCGCGCCGCGCGCCCCAGCTCGCCCTGGACCTCCCACCGCCGCGCAGGCACGGCGGCGCGCGACCTGGCGCGGTCCGTCCGCGCAAGCGCGAGCACCGCTCGCCGCACGAGCGCCGCCCCGACGTCTCGCGGCGCCATCCCGTACACGTCTCGCTCCGCGTCGTGCGTGACGTCGGCCGGCTCCGCCGCCCCGCGGCCTACGCGGCGATCCAGCGCGCCGTCGCCGTGTGCATCGGCCGTCCCGACTTCCGCATCGTCCACACCAGCATCCAGGACAATCACCTCCACCTCCTGGTCGAGGCCGACGACAAGCGCGCCCTCTCGAACGGCGTGCGGGCGTTCATGATCTCGGCCACCCGCCACCTCAACAACCTCCGCGGCCGCCGCGGCACCGTCTTCCCGACGCGCTACCACGCCGTCTCGCTCACGACGCCGCGCCAGGTCCGCGCGTGCCTCTGCTACGTCCTGAACAACTGGCGCCGCCACCGCGAGGATCTGGCGGGCGCCGAGGCGCGCCGCGCGAACGTCGATCCGTACTCGACCGGCATCCTCTTCGACGGCTGGCGCGACCTGCCGCGCCGCTTCGCCATCCCCGACGGCTACCAGCCGCTCCCCGTCACCGGCGCGCGCTCCTGGTTACTCACCGTCGGCTGGCGCAAGCATCATCCGCTCATCGGCCTGCGCGAGACCCCCGGCCCGGACCGCCACCTGCCCATCGCGTGACGCACCGTCGCTGGACGCCTCACGACGAACGTGGCACACGACCATCGATCGCGAACGGCACGAGCGCCAGGCACGTGGACGCGAGCATCGCCGCGTCGAAACGCATCGCGAGCTTCGGCGCCGCGAGCGTTCGCGCCCTGGCCTCCGAGATCCAGACGATCTGGCGCGCTGGCTCCAGCCCATTCCCGGCGTCGTCCGACCGGAAACCTTCGCCAACGAGCATGGCGTGCATGCGTGCGTCGATGGCGTACGCATCGCGCGCGAGTGCCAGGGCGATCCGGAAGCGATCCCACGCGCCGCGTGAGAGCGCTCGCTGACGGTAGCCCCAGCGCTGGACCCTCGCGCGCGCGCGGATCTCCTTCACGCGCCGCGCGTGATTCACGGTGCCTCCAGGCGCCCGAGAAGCTCGGCGATGGTGGCTCGATGTCCACTCGGATCGGGCATCGATGGACGCGCCTCGATGAGCGACAGGATCGAGAGGTTGGTTCGGACCTGGTGACGGAGCGCGGGGCGCAGCAGCGAGAGCGGTCCGAACACCATCAACGGCAAGCGATCGTCGGGCCGCTCGTAGGTGTCGATCGGATCGAGGATCGCGGGGTCGACGCCGATGAAGTTGACCTCGATCAAGTCGGCTCGCCCGGGCACCGGGACCCAGACGGACGGTTCGTCGCGTGACGGCGCGAGCTCGGTGATGCGATCGAGTCGCGCGCGGACGTCGGCGTGCGCGCTCACCGGGATCGCGAGATCGACGTCCTGCGATACGACGAGCGTCGACGCCGCGCCCACCTCGAGCAGGTTCGGGACCTCCGATCCGGCGACCAGCACACCGGGGACTTCGAGGATCGGCTCGACCGCCCGCAGCGTGGCGATCAGTCGGTCGCGGAAGCTCACCGACGAGAGTATAGCCGTCCTCGAAGCTGGCTCGGGCTGTGCGGCGCGCTGGACGCGCCCGTTCACCCTTGGACTCCGCGTAGTTAGCGGAATCTCTCAGTTCGTCGGCAACCGCGCCGCGCACCTCTCGATACGGGGCGGCATGAGTGACCACGAACCCGATCTGGTTGCGTTCGAGCTCGGCGATCAACGGTACGAGTTCGCCGATGCGGGGATGAAGCAGGTGGTGGCCGAGTTGACGCGCATGGCTCGGACCCTCCTGCCGATCCTCATCCTGGGCGAGACCGGCGTGGGCAAGGAGGTCGCGGCCCGCGCGGCGCATCAACTGTCGCCACGCCGCGTTGGTCCGTTCGTCGCCGTCAACTGCTCGGCGATCCCGGCGGGCCTCATGGAGAGCGAGCTCTTCGGCCACCAGAAGGGCGCCTTCTCGGGCGCGGCCGCCGCGCACGCCGGCTACTTCGAATGCGCGAGCGGCGGCACCCTCTTTCTGGACGAGATCGGCGAGCTCAACCTCGACGCGCAGGTCCGCCTGGTGACACGAGGCCTCGCCACATGATGGTCCCTGCCAAGCGTCGCGTGCTCGAGCTCTGGCGGCGCCTCATCGATGGCGACATCGAAGGACTGGAGCTCGAGCCCTGGCTGCCGGGCTATCAGTAGGTTTCCCCCCTGGTAGCTACCGCAGCAGCTTGAAGGCGTGGCTCCAGCCCTTGCCGGCGAAGCCGGGGATGCACCAGAGCTGGCAGAGGGGCTCGATGGCGCGGGCGGCGTGGACGGTGCCCATGTCCTCGGTGTGCCAGCCGAGTTGATCGAGGAGGGCGGTGACCTCGGCCTTGGCGGGGGCGTCGTTGCCGCAGATGAACATCGTGGGCGGGCCGCCCGCGAACTGCGGGTTGACCATGTGGGCGTTGCCGACGGAGTTGAAGGCCTTCACGAAGCGCGCGGCCGGGACGTGGGCCTGGAGGCGCTCCATGAGGGACTCGTTCGGGCCGGTGAAGTAGCGGACGACGCCGTGGTCGGGTGGGCCGTCGGCGATCGGGTTGGTGGGATCGATGATGATCTTGCCGGCGAGGTTGGCGTGGCCGCACTGATCGAGGGCTGACTCGGCGGCGGAGCCCTTCACCGCGAGGACGAGGATGTCGGCCCAGGCGGCGGTGTCGGCGAGGGTGCCGGTGGAGGCGCGATCGCCGGCGGCCGCGGCGGAGGAGACGGCGGCGGAGGTCGCGATGGCGAGCCACTCGTCGAGCTTGGCGGTGTCGCGCGAGGCGCGGCGGACGGCGTGGCCATGCTTGAGGAAGCCGTTGGCCAGGACGGTGCTGACCTGGCCGGTGCCGAGGACGCCGATCTGCTTGCTGGTCGTGGTCGACATGGGCGCAGCTTACTTGGCGGCCGCGATCGTGCAGCTGGCAAGCGACGGCTTGAGGGTCACCTCGCCCGAGCCCATCGAGGTCCACTCCTGGATCTGCATCGTGCCGGTGGCGACGACGTTCGTGCCCTGCTTGATATCCGGCGCGGCGGCGTTCTTCTCGAAGGCGCAGGCGAGCGGCTCTTCCTTGTCGTCGGCGCCGGCGGTGAGGCTGACGGTGACGTACTTGTCGGTGCCGGACGTCGTCGTCGAGACGCCGCCGAGCACCGCGGCGATGGCCACCTTCTGGTCCTTCCACTTCGAGCGGCCCGGGATGACGTTCTTGCGCACGTCGGCGAGCGGCACGGGGCTGCCGTCGGCGGGCGGGCCGGCCGCGTTCGGGTCCTCGGGCGGGCCGAGGTTCACGCCGGCGGCCTTGAGGCAGTCGTTGTGTCCGCCGTCGCCCTTCGCCGACTTCACCGGCGCCTGCACGGTGCCGACGATGATGCCCTCCATCTTGTAGTCGGCGCCGTTGTCCCTGGTGACGTAGAACCACGCGCAGCCGTCGCCCTCGACGACCGCCCAGGTGTGGCGCGCGCCCTCGACCCTCGACGGGGCGCCGACCAGCGCCTGCAGCCTGGCGAAGCCCTCGTCCCACGGATCGAACGGCTTGACGAGATCGCGCGCGCCCATGACGCGATCGATCGTGAGCGCGCCGGTGAACGGCTCGGGCGGCTTGGCGGTGGCGCCACCGGTGCCGGTGCCGCCGCCGCTGCCGGTGGACTCGTTCGACTTCTTCTTGCAGCCAGCGCCGGTCGCGGCGCACGCGAGGAGGACGATCGCGAGGTGCTTCATGCCCGCGAGGCTACGCCTGGGCGGCGCGCTTGCGGAAGAGGGCGAAGGCGGAGGTGTAGCCGTGGAGGAAGGTCTTGCCCGCGACCGGGCCCACCTCGCCGTTGCAGAAGAAGCCGCCGAGCGGGACGGCGCCGAGCGTGCGGCGGAAGACGTCGGAGTCGTGGTTGGGGCGGCCGTAGAGGAGCTGGCCGCGGCCGACGCAGGAGAAGAGGAGGGCGCCGGCCGACGGCGCGTGCGGCTCGCTCAGGAGCTCGGCCAGATCCTGGGCCGACGCCTCGGCGGTGCGCAGGTGGAACTGCAGGATCTGGCCGACGTGCACCGGCGCGCCCACCGCGAGCGCGCCCGCGGCGCGGTCGCAGCCGATGAGGTTGCGGATGAGCACGTCGCGGCGACGCACCTCGCGCGCCTGCGGCGCCGTGTCGGGCACCACGCCGACGAAGAGCGAGTGGCGGCAGAGCTTCTTCTCGTCGGGCGGCAGGGTCGCGTGCACGGCCTCGAGCGCGCGCAGGGCGGGCATGCCGTCGAGCTCGAGCACGACGTTGCCGAGGCCCTTGGTGACGACGAGGGGATCGCCGATCGGGCGGCAGCCCTGCGCGACGATCGTGTCGACCGCGACGTCGCCCGACATGGTGACGACCACCGCGCCCTCGCGGTGGCGCTCGTCGCCGGCGAAGAGCGTGTTGCCGGCGGGCCCGCGCGTGGTCATGCCGCCCGAGGCGAGGCCGCCCACCTTCACGGCGTGGGGCCAGCGCGCGTCGCACCACGCGAGCAGATCCTCGACCGGGCTCGAGAGCGGGCAGGGCAAGACGATGACCGCGGCGGCGTTCGCGGCGCCGGCGTCGGCCTCGATCTCGTCGACGTCGGGCCACTCCTCCGGGTTGGACGGCAGGTGCCACGCGCGCGCGCTGGCGCCCGGCAGGCTGGCCGCGACCAGCGACACCGCGGGTCGGTGCTCGACCTCGACGCCACCGCCGATCGCGCCGCCGGCGGTGCAGCCCGCGACCGCCGCGCCCGGGAAGCGACGCGCGATCTCCGACGACAGGCGCGCGAAGCCCGGCGCCAGGTGATCGGTGACGAACGCCATCACCAGATCGGCGCGCGTCGGGCCGAGCTGCGCCGAGATGCTCTCGACGACCTCCTCGATGGCCTCATCGGTATCGGTGGAGGTCGCGATGGAAGTCGCCCAACGCATCCAGTAGGCACCATGGTAGCCCGGCGATAACCGCTTGACCACAAGGCGTCGCGGCGCGATCGTCGAGCATGGTCACGGTTCGCGCCGACCTCGAAGCGAGCCTGGCTCGGCTGCGCGCCGAGTGCGACGATCCCCGCGCCGGGATCCACGGCCCCGGCAGCGCCGCGTGGCACCTCGAGCGCGACGCCGCGATCTTCATGGGCGGTGGGCGCGCGGTGCTGCTCCAGCTCGCGCACCCGTTCGTCGCGTACGCGATCGCGCAGCACTCGAAGACGCGCGAGGACGTGATGGGCCGCTTCCGGCGCACGTTCGACAACGTCTTCGCGATGTCGTTCGGTGACCTCGACCATGCGTTCACCGCCGCGCGCCGCGTGCACAACATCCACACGCGCATCACCGGCACGATCGACGAGGACGCCGGCGCGTTCCCCAAGGGCACCGTCTATCACGCCAACGACGCCGCGTCGCAGCTCTGGGTGTACGCGACGCTCATCGACACGGTCGTCACCGTGCACGAGCGGATCCGCGGCCCGCTCTCGCCGGCGCTCAAGGAGGCGTACTACCGGGACTCGTGGTCGTTCGCGCGGCTGTTCGCGATCCCGGACGAGGTGCTGCCGCCGTCGTGGGGCGCGTTCCGCGCCTACGTCGATCGGATGCTCGCGTCGAACGAGCTGACCGTGACGGCGCCGGCGCGCGAGATGGGCGGCTTCCTGTTCGGGGGCGCGCTCGGCGGCGCGGTCGCGGCGGTGACGGCGTCGCTCCTGCCGGCGCGGCTGCGTGGCGACTTCGGCCTGGCGTACGGCGCGCGCGAGCGGCTGGTCGCGCGCGGCATGTTCGCGGCGGCGCGGGCGGCGACGCTGGTGACTCCGCGGGCCGCGCGGGATCTCCCGGCGTATCGCGACGCGCAGCGGAGGATCCGCGGGCTGCCGCCGAGCAAGCTGTCGCGCTGGATCGATCAGCAGATGCAGGCGCTGGCGGCGCAGGTCAGCGGCCCGCCGGCGCGCTGATCACGCCGACAGGACGGTGCCGCCGACGATCAGGACGACGTCGAGGCCGCGGCGCTCGTTGCCGACGACCGGCATCGCGGGCGACACGCTCGACGGGTGCGCACCGTGGATCGTCACGAACACGTACTCGCCGGGAGGCAGCCCCACGAAGCTGAAGCGTCCGGCGCGATCGGTGCGCGCGCGGGGCGCCGGCTGGGCGCTGGCCTTGCCGCTGATGAAGCTCGGCGTCGCCACTACCGTGACGTCGGCGACGGCGTTGCCGAGCGCGTCGACCACGCGGCCGACCACGCTCGGGACCTCCACGCGGCGCACCTGCTCGATCGCGGGCTTCGCCTTGCGCGCGCGCGCGGCGGCGCCACCGCCGGTCGACGCCTCGGCGTGCTGTGGCTCGGACGTCAGCGTGCAGAGCGCGACGACGATCCCCGCGATGGTCATGGCTCGCCTCCGAAGCATGGCCCGTGCCTAGGAGACTCCGGGAGGGGCCACACGGTTGCACGGAGTTGGACGATCGTTCGACGCCGGTGCGACCGTCGCAGGACAGTCGCACCTGTCGCATGTGTCGCACTGTCGCAACAGTGCCTGTGCTCGCCGAGCAACTCAGCGGAACTGCGCGGGGTCGATCGCGAAGCGCTTGATCCAGCGCTGGATCTGCTTGCGGTCTTTGCCCATCGCCCGCGCGACCGCCGAGATGTTGCCGCGTTGCTCGCGCATCGCAGCGCACAGCGCCTCGCGCTGCTGTTCGTCGGCCGGCGACAGCGTCAGGGCGCGACCGGCGCCGGGCGGGCGGCCGGTCCTCACCGTGTCGGGGAGATGACTCACCAGCACCGGCTCCTTGCCGGCGAGCACCGCCGCGGTCGTGAGCGCCTGCTCGAGCTCGCGGACGTTGAGCGGCCACGGGTACCGGAACAGCAGTCGCGCCGCCTCGATCTCGAGGCCCGCGCCGTCGGCCGGGAAGTGGCGGTCGTACAGGTTGCCGATGAGCAGCCCCAGGTCCGGCTTGCGCTCGCACAGGGGCGGCACCTCGACCCGGAAGCCGGCGAGGCGCGCGAACAGGTCGCGGCGGAAGCCGCCGTCCGCGATCATGCCGTCGAGATCGCGGTGCGTCGCCGCGATGACGCGCACGTCGACCGCGACCGGGCGCGTGCCGCCGACCGGCATGACCTCGCGCTCCTGGAGCACGCGCAGGAGCGTCGCCTGCGACGCCGCCGGCAGGTCGCCGATCTCGTCGAGGAACAGGGTCCCGCCGTCGGCCGAGCGCACCAGGCCGGCGCGGTCCTCGTTGGCGCCCGAGAACGCGCCCTTCCGGTAGCCGAACAGCTCGCTTTCGACGAGGTTGGCCGGCAAGGCGCCGCAGTTCACCGCGATGAACTGGCCGCCGCGCCGGGAGATGGCGTGCACCGCGCGCGCGAGCACCTCCTTGCCAGTACCGCTCTCGCCCTCGATGAGGACGGGCACCGCGGACTCGGCGATCTGGCGCAGCCGGTTCAGCTCGCGCGCGTACTCCGGCGACATCGTCGCCAGGCCGGTGTGCTCGGCCGGCGTGCGCTCGAGATCGACGATCGGCGGCGCGTCGGGCGCCATCGCCAGCTTCTCGCAGAAGACGAGGATCGTGTGGCCCAGCTCGACGACGTCGCCGTCGGCGAGCACCGCGCGCTTGGTCGGCTGCCCGTTGACGAACGTGCCGTTCTTCGACTCCGTGTCGACGAGCACCCAGCGGCCGAAGCTCGGCTCGATGCGTGCGTGCCGCGACGACATCCAGCGGTCGGGCACCTTGATCAGCAGCTCGCCGGCGTTTCGCTCGCCGCGGCGCTCCGAGCCGCGACCGAGGACGACGGCGGAGACGCCCCCGAGATCGAAGCGCGCTGAGAGCGCGCGCGGTCGCGAGCACTCGAGCGCCAGGACGAGCGCGGGCCGCTCGACGGTCCCGTCGCTCTTGCCGGCCGCGTCGTCGGCAAGGCTGAGCGTGGCCCCCAGCGTGTCCACCATGGGCTCCATCTTACTCAGAAACCAACGCCGCGCCCGGGATCATCCCGGCCAGCTCACATCCCGTCGCACGTGATGAATCGGAGTATCAAGTCGGCCCGCTATGCGGACTTCTTCCGGGACTTCTTCTTCTCGGCCGCTGGCGCCGCCGGGGCCGCGGCGGCGTGTGTGGTCGGGAGCGCCGCGCCCGACATGCCCAGACTCGCCTTCAGCGCCTCCATCAGATCGATGATCTTCCCCTGCGGGGCCTCGGGCGCCGCGGTGATCTCCTGGCCGTCGACCTTGGCCTGGATGAGCTCGAGCATCCGCTTCTTGACCTCGTCCTCGTACTTCGCCGGATCGAAGGTCTCGTGGGTGATCTGCGCGATGAGCTGCTGCGCCAGCGCGAGCTCGGTCGGCTTGAGCTCCGGCAGGTCGGGGATGGGCACCTCGGCCCAGTCTTTCACCTCGTCCTTGTAGCGGAGCTGGTGGACGATGAGCCCGTTCTGGAACGGCCGCACCGCGACCACGTACTGCTTGCCGCGCGCCGAGTAGCTGGCGATGCCCATGAGGCCGCTCTGCACCATCGCCTCCGACAGCAGCTTGTAGGCGCGCTCGCCGCCCTTGTCGGGCCCGATGTAGTAGCTCTTCTCGAAGAGCAGCGGATCGACCGCCTTGACCGGCACGAACTCGGTCAGCTCGATCGAGTTGGTCGCCACCGCGTCGAGCGTCTTCAGCTCGTCGGCGGTGAACGTCACGTACTGGCCCTTGGAGAACTCGTAGCCCTTGATCGTGTGCTCGCGGTCGACGACCTCGCCGTCCTTGCTGCAGATGTACTGCTGCTTGAGCCGCGAGCCGCACGCGTCATGGAGCATGTTGAACGAGATGTCGGAGCCCGACTCGCTCGTCGTGTAGAGCTTCACCGGGATCGAGACGAGCCCGAACGAGATGGTCGCGGTACCGATGGCGCGTGCGGGCATGAAATAATTGTACCCAGGCCGATGAGCGAGCGCGAAGATCCACTGCAGAAGTACCGCGACAAGCGGGATGCAGGGTCCACGCCAGAGCCGGTCGGTTCCCGTCCGGTTCCCGGACGCGGCGGGCAGGGGGTGTTCGTCGTCCACGAGCACCACGCCACCCGTGATCACTGGGATCTGCGGCTCGAGATCGACGGGGTCCTGGCCTCGTGGGCGGTTCCGCACGGTCCCTCCATGACCCCGGAGGACAAGCGCCTGGCCGTGAAGGTCGAGGTCCACCCGCTCGAGTACGTCGACTTCGAGGCGGTCATCCCCGAGGGCAACTACGGCGCGGGGCCCATGGTGGTCTGGGACCGCGGCCGCTTCCTGCCCAAGGGCGATCCGGTCGACGGCATCCGCCAGGGCGAGGTCAAGTTCGAGCTCTACGGCTTCAAGCTGCGCGGCGAGTTCACGCTGGTGCGCACCGCCGGCCGCGGCCCGCGCGGCAGTCGCACCCCCAAGGGCGGCGACGAGTGGCTGCTCATCAAGAAGCGCGACGCGTGGAGCGAGGCCTTCGCCGCCGCCGGGCAGCCGCTCGCCAACACGAGCATCCTCTCCGGGCTCTCGGCCGAGGAGCTGGCGACCGGCGCCGAGCGCATCGTGCAGGCCCGCGCCGCCATCGCCGCCACCGGCGCGCCCAGGCAGGCGATCGCGCAGGCCGGCTTCGTGCCCATGCTGTGCGAGACCGCCGAGCAGCCGTTCTCGTCGAAGGACTGGATCTTCGAGCTCAAGTACGACGGCTTCCGCCTGACCGGGTGGGGCGGCGCCGGCGCGGCCACGCTCCGCTACCGCAGCGGCCAGGACGCGACCGCGCGCTACCCGGAGCTCGCCGCCAGCCTGCGCGCCTTGCCCATCCCCGGGCTCGTCCTCGACGGCGAGGTCGTCGTGCTCGACGCCCTTGGCAAGCCGTCGTTCCACGCGCTCGCCGAGCGCGCGCAGATGCCGCGCAAGTCCGACCTCGCGCGCGCGGCGGTGGCGTCGCCGGTCGCGTGGTTCGTCTTCGACCTGCTCGGCGCCGACGGCTTCGATCTGCGCGGCCTGCCCGTGGAGGAGCGCAAGGCGCTGCTCGCGCGCGTCGTGCCGCCCGTGGGCATGGTGAAGCTCGCCGAGCACATCCCCGAGATCGGGGAGGCGTTCCTCGCCGAGGTCGCGCGCCGCGGGCTCGAGGGGCTCGTCGGCAAGAAGCTCGGCTCGCGCTACCGCGCCAACACGCGCTCGAAGGACTGGCTCAAGCTCAAGCACGATCCCGAGGACGACTTCGCGGTGTGCGGCTACACCGCGCCCAAGGGCTCGCGCGCCGGGCTGGGCGCGCTCCACCTGTGCGTGCGCGACGGCGACGCCTGGCGCTACGCCGGCAAGGTCGGCTCCGGCTTCGACGACAAGACGCTCGTCGCCCTGCGCAAGGAGCTGGACGCGGCGCCGCGCTGGCAGCTGCCGTTCCCGCGCCCCGAGGCGTCGAGCGACGCGACCTGGGTCGAGCCGTCGCTCGCCGTGGCGGTGCGCTACCGCGAGTGGCCCGCCGACTCGACCCTGCGCTTCCCGGTGTTCCTGCGCCTGCGCCGCGACAAGCCGGCCCTCGAGTGCGCGATGCCGGCGCGGCACTCGGGCGAGGCGATCGAGCGCGCCGAGCGTGACGCCCGCAAGGACGACGCGCCCGTCGGCGAGGTGCCGCTCGAGGCCGACGTGCGCAAGCGCAACGTCCACCTGTCGAACCTGAAGAAGGTGTTCTGGCCGGACGAGGGCTACACCAAGGGCGACCTCGTCGACTACTACCGCGCGATCGCGCCGTGGATGCTGCCGTACCTCGCCGAGCGGCCGGTCGTGCTGACGCGCTACCCCGACGGCATCGACGGCAAGTGGTTCTACCAGAAGGATCTGCCCGACTGGGTCCCGCCGTGGTTGCGCACCGTGACCTTGTGGAGCGAGGGCAGCCAGCGCGAGATCCACTACCTGCTCGTCGACGACGCCGACGGGCTCGCGTTCCTCGCCAACCTCGGCTCGATCCCGATCCACGTCTGGGCCAGCCGCACCGTCGATCTCGGTCGCCCCGACTGGACGATCATCGATCTGGATCCGAAGGGCGCGCCGAGGGAGCACGTCGTCCCGCTCGCGCTGGCGATCCGCGAGCTGTGCGAGTCGATCGCCTTGCCCACGTACGTGAAGACCAGCGGGCAGACCGGCCTGCACGTGCTCATCCCGCTGGGCGGCCTGCTCACGTTCGAGCAGGCGCGGAATCTCGCCTACCTGCTCGGCATGGTCGTCGAGCGCCGCCACCCCGACATGGCGACGACGCATCGCAACCCGGCGAAGCGCGACGGCCGCGTCTACCTCGACTGGGGGCAGAACGCGCACGGCCAGCTGCTCGTCGCGCCGCTGTCGGTGCGGCCCGTCGCCGGCGCGCCGGTGTCGATGCCGCTCACCTGGGACGAGGTGAAGCCCGGCCTCGAGCCGTCGGCGTTCAACATCACGAACGCGAAGGCGCGGCTCGAGGCGATGGGCGAGGATCCGGTGCGGCCGGTGCTCACCGAGCGACCCGATCTGCTCGGCGCGCTGGCCCGGCTGCAGGCGATCGTCGGCGACGCCTGAGCGACGCCCGCGCTACGGCGCGCGCTCGACCATGTCCATGACGATCGTGTCGCCCTCGAGCCTGGCGTGGAGGAGCGTGGCGCCGTCGGGGTTGTTGTCGGTGGTGCCGGCGCCCATCGCGACGCGCACCAGCTCGCGCGGTCCGGCGGGGGCGTGACGCAGGGCGGCCAGCGCGGTCGGATCGTGGCGGCCGAGCGTCGCGGCGAACGCGCCGGCCTCGAGCACGATCGTCGACGGCAGGAAGCCGAGCGACACCGCGGTCGGCGAGCCGAGCGCGGGCGGGCGGGGCGGCAGCCCGAGCTGGGACGACATCCAGCTGTAGATCGCGTACGGGTCCGTGACGTCGGCGACCAGCTCGACCTGGAGCGGCATGTCCTCGGTCTCGGCGATCTCGTGGATGACGAAGGTCGCGCCGTTCACCGGCGCCAGCACCGGCGCCAGCGAGCGGATCGCCTCCCGCATCGTGGTCGGCGGCGGCGTGACGCCGCAGGCCGTCGCCGTGCCGGCCGCGGCGTCGACGTAGCCGGCCACGGCCTCGAGCGTGGCGAGCGGCGCCAGGCCGACGCCGTAGGTCGCCTCGCCCGCGCGGGCGTCGTCTCCGGGCCAGCGCGGGATCGGGCGGGCGAGCGCGGCCACGGTCTTCGCCAGCGCGGGTGAGGGTCCGATGACGAAGCGCGACTCGCGGGTCTTGCGGTTCGGCTCCGTCGTGGTCGCCGCGATCGGCGGGAACGAGCGCACCAGCGACGCGAGCGCGCGCGGGCACGCCGGCGGCAGCTCGGGCAGGAGCGCGCGTAGCTCGTCGCCACGCTCGACGAGCGCCGCGGCGCGCGCCGGGTCGATGAACAGCACCGGCTCGCCCTCGAGCTGCGGGTAGCGCGCGCGGATCGTCGCGAGCTCGAAGCCGCGCGCGGGGCGGCCGGCGGCGTCGCCGACGAGGTGGGGCAGCACCTTCTCCGCGCGGCGCGAGAACGCCATCACGAGCTGGTCGTCGAGCACGACCGCGACGAGCTGGAGCCCGCTGTCGAACGTCCACGTGCGGTACGTGTGCTCACCCCAGCGCAGCGCCGGGTCGTCGAGGCCCGCGTCCTTCAGCGCGCGCGCGACGAGGTCGCGCAGGAAGCGGCCGTCGAGCCGGAGGCGCATCACCGGCGTGAGCCCCCAGCCGTAGACGGCGAGCTCGACGCGGCTGGGATCGAGGCCGAGCCGGCCCAGGTCGGCGGCGCCGAGCGACGCGACGGCGCGCAGCGCGACGAAGAGGATGCGCTCGTTCGGCTCCATCGACGCGAGCATGTCGTCGCTCGTCATCTCGAGCACCGGCGAGAGCTCGGCGCGGAGCTCGTCGAGGATGTCGTGGAGCTGGGCGCCGGCGAAGGACGAGCCGGTCGACGACAGGAGGAACGGCGTGTCGGCGGGCACGTGGTCGAGGAGCGACGGCGCGCGCGCCGCTGCGGTCTCGGCGGGCGGCGTGGTCGGCGGACGGGACGACGACGAGCAGGCCACCGCGGCGACGAGGACGAGCGCGACGCCGAGCACGACGCCAGGAGCGACACGAGACCGGCTCATCGCCGCACTATCGTCGAGCCGGCGCCTGGAGGAAAGCGAGGAGTGCGCGGTTGAACGCCGCCGGGTCCTGCCACATCGCGAAGTGCGAGACGTCGGCGAGGACCACCAGCTCGGCGTCGGGCACGAGCGCGACCAGCTGCTCGACGTGCGTCCGCCGGATGATCTCGTCGTGCTCGCCGTGGAGGACGAGGAGCGGCGCGCCGATGCCGCCGAGCTGCGTCTCGGTGTACGCCGGCTCGCGCTTCCACATCGCGCGCAGCTCCTTGCGGAGGGCGGCGAGCTGCGTCGGGTCGGGCGCGAGGCGCTCGTACTCGGCGGCGCAGCGCGCGAAGTAGGCGGTGAACGGCGTGCCCTTGCCGGCGGGCTTCGTCCCGGCGCGCGTGTAGTTGGTGCCGGTGACCGCGAGGCGCGTGACCCGGCCGGGGTGGTGGATGGCGACGTCGAGCGCGACGATGCCGCCGTCGCTCCAGCCGACGAACGCGGCCTGCGCGAGCCCGAGGTGATCGAGCACCGCGATCGTGTCCTCCGCCATCCGGTGGTAGCCGAGGCGGCGCTTGCCACGCGTGCCGCGCGTGCTGCGGCCGTGGCCGCGGCTGTCGAGGACGACGACGCGGAAGGCCCTGGCCAGCGCCGGCACCTGTGCCGCGAAGTCGTCGGCCGAGCCCATACCGCCGTGGAGCAGGACGACCGGCGGCGCCCCTGCGTCGCCGTACGTCGCCCAGTAGATCGTGGCGCCGCCGTCGATCTCGACGCGGCCGCTCGTCGCCGGCGTGGGCATGGCCGGGGGAGGAGACAGCTGCCGCCAGCGCGGCGTGTCGGCGGCGGCCGGCGCCGGCGTCGCGGTCGTGCTCGCCGCCACGGCGAGCGCCAGGACCGCGAGCGCCCGGCTCACGCGAGCCCGGCCTCGAGCCGCTGCTGCCGCGACGTCTTGCGCGAGCCGTCGGGGCTCCACCCCGGCGGTCCGAACACGTACCTGAACGCGTCGCCCACCGAGCGCGCGTGGCGGACGTCGTGAGCGATCGCGCGCCACTCGTGGAACGCGATGTGGAACGGGTTGTACGTCGTCAGGTTGGTCGTGAGGCCGTAGCTCACCTTCTCGGTCTCCGGCTCGAACGTGCCGAACAGCTTGTCCCAGATGATGAGGATGCCACCGTGGTTGCGGTCGAGGTAGCGCGCGTTGGCGCCGTGGTGGACGCGGTGGTGGCTCGGCGTGTTGAAGATCCGCTCGAACCAGCCGAGCTTCCCGATCGCCTCGGTGTGGATCCAGTACTGGTAGAGGAGCGAGATGGCCTGCTGGAGCAGCACCATCCACGGCGCGAAGCCGAGGAGCGGCAGCGGCAGCCAGAACAGCGGGCCGGTGAACGGCGTGGTCCACGACTGGCGCAGCGCCGTCGAGAGGTTGTAGTGCTCGCTCGAGTGGTGGTTGATGTGCGCGGCCCAGAAGAAGCGGACCTCGTGCGAGGCGCGGTGGAAGGCGTAGTAGCAGAGGTCCTCGGCGAAGAAGAGGAGCACGAACGTCCACCACGCCGTGGGCAGCGTGAACAGGCGATGCTCGTAGAGCACGACCATGAGCGCCACGGTCACGAGCTTGGTGCCGGCCGCGATGATGACGTTGCCGAGGCCCATGGCCAGGCTGGCCAGCGTGTCGGGGCGCGTGTAGCCCTTCACCGCCGGATCGTCGCGGTGCCGCCTGGCCCACGCGCGCTCGATCGCGATGGTCAGGAGGAAGACGGGGATCGCGACGTAGATGAGGACGGACATGGCGCGTTACTCACTCCGGTGGCTGCGCGCGAGCTCGCGGCGGGCGAGGCGCTCGAGGAAGGCGAGGTGCGCGACCTCCTCCTCGGGATCCGGGCAGAAGAGGCCGACGGCGGCGCCCTGCATCGCGTAGACGATGGCGAGGACGGCGTCCTCCATCTCCGGGTTGGAGACGGCGGCGTCGGGGAAGAGCTGGCGCGCGCGCGTGAGGATCGTGGCCTGGTGGCGGTCGATCACCGGCTCGAGCCCCTCGGCGAGCGCCGTGTCGGTGCGCGCGGCGACGTAGATCTCGAGGACGACGCGCATCTCGGGCCGGCGGAAGACGCGCCAGAGCGCGGCGCACGCGGCCTTCACCGGATCGGGTCCTTCGACTCGCTTCGCTCGCTCAGGACGAACGGGCTTCTTCGTCTCCCCGGCGAGCTCCTCGCCGAAGCCGACGACGAGGTCGGCGAGGATCGCCTGGACGACGGCGACGAGCAGGTCGGTCTTCGTCGGGAAGTGACGGAAGACCGTGCCGTGGGACACGCCAGCGCGCTGCGCGACCACCGCCGTCGGCGTGTTGTGCAGCCCGAGCTCGACCAGCGCCGCGCGCGCCGCCGCGACGAGGCCCTCGCGGGTGCGGATGCTGCGGGCCTGCAGGACGGGCACGGACCGGAGATACCAGAAAGAAAGTGAGTAGTCACTCACTTTCTTTCTGGCGTCGTTTTGCTACCTTGCGTGGCGTGAAGGGCCTGGCACTCGCCGTCGCCCTGGTGGCCCTGAGCATCGGGGCAACCAGCGGTACCGCCTCCGCGCAGCCGCGCGGCTTCGATCCCGACGCCGTCTACGCGGTGCCGCTCGCCGACTCGGCGCGCCGTGGCCCCGACGACGCGCTCCTCACGATCGTCGAGTTCTCCGACTTCGGCTGCCGCTACTGCATCCGCGCGCAGCACACGCTCGAGCAGCTGGAGCGGCTCTACCCGGGGCAGGTGCGCTGGGTCTTCCGACACTTCCCGCTCGACGAGGACGAGGGCACGCTCGCCGCCGAGGCCGCGGTCGCCGCCACCAACCAGGGCAAGTTCTGGCCGATGCACGATCGCCTGTTCGCGGTGCGCGGGCAGGTCGATCGCGCCGCGGTCGAGCTCTACGCCGCCGAGCTCGGGCTCGACCTCACCCGCTTCCGCCACGATCTCGACAGCGGCGCCGCGCGCAAGGTCGTCCTCCGCGACTGGCAGGACGGCGTGCGGCTCGGCATCTCCGGCACGCCGGCGTTCTTCGTCAACGGCCGCGCCCTCCACGGCGCGCGGCCGCTCGCGGCGTTCTCGCGCGTCGTCATCCAGGAGCTGAAGCGTGCGCGCGATGCGGCGGCGGCCAGGCCGGCCGACCTCTACAGCGCGCTCGTCGCCGACGGGCGCACGACCGCGGACATCGAGGATCCCGAGCCCGAGCCGATCGAGCTCGACCCGATGCAGATCTATCGCATCGGCCTCGGCCTCCCCGGCCACGCCGCCGGGCCGGCCGACGCGCTCGTCACGGTCGTCGTGTTCAGCGACTTCGAGTGCCCGTACTGCGCGCGCATGGTCCCGACCATCCACCGGCTCCGCAAGGAGCGGCCCGACGTGCGCGTGGTCTACCGCCACATGCCGCTCACCAGCCACGACGGCGCCGATCTCGCGGCGGAGGCGGCCGTCGTCGCCGGGCGCGCCGGCAAGTTCTGGGCGTTCCACGATCAGATCTTCGCGAAGATGGGGACGCCGCTCACGCGCGCCGTGGTGCTCGACGCCGGCAAGGCCGTCGGCCTCGATCGCAAGGAGCTCGCCGCCGCGCTCGACGATCATCGCTACCGCGATCTCGTGCTCGCCGAGGCCGGGGCCGCGGGCGCGCTCGGCGCGTCGGGTACGCCGACCCTGTTCGTCAACGGGATGCCGATCGCGGGCGCGGTCCCGTACGAGCAGCTCTCGCTCGTCATCGACGCGCAGCTCGTGGCGGCTCGCGACCTCGTGGCGCGCGGCGTGCCGCAGGAGGACGTGTACGGCGTGATCGGCCTGGCCGCCGGCGCGTCCGAGACGGGCGATCCGCGCCGCCTGCCGCGCCCGACCAGCTTCGGCCACATCGAGATGGGCCCGGTCGAGCGCGAGGCGGCGATCGTCTCGGCATGCCGCGCCGGCGAGGGCGACGAGGCCAAGGCGCTGGCCCAGGCCGGCGGCGGCGCGCGCGCGCGCGCCGTGTGCGGCGATCTCGGCGTCGACCTGCCGGCGGCGCCGCCGCCGCGCGCGCCCCGGAAGACGCCAGCGCCGTCGCCGGACCCGGCGGGCACGCGATGACCCACGCGCAGGATCCGCGGTTCGACGTCGACCTCTTCGTGATCGGCGGCGGCTCGGGCGGCGTGCGCGCGGCGCGCATCGCCGCGACCCACGGGGCGCGCGTGGCGATCGCCGAGGCGAGCCGCTGGGGCGGCACGTGCGTCGTGCGCGGCTGCGTGCCCAAGAAGCTGCTCGTCTACGCCAGCGCCGCCGGCGCGCAGCTCGCCGACGCGCGCGCGATGGGCTGGGACGTCACCGTCGGCGGCCACGACTGGCCGGCGCTCGTCGCCGCCAAGGACACCGAGATCACGCGCCTGTCGAACGCGTACCTCAACAACCTGAAGAGGGCCGGCGTCGTCATCCACGACGGGCGCGCGCGCCTCGTCGACGCGCACACCGTCGACGTGGCCGGCCAGCGCGTGCGCGCGGCGTTCATCCTCGTCGCCACCGGCGGCGTGCCGCGCAAGCCGGACATCCCCGGCGGCGAGCTGATGATCACCTCCGACGAGGCCTTCCACCTGCCGGCCCTGCCGCGGCAGATCGCGGTCGTCGGCGCCGGCTACATCGGGGTCGAGTTCGCCCACATCTTCGCCGGCCTCGGCGCGCAGGTGACGCTCGTGCACCGCTACGAGCGCGTCTTGCCCGGCTTCGATGCCGACCTGCGCGCGTGCGTCGAGGACGGCCTGGTGCGCGCCGGCATCCGCGTCATCACCGACGACGAGCCGCGCGCGGTGGAACGCGCGGGCGACCAGCTCGCGATGACGCTGCGTGGCTCGACCGTCCTGGCGGACCTGGTGATGGCGGCGACCGGCCGCCGCCCCGCGACCGACGGCCTCGGCCTCGCCGAGCTCGGCGTCGCGCTCGACGCGCGCGGCGCGGTCGTCGTCGACGAGTGGTCGCGCACGAGCGTCGAGCACATCTTCGCCGTCGGCGACGTCAGCGGCCGCGTCGCGCTCACGCCGGTCGCCATCCGCGAGGGCCACGCCTTCGCCGACACCGTCTTCGGCGGCCGCCCCACGCCGGTGCCGCGCGACTGCATCCCGACCGCCGTCTTCTCGCAGCCGGCGTGCGCGTTCATCGGCCTCCCCGAGGATCTGGCGCGCGCCCGCGGCCTCGACATCACGGTCTACGCGACGCGCTTCAAGCCGATGCGCCACGCGCTCACCGGCCGCGACGACCGCACCTTCATCAAGATGGTCGTCGACACCGCCTCGCGCCGTGTCCTCGGCCTGCACATGGTCGGCGACGACGCGCCCGAGATCGTCCAGGCCGCCGCCGTCGCCGTCACCATGGGCGCGACCAAGGAAGACTTCGACCGCACCTTCGCGCTCCACCCCACCGTCGCCGAGGAGCTCGTCCTCCTCCGGTGACGCGTCAGCGCAGCCAGGCCTCGACGATGCGCACGGCGCGCGCGCTCGGGGCGTGCACGGGGCCGATGAGATCGACGTGATCCTCGGGGGCGCGCAGGGCGGGGCGGGCGAAGCCCGCGTCGGTGAGGCCGGCGGCGGCGGCGGGCTCGTCGGGGTAGTGGAAGTGGATGCGGCCGCGCACGAAGACGCCGAGGAGCCCGGCGAAGACGCGCTCGACCGGGCGGGCATGCTCGCCGAGGTGGAGGTCGGCGATGTAGAGGCCGTGCGGGAAGCGGCCGAGGGCGCGCGAGAAGCGGCCCCACATGCCGGCGACCGACGCGGCGTCGAAGTAGTTGAGCAGGCCCTCGGTGATGATCGCGGTGCCGCGCGCCGGGTCGAGGCCGGCGGCGATCGCGTCGACCGAGGTGTCGCCGGCGTCGGCGGTCGCGTCGATCTCGACCACGCGATGGTGGGCCGAGCCGCCACCGGCGCGCTCCAGGAGCTCGCGCTTCTTGGCGGCCATGGCCGGGAGGTCGGCCTCGATGTACGTGAGCGCGTCGCCGTGCGCCTTCGCGAAGCGATACCCGCGGGGCGAGAGCCCGCAGGCGACCTCGATCACCTGGCTCACCTGGCCGCGCTCGATCGCGCGGCGGAGCAGCGCGTCGATCAGATGATGGCGCGCGAGCAGGAACCCATCGAGCGTGCCCTGTCCCGTCGCGGCCATGGCCTTGTTGGCGGGGACGAGCGCCTGATAGAGGAAGCGGCCGGTCGGTGTGGCGAACGCGGGGTGCGAGAGCCCGTGTTGCAACCAGGTATAGCCCGTGTAGTGGGCCGTCGGGCTGATGCGAACCGAGCTGGATCGGATGGCCACCAACGCATCATAAGCGTTACGCTTTCTGGGAGTTAGTGAATGCCACGAGACGCGCACGGGGGGGCTGTGGTATACACTGAACATCAGACCAGTAGAGTAGACGAAGGTCATGCGAATCGCGTGCGTCTACATACCGTCGTTCCCGCTGCAGGCAGCGCTCGCCGGCTCTCCCGATCGGGAGAGCACCGGGTCGATCGCCATTGTCTCGCACCCGAACGCCGCCGGTTCGCCGGTCGTCGTCGCGTGCTCGCGCGCGGCGTGGCTCGCGGGCGTGCGTCCGGGAACGACGGCGACGGTCGCGCGCACGGCGGACCCGGACCTCCAGTGCCGGATGGCGGACGTCGCCGCCGAGCGGGCGCTCGTGCGCGCGGTCGGTGACGGTCTCCTCGGCCTGTCGCCGCGCGTCGAGCTCGGTGGGGAGCCGCGGGGGCAGCACCACGTGATGTACGCGGCGGTCCCGCCGGGGAAGCGCGGCTCGTGGTTCGGCAACCGGGTGCGCGAGCTCCTGACGCTGTTCGGGCTCCGTGGTCGCATCGGGATCGCCGACGATCGCTTCACGGCGATGGTCGCCGCATCGACGACGGCGAGCGAGGTCGAGGACGCGGTGGTGTGCGTGCCGCGCGGTGGCTCGGCGGCGTACCTCGCGCCGCAGCCGCTGTCGCTCCTGCAGCTCGGGCCCGAGGTGCTCCACATGCTCGAGGCGCTGGGCGTGAAGACGCTCGGCCAGTTCGCCGAGCTGCCGCCGCCGTCGGTCATGCGGCCGGACCGCGGCGGCTGGGACGCGGACTTCCAGGCGCTCGCGCGTGGTGATGGCGGTGCGGGGATGACGCCGTACACGCCGTCGGGCCCCATCTCGGAGCGGGTGGATCTGTCCGTGGCTCCTTCGGTGGGCGTCGCGGTCGAGCAGCTCGCGCGCCGGCTGGCGGCGCGGCTGGCCGGTCGCTGCGGGGACGGGACGGCGGTCGAGCTCATGGTCCGCCTCACGGGCGCCGCGGCGCTGCCGGCGATCCGCTCGGTGCTCGTGCCCGAGGCCGACGCCGAGGAGCTGGCCGACGCGATCGGCCGAGCGCTCGACGGGCAGGCGTGGACGACGATCGAGGCGATCGCGCGTCCGGAGGCCGCGGCCCCGGTGGTGACGCAGACGTCGACGGTGGTCGCCGAGCCAGCGCGACACGAGCTCGAGCCGGTCGCGCCGCTGGTCCTGCTGCCGAGTCCGGCGGCGTACAGCCGCTCCGGAGACGAGCGCATCGAGCACCGGCGCACGCGGCGTGGCAAGCAGCGGCCGCGCATCGGCGCCGGGCAAGCGCGCTTGTTTGCCGGCGACTGAACGTCGCCGGTGGTTGCCGGGGGACCGAGCGTGGTAAGCAGCCAGCCACCATGTCCGAGAACCTCGAGGCCCAGCTCCGGTCCCAGCTCACCACTGCCATGAAGGCGAAGGATCAGCGCACCGCCAACCTGGTGCGCATGATCAACACCAAGATCATGGAGCGGCGCACGGCGAAGGACTTCACCGGCCAGGTCGACGACAAGCTCGTCCTCGAGGTCATCCAGTCCTACAAGAAGCAGATGGAGAAGGCGCGCGCCGACTTCGTCGCCGCCGGTGACAAGGGCAAGGCGCAGGTCGAGGAGATCGACTTCGAGCTGGCGTGGTGCACCAAGATGCTGCCGGCCCAGGTCGGCGAGGACGAGCTCCGCGCCGCGGTCGCGTCGGCCGTCGCCGCGCTGCCCGCCAAGGATCCCAAGATGGCCGGTCGCATCATCGGCGCGATCAAGAAGCAGTACGGCGATCGCGCCGACGCGCAGCTGGTGAAGAAGCTCGCCGACGAGGCGCTGTCGGGCTGACCGGGCCGGCCGCCCGGTCGACGTTCAGACGGCGACGGGCAGGACGCGGCGGCGGACGAGCTTGATCGACAAGAGGCGGTACAGCATCTTGCTGACCTCGAAGCTGCCCATCCGCGACTTGCGGACGATGTCCTTCACGGTGTTCTTGCCGTTCACGAGCTCGAGGATCGCGAGCTCCTCGCGGGTCAGGCGGCCGCGGCCCATCTGCGCGACGGCGTCCTCGTTGCGCAGGAACACGAGGTCGAAGTCGTCGATCGCGCGCTCGATGAGGTGCCACTCGTCGACGCGGCGGAAGCCCTCCATGAGGATGGCCTCGACGTCGAGCTCGAGCGACGCCTCGACGACCGGCGCGGGCAGGTCGCGCCCCGCGGTGAACTCGAAGCGACCCCAGCGCCAGCGCAGCGTCTCGTAGACGAGCTCCGCGGTCTGGCGCGCGAGCGCGGTCTTGAGGTCGCTGGGGCCGAGGTAGCCGAGCCGCACGAGCTGGCCGCCGATGAGGCGGGTGCCGGCCGGGGTCTGCTGACGCGACCCGAGGAAGCCGTCGAAGTCCTGCCGGTTCATCAGCTCGGCATCGACGATGTAGCGGCCGAGGAGCAGGTCCTCGGGGATGCCCTCGCCGAGGGCCTGATCGATGCGGCCCTTGCGGAAGTAGAGGTCGATCCGGGCCGAGCCGCGCGTGACGTGCAGGACGCCCGACTGCTCCTGGTGATCGATGAGCTGGAGGACCTCGGCCAGCGGGACCACCCGCAGATCGCCGGTGAGCGACGGGCCGTCCGCGACGAGCGCGCCGAGATCGACCTGCGCGAGGATGTCGCCGAGGCTGCGATCGTCGAGCGCGGAGCGGGCGGCGTCGGCGATCGCCCCCGCGTCGGTGGGGATGCGACTCTCCTCGCCGCCGTGATCGGCGTGCGCGGCGTTGGCCAGGCCGAAGAGCGCCGCGACCCGCGCGCCCACCGCCTCGGCGAGCGCGGAGCGCAGGCGCGCCATGGTCGCCGCGCGCGCGCCGTCGTCGTCGGCGGCGAGCGCGCTGTCGCCGCCGTCCCCGGCCTCGCTGGCCTCGCCCGGCGGGCCGCCGTTGCCCTTGCCGTACTTGGTGATCGTGTGCTGCACCACCGCCGTGATCGCCTCGGGCGAGAACGGCTTGGTGATGTAGTCGACGATGCCCATCACCTTCACGAACCGCTCGCCGACCTGATCGCCCTTGGCGCTCATCAGGACCACCGGCACCTCGCGCAACGAGGCGTCGTTCGCGAGCTCGCGGCAGACCTGGTAGCCGTTCATCTTCGGCATCACGAAGTCGAGCAGGATGAGGGCGGGCACGTGCGCACGCGCGGCCTCGAGGCCGGCCTCGCCGTCGGGTGCGGCCACCACGTCGAAGCCAGCCTTGGTGAGGACCAGCTGCACCACCCGGACGATCGTCGGGCTGTCGTCGATGACGAGTACACGCTCCCCGGCCATGCGCGCGCGCATCGTAGAAGGGCACACACGTACGACGCAAGGGGCTCGGGACGCTTCACCGCCTGGGGGTGTAGGGAGGGTTCGCTCATCGACGCCGTGCGTCGCTGCCCACGCCTCGCACAATTGGTTCTGTCAGACGCCGCGTGGTAGTCTGGCGTCGCCTTCGACCATGGCGCCGCCAGGTCACAACCTCGACAAGTACCCGAGGAGGTTCGGTAAATACCACCTCCTCGGTCCCCTGGCGCAAGGCGGGATGGGAGCCCTTTACCTCGCGGTGACCGGGGATCGCGGGCTCGAGCGGTTGATGGTCATCAAGACCGTCCTGCCGCACCTTGCCGACAACGAGTACGTCGCCCGCTTCCGGGACGAGGCCAAGGTCGTCGTCAAGCTGTCGCACGGCAACCTGATCCCGGTGTTCGACGCGGGGCAGGTGGGCGGCGAGCTGTTCCTGGCCATGGACTTCGTCGAGGGCCGCGATCTGCGCGCGGTGTGGAACCGCTGCGCCAAGAAGCAGGTCGCGTTCCCCATCGACATCGCGGTCTACATCATCAAGGAGCTGTGCCGCGGCCTCGCGTACGCGCACGCGTTCCCCGATCTCGAGCTGGTGCACCGCGACGTCTCGCCCCCCAACGTGCTCATCTCGTACACGGGCGAGGTCAAGCTGACCGACTTCGGGCTGGCGTCGTCGACGCTCAAGCTGGAGAAGACCGCGCCCGGCATCATCTACGGCAAGGTCGCGTACATGTCGCCCGAGCAGGCGCGCGGCGAGCGCCTCGACGGGCGCAGCGATCAGTACGCCGCCGCGATCGTGCTCTGGGAGTTGCTCACCGGTCGCCAGCTGTTTCCCCCGGGCAAGGAGCAGCCGCAGGATCTCCTGGCGCGCGCGCGCAACCCCGAGGTGCTGAAGCCGAGCAAGCGCGCGCCGCGCGTGCCGACCGAGCTCGACGACATCGTGGTGCGAGGGCTCGCCGCCGCGCGCGCCGATCGCTACGGGACGTGCGACGAGATGCGGCAGGCGCTCCAGGGCTGGCTCGCGGCCAACGCGCCGACGACCGACTCGTCGCGCATGTCGGAGTTCATCCAGGAGCTGTTCGCGGAGGACATCGCCACCGATCGCGCCGAGCGCGAGGCGATGATGAACAACCTGCGCAAGCGCGCGATGACGCTGCCGCCCACCGACGAGCTGCGCCAGATCCTCGACAAGTCCGGCGACTACCAGGCCGCGGGGGCGGCCACGTCGACCGCGGCCACGGCGGTGCGGTCGCCCGACTCGGTCGGCCGGCGGGCTGCGGATCGCGGCGATCAGTCGCTCGATCGGCGGCAGCAGCCGGGTGAGCGGCGCGCGATGGGCAAGGCCCGACAGCACGCCGGCGGCGCGATCGCCGCGTCGGCGGCGCAGCAGCACGACGTCGAGCCCGACGACTCGCAACCGATCATCGGCCACATCATCGACGGCCGCTATCGCGTCGTCGAGCTGATCGGCGAGGGCGGCATGGGCAAGGTGTACCTCGCCGAGCACGTCGAGATCGGCAAGCGCGTCGCGCTCAAGGTCCTGCACCCGAGCTACAGCCGCATGCCGGATCTGGTCGAGCGCTTCCGCCGCGAGGCGCGCGCGGCGTCGAAGATCGGGCACCCCAACATCGTCGACGTGACCGACTCGGGTACGACGGCCGACGGCTCCGCGTACTTCGTGATGGAGTACCTCGAGGGCGTGGAGCTGGGCGGCGTGATCGAGCGCGAGGGTGCGCTCGAGCTGGCGCGCGCGATCCGCATCGCGCAGCAGATGTGCCGCGCGCTCGCCGGCGCGCACGCCGCCGGCATCATCCACCGCGATCTCAAGCCCGAGAACGTCTTCCTCACGATCCGCGACGGCAACGCCGACTTCGTGAAGGTGCTCGACTTCGGCATCGCCAAGACGACGGAGGCGGAGGACCTGCGCGAGCGCCGGCTGACCAGCCCGGGCATGGCGATGGGCACGCCCGAATACATGGCGCCCGAGCAGGCCGCGGGTCGCCAGGCCGACGCGCGCTGCGACGTCTACGCGCTCGGCGCGATCCTCTACGAGATGCTCACCGGCGTGCCGCCCTACCAGGGCGACAACTTCATGGAGATCCTCACCAAGAAGGCGACCGTCGATCCGGTGTCGCCCAGCCACCTGCGCTCGACGATCCCCGCGCAGGTGAGCCAGCTGGTGATGCAGGCGATGGCGCGCAACCCGGAGGATCGTCCGCCGTCGATGGAGGCGTTCGCGTACGAGCTGACCAAGTGTCTGTCGGGGCGCGGCGTGGCCGTGGCCAACGTCCTCGGCATGACCACCGACCAGCACCTCGTGGCGTCGCTCAACCCCGGCATGCCGGCGCGCGTGATCGACTCGGGCGCGGCGCGGTCGCACACGTCGTCGCCGGCGATCGGCCTGCCGCACGGCGGGCTCATGTCCTCGCCGCGCGGGTCCTCGAACCCTGCGATCACGGCGCCCATCGTCGCGTCCATGCCCGCGCCGGGGACGGTGATGCCGTCGCAGATCCCGGTGGCGACGCCGAGCGTGCCGATGATGGCGGCGCAGACCTCGCCCGGCATGTCGATCGACAGCCGCGACATCGCCTACGACGGGCTCTCGGTGCCGGTGCACCAGCGCTCCGGGCTCGCGACCTTCTTCTGGGTGCTCCTCGCCGGCGTCGTGCTCGGCGGCCTCGGCGTCGTCCTGTTCGTGGCCGCGGGTGAGCGCGGCAAGGACGGCGCGGCGGGATCGGCGGTCGCGGCCGAGCCGGTCGGCGTACCCGACGCGGGCGCGGAGACGCCGTCGCTCGACGCGGCGCCGGTGATCGATCGCGGCGGCGGCAGCGGCACCGGCAAGGCGAGCGGCGACGGCGGCAAGGGCTCGGGCGATCGTGACGGCCCGCGGACGGGGCGCGATCGCGACTCCACCGGCGGAGGCGGCGGCACGGCGAAGGCGTCGGGCAAGGGCTCGGGCTCGGGCTCGGCGTCCGCCTCCGGCGACGGGGGCGACGATGCGAAGGGGGGCGTGCCGAAGAACGAGAAGGAAGCGGCGGCGATGCTCGCCGTCGGCGACAAGGCGATGAAGGCGCTCGACTGGCCGGGCGCGATCGATGCCTACCAGAAGGTCATCCAGAGCAAGCACTACAGCGGGCAGGCGTACCTCGGCCTGGCCAAGGCGACCTGGCAGAACAAGAACGTCGACGGCGCGATCGTCGCGGCCGAGAAGGCGCTGCGCAACGGCGCCGGCGACGAGGCCCGCAAGATCCTCGGCCACCTGTACTTCCGCAAGCAGAACTACGAGCAGGCCAAGATCTACTACGAGCAGGTCCTCAAGAACGATCCGGACAACGAGGAGGTCCGGCGGACGCTCAACGCGACGCTGGAGAAGCTGGGACAGAAGCCGCGCTGAGCGAGCGCCGCGCGCGATGCGCGCTCCGCTCGCGGGCCTCGGGCCTCGGGCCTCGGGCCTCGGGCCTCAGCCGGAGGGCTTCAGGCCTACGAGAGCCGCCTCCGGAGCTCGTCCGACGATCTTTCACCTGACGCCCGACGCCTTCTTCCCGAGGCCCGAGGCCCGAGGCCCGAGGCCGTGACTAGAACGTCGTCGCGAACGAGGCAGCAAACCCCGCAGGGGTTGCGGCCACCGTGAGCGACCGTTCCTGTCGCCGATCCTGCCAGTACATCCAACCCGCGGTGCCGAGGAGCGCGGCGCCGGCGGTGATCGTGAGGAGGCCGCCCGCCGTGGTCTCGTAGGTGCGAGGGCAGGTGCCGGCGACGTCGCAGGTGCCGCTGCCGTCGAGCGAGAGCAGGAAGATGCCGCCGAGGAGGGCGACCGCGCCGGCGCCGCCGGCGGCGTAGGTCAGGTTGCCCCAGCGGCGGCGATCGCTGCCGCCGGGGATCTCGAGGGTGACGTGCTGGTCGGGGCGCGCCTCGACGAAGATCTCCTGACGGATCGACGCGCCGGTCGCGTCGGTGGCGATCGCGTCGTGCGGGCCGGCGACCAGCTCGCCCTTCCACGGCGTCGCGCCGCGCTCGCTGCCGTCGATGCGCAGGCTGGTCGCGGTCGGGCGGGCGTCGACCACGATGGCGACGGTGTCGTCGACCGTCGCGGTGATGGCGTCGCGCACGGCGGCGGTCACGCGCTCCTGCAGCTCGGGGACGGCGCACGCGATGCATTCGTCGGTGCGCCGGCGCAGCGCGCGCCCCCTGACGTCGACGAGCGAGATCGCCAGCGTGTAGAGCTCGCCCTTGGCATCGACCGCGATGGTGACGAGGCGGCTCGCGCCGACGGCGCTGGCGAGGCGCGTGTGGCACTCGGCCGTGTCGCAGCTCTCGAGCTCGGGCACGGCCGCGAGCAGGCGACCGACGGTGTCGGGCGGAACCAGCGCGGCGCCGCCCGCGGTCAGCCCCTCGGTCGCGGCGGCGCGCAGCGCGGCGCCGAGCGGCGCGGGTGCGCTCCCGCCGACGGTGATCGCGCCGATGGCGTGCAGCGCAGGCGGCTTCTCCATGTCGGCGGCGGCCGGCGACGCCCAGGAGGCCCAGGAGGCGGTGATGGTGCCGGCGAGGAACGTGGCACCGACCAGCCAGGGGCGCTTCATCGGCGGCGACGATATCACGCGTGATCTTCGCGCGCGATCTACGAGCGCGGTCGCCGCGCGCGCGCCGCGTCGATCAGGGCGCCGAGCTCGTCGGCGGTGAGCTGACGGTCGGCGCGCGCCGCGATCCGGCCCTCGTGATCCAGGACGATCGTGATCGGGATCGCCGGCAGCGCACCGAGCGGGCTCTGTCCGGCGCGCGTCGCCTCGTCGGCGAGCGCGATGAGGTAGGGGGCGCCGGCGCCGCTCCGCCATGGGGCGACCAGCATCCGCCCCTCCGGATCGAGCGCCACGCCGATGACGACGACGTCCTCGGCGAGATCGGCGGCGGCGAGGGCCTCGACCTCGACCTGCGCCGCCAGCGACCACGTCGTGAAGACGTGGAGCACGACCACCTTGCCGCGGTAGGACGCGAGCGCGATCTCGCCGCCGTCGACGGCGGGCAGCGCGAGCTCGACCGGCGGTCCATCAGGCGCCACCGGCGTGGTGGCGGGCGCGGCCGGCTTGCCGCCGCAACCGGCGGCGCCGAGCGCGAGCCCGAGCGCGACCGTCGCGGCGAGCGACCTCACGACGCCCGCCGCAGCGACCACGCCAGGAGCGGCGGCGTGACCAGGGTCGTGACCATGACCATCAGGACGATCGCCGCGTACGTCTCCTGGGCGATCACCGGCTCGTCACCGAGCATGAGCGAGGCGCCGGTCGCCGCGAAGATGAGCCCGACCTCGCCGCGCGGGATCATCCCCAGCCCGACCGACAGCTTGTCCACGCCCTCGCCGTAGGCGACCAGCGAGCACGCCTGCTTGCCGACGATGGCGGCGACGGTCAACGCGCCGGCCATGGCCAGGGCCTCGGTGTTGCCGAACGCGCTCAGATCGACCGCGGCGCCGGTGAGGACGAAGAAGATCGGCGTCAGGAACTGCCCCAGCGGCTCGAGCCGCTCCTCGAGCGGCTTGTCGCCCTTGGAGAGGTGATCGTGGAACATCACCTCGTCGAGGATGAGGCCGGCGGCGAAGGCGCCGACGATCGCCGCGAGGCCCACGGCGTGCGCGGCCCACGCCGCGGTCAGGCACACACACAGGGACGTCGCGAGCAGGACGCCGTGCACGCGCAGCACGCTGGCGGCGCGGTAGAGGCGCTTCGAGACCCAGGGCCCCAGGGCGATGGCGACGGCCAGGAACCCGACCGCCTTGCCGATGATGATGAGGACCGCCACGGCGTCGAGGCTCTTGCCGCTGTTGGCGCCCGCGACGAGGCCGGAGACGACCGCCAGCACGATGAGGCCGAGGACGTCGTCGATCACGGCGGCGCCGAGCACGACCCGGCCGGTCGGCGAGTCGATGCGCCCGAGGTCCTTGAACACCCGCGCCGTGATCCCCACCGACGTCGCGGCGAGGACGGCGCCGATGAACAGGTGCGCATGCCAGCTGCGGTCGGGAGCGAGCAGGGCGTGCAGCCCGTAGCCGAGGCCCATCGGCAAGATGACCCCGACGCACGCGACGACGAACGCCGCGACGCCGACCCGCGCCATCGCGCCCATGTTGGACTCGAGACCGACCTGGAAGAGCAGGAGGATGACGCCCAGCTCGCCGAGGAAGGCGAGGTTGTGGTCGCCGATCGCGAAGTCGAGGACGTGCCAGCCGAGGAGATCGAGGTTGCCGATCACGATGCCGGCGGAGAGCTCGCCGAGCACGGCCGGCATGCCGATGCGCTCGAACAGATCGCCGCACAGCTTGGCGGCGCCGAGCATCACGGCGAGCGCGATGAGGAGGTTCGCGTCCACGGCGCTACCTCACCGCGTCACATCATGCCGCCGGCGGCGACGCTCATGCCGACCTGCATCAGCCACGGCACGTCGCCGGTGACGGCGATCTTGCCGGCGAAGAACGCCTGCGCCGGCTGCAGCGAGCCCGCGCGCAGCTGCTCGAGCGTCGGCACGTCCACGGTCACGGTCGCCGACGGCGCCGCGGCGCCGCCGAGCGCGACGGCCGCCTTCCAGGTGCGGCCGGCGAAGCCGGGGATCTCGACGTTGAGCGTGCCCTTCACCTGCGCGAGCGCCGCCAGCGGCAGCTTGGCCTCGCCGGTGATCGCCGCGGTCAGATCGAGCTGCGGCGGCACCAGCGCGCCCACGTCGCCCTCGCCCCACACCGCGGCGCGGAAGTCGGCCACCGGCTGCCGCAGCGTGACGAGCGCGTCGGCGTCGGCGCCGTCGGTGACGGCGAGCTGGCCGCCGGCGACGCGCAGCGTCCAGGCGCCGCCGCCATCGCCTTCGAGCTCGACGGCGACGACGGCGTCGGGCGCGCTGGCGCCCGCGGCGCGGGCGCGCGCGAAGGCCTCGGGCAGCCACGTCGCGAACAGGTCGGCGCAGGAGAGATCGGCGGGTGGACGAGCGAGCATCGGCGGCAGCTTACTCGGCGGAGGTCAGGGGTGCAGCATCGCCGACCAGGCTTCCTCGTCGGCGGGCGACATGCTGACGATGAGGAGCGCGACCCCGCGCCGCGGCGCGATCTCCTTGCGGATGACGTCGACGCGGGCGTGCGCGCGTCGCTTCGGGCTCATGAGCACGGCGTCGGTCGGGACGCCGAGCGGGAGCACGTCGGGATCGGGAAGCTCCACGAACAGCGCCTTGGTGCCGGCCTCGACGATCGGCGCCGCCGCCAGTCCGCCGACCGCGGCCATGAGGCCGGTCACGGGGCCGCGGACGCCGCCGCGGCGCTCGACGTCGTCGTCCTCGTCGGCCTCGGGCATCACCAGGGTCACACCAGCGAGCCGGCGAGCCAGTCGGCCAGCTCGCCGACCGAGGTCACCATCGAGTTGGCGCGCCGCAGCCGCTCGGACAGCGTCTTCACCACCTCGATCAGGACGGCGTTGCCGGCCTGCGGATCGCTCTGGAAGAGGTTCTGCAGCGACAGGTAGGGCAGGCGATAGAGGAACGAGGCGTCCTCGGCCAGGACCGTCGCCGATCGTGGCGCCGGCTCGACCAGCGCCATCTCGCCGAAGAACTCCCCGGGGCCGAGACGCGCGAGCGAGTGGCCGTGCTTGGCGACCGCGACCTGACCGGTGAGGACGAGGTAGAGCGCGTCGCCGAGGCTGCCCTCCGCCACCACGACCTCGCCGGGTGAGAAGGTCTCGAGCTCACCGGCAGCGACGATGTGCTCGAGCTGCTCGGCGTTGAGGCGAGCCAGGAGCGGGTGGCGCTCCAGGAGCTGTGCGGTCGACACCCGCCCATCTTACACCCCTGGTGCTAACCTGCCCCGCGATGAAGCTCGCTGCCGTCGTCGCGGCCGTCGTCCTGGTTCCTGCCGCGGCCAGCGCCCAGTCGGTGATCCGGCGATACGTCGACGAGCCGACCGCAGGTCTCTACCTGCCGACCACCCCGCTCGCCGGTGATCACGATCCGCGCGCGCTCGTGCTCAACCCGGGCGGGCTCGAGCTCCTCGACGGCAGCGGCCTGGTGCTGGCGATCGACACGATGGACGCCGAGGCCGCGGCCTCGGCCGGCGCCGGCGTCGGGCTCTACTACGCGGGCGTCACGGGGGGCGGCCTCCTGCCCCGGCTCGGCGTCGGGCTCGGCGTCGAGGCGCTCCGCCCGCCGCGCGCGCAGCTCGATCCCGATCCCGGCACGCCCACGCGGCTCAGCTTCGGGATGTCCTTGCCGTTCGGCAGGAGCGGCGGGCTCGGCGTCACGTGGCACCGCTTCGCCGGCGAGACGCCGGCGCGCGGGACGTGGACGGCGGATCTCGGCGTCGCGTATCGCTTCGGCAACCACGCCGCGCTCGGCATGGTCGCCCGCGATCTCGGGGCGCCCACCATCGGTGGCGTGCCGGTGCAGCGCCGCTACGAGCTCGAGCTGACCGGGCGGCCGCTCGGCACCGATCGCCTCGAGGTCGGCCTCGGCGGTCGCGTCGGCGAGCGGCGCGGCGATCTCGACGGCTGGGCTCGGGTCTCGACGCGCGTCGCGCGCGGGGTGTTCCTGCACGCCGCCGCCGAGAGCCGCGAGCTGGTCGTGCTCGAGACCACGGCCAGCGGGACGCGCGAGCTCGAGGAGCGCGATCTCGCGGTGTCGGCGGGCGTCGAGGTCTCGTTCGGCGCGGTGGGCGCGGCGCTCTGGGGCACCGGCCGCCTCGACGAGCGCGGCGACCGGCGGCTGCTCGGCGGCGCGGCGATCGTGCGCTGGTCGTCGAAGCCGGCGCCGGCCGTGCAGGGACGCGGCGATCGCATCGAGCGCATCGAGCTCACCGGCGGCGTCGGGCCGCGCGAGGTGACCGCCGCCGTGCTCCGCCTGCGCGCGATCGCGCGTGATCCGGCGGTGCGTGGCGTCGTGCTCGCGCTCGACGGCGTCGGCGCCGGCTGGGGCTCGATGCAGGAGCTGCGCGAGGAGGTGAAGGCGGTGTCGCGGTCGGGCAAGAAGGTCTTCGCGTACCTCGTCGCCGCGTCGGCGCGCGACTACTGGCTGGCGAGCGCCGCCGACAAGATCTACCTCGACCCCGCGGGCGGCGTGCGCCTCGTCGGCTTCGCGGGCACGACGCTCTACTTCAAGGGCGCGTTCGACAAGCTGGGCGTCTCGGCGCAGTTCGAGAAGATCGCCGAGTACAAGAGCGCGCCCGAGCAGTACACCGAGGTCGAGCCGACCGAGCCGGCGCTCCGCATGCGCAACGAGCTCTACGACAGCCTGTGGGAGAGCTTCATCGCCGGCATCGTCGAGGGGCGCCGCCTCGATCGCGAGACGGTCGAGGAGCTGATCGACGGCGGCCCGTACACCGCCGGGCAGCTCGAGCGGGACACCAGGCTCGTCGACGCCGTGGCAGCGCCCGAGCGCGTCGCCGAGCTGGTGGCGATCGAGCTCGGCGGCCTGGCGCCGGTCACGGAGGCGCCGGCCGAGAAGGACGATCGCTGGAAGCGGCCGTCGGTCGTCGTCATCTACGCCGACGGCGACATCGTCGACGGCAAGTCGATGACCATCCCGTTCCTCGGCCGCAAGCTGGTCGGCAGCGAGACCATCTCGGGGCTCATCGCCGCCGCGCGCGAGAGTCCGGAGGTCGGCGCGATCGTGATCCGCATCGATTCGCCCGGCGGCAGCGCGCTCGCCTCGGAGGTGATGTCACGCGAGGTCTTCAAGACCCGCGGGAGGAAGCCCATCATCTGCTCCATGGGCGACGTCGCCGCCTCCGGCGGCTACTTCCTGGCCGCCGGCTGCGACGTGATCTTCGCCGAGCCGATGACGATCACAGGGTCGATCGGCATCTTCTACGGCAAGTTCGATCTGTCGGGGCTGATGGCGAAGCTCGGCGTCACCAGCGAGACGTTCCGCCGCGGGCGCCGCGCCGACATGGAGAGCATGTACCGGCCGTACACCGACGAGGAGCGCGTCGTGCTCCACGATCGCCTCACGTACTTCTACGGCCGCTTCACCGAGACCGTCGCGCGCGGGCGCGGCATGACCCAGACCCGCGTCGACGAGCTCGGGCGCGGCCGCGTGTGGTCGGGCGCGCAGGCCAAGGAGGTCGGCCTCGTCGATCGTCTGGGCGGCATCGGCGACGCGATCACGCTCGCCAAGGAGCGCATGGGGCTCGGCCCCGACGACAAGGTCCGCGTGATCGCGCTGCCCAGGCCGTCGGCCGGGCTCGTGCAGAAGCTCCTCGGCCTCGGCGCGAGCGCGCGCGAGCCCGCGCTCGGCCTGGGCGATCTGCCGGCGGCGAAGGCGCTCCTCGACGGCATCCCGGCGTCGATCCTCGTCGCTCCCGACGCCGCCCAGGCGCGGCTGCCCTACGACATCGTGTGGGACTGAGACGCGCATGGCGAAGGACCGTTCACGGCCGTTCTCGCGCAAGCACGCGCGCTACTGGATGACCGCGGCCGGCGGCATGGTGATCATCATGGTCGTGAACGTCGTCCTCGGCTTCACGCTGTTCGATCGCGACGAGAAGACGAAGACCGTGCCGGCCTACCAGCCGATCCCGCCGATCCCGGCGTGGGCGTACGACGCCGCCGTCGACGCGCCGCACCCGAACGACCTCGACGCGGGCGTCGACGCCGGGTCGCGATGAGCTCTCCCGACACCGTGCTCACGGGCAAGCAGGATCGTTATCGCGTCGACCGCGAGCTCGGTCGCGGTGGGTTCGGCGTCACCCACCTGGCGCGCCGGGAACGTGACGGAGCCCAGGTCGTGATCAAGCGCCTGCGCATGGACCGGCTCGACGACTGGAAGGCGTTCGATCTGTTCGAGCGCGAGGCCAGGGTGCTGCGCGCCTTGCGCCACCCGAACATCCCCGCCTTCGTGGATCACTTCGAGCTCCAGGAGGGTGGGAAGCTGCGAGGGTTCGCGCTCGTCCAGGAGTACGTCGAGGGCCGGACACTGCGCGAGCTGCAGGGCAAGCTCGACGCGGCGGCCTTGCGTGGCTGCCTCACGCGCCTGCTCGAGGTCTGCCGGTACCTGCACGCGCAGGACCCGCCGGTGATCCACCGCGACATCAACCCCAAGAACGTGCTCGTGCGCGAGAGCGGCGAGCCGGTGCTGATCGACTTCGGCACGGTGCAGAACGCGCTGCGCTCCGCCGACACCGTGTCCTCCACGTCGGCCGGCACCTTCGGCTATGCCCCGAGCGAGCAGCTGATCGGCCGCGCGGTTCCGGCGAGCGACCTGTTCGGCCTGGCGATGACGTACCTGGCGGTCGCGAGCGGGCGCGAGCCGGAGGCGATGCCCTTCGCCGGCAACCGCGTGCAGGTGAGCGAGGTGCTGCGCGGCCACGACGCGCACCCGCGGCTCAAGCTGTTGCTCGAGGAGATGACCGATCCGGACGCCGCGCGCCGTCCCGCCTCGGCCGGCGACGTGCTCGCGCGGATGCAAGGGATCCCGACGACGGCGGCGGCGTCGTCGTCTCCGGCGGTCGCGCTGGTGCCCGCCACCGACGACGACCCCGCCGCGCGAGCCGAGCGCACCTGGCGCGCGCGGGCCGAGCGCGCCCGCGCGGTCGGCGCCGGCGCGGCGAGGCCCGGCCAGGTCCCGGACACCGAGCGGATCAACGCCGCCAGCTTCGACGAGACCGGCGCGCACGCGCTGCTCTCGTTCGGCACCATGGTCTTCACGGGGCCGCCGGTGGCGCGCCTCGAGCTGGCGACCCTGGCGGTGCGCGCGCTCGAGGTCGAGGGAACGCCGGGCCATCCGCACGTCCAGCTCGCCGCCGACGGACGATCCGCGCTGTTCACCTCGTTCGACGACAGCCTCCTGGTCACGTGTCAGCCCGACGGCTCGTCGCGCGCCCACAAGCTGATCGGCGTCCCCTGGCAGGGGCTCGTCGGCGGCGGGGTCGGCGCCTACGCGATCAGCCCCGATCACGCGCAGCTCGCCGTCTTCGAGCGAAAGCTCGCGCTGTTCGACCTCGCCCGTGGCACCGTGGCCCAGACGATCGAGCCCCAGGTGAGGCACTGGGGGCGCAGTCAGGTCCGCTTCGTGCCCGACGGCAGCGCGATCCTCATCGACCAGGTCGCCGACCGATGCCTGGTCGATCCGTCGGGCGAGACCGTGAAGGTCGAGTGGGACGCGCACGCGTTCGCCTCGGACGGGCACGCCGTCGCGATCGCGGAGGACGGAAAGGTCTCGGTGGGCGTGGCCGAGCGCTTCGTCCCGCTGCGCTGGCGCGTGGCTCCGAAGACGATCTGGAAGTCCGCCGAGGATGTGCGGCGGCTCCGCTATTCACCCGACGATCGCTTGCTCGCGGTCACCCTCCGCTCGGATCGGATCGTCGTGATCGACGCGGCCACCGGCGCCGAGCTCCTGAAGATCGACGATCCCCACCGTCCCGGCGCCGGCTTCCGGAACCTCCACGACGTCGGCTTCAGCGCGGACGGCCGGCGCGTGCTGGTCGCGGGGAGCTGCACCGTCCATCCGCTCGCGACCGATCGTGAGGACGCCATCGCGGTCTACTCGCTCACCCAGCGGCGGCCGCTCGGCACGATCCGCCGGCGCGGCGACGAGGGGCTCGCGCTGTACGCGTTCACGCCGTTCGGCGTCCACGGCCCGCTCGACCGCGATCCGGTGAAGCGCATCCTCCTCGACGAGCCGGTCGCCGACGTGCTCGGCAACGGCGCGGCGAGCGGCCTCGACTTCGCCGATCGCGTCGACCACTGGGGCGCGCTGGTCGGCGCCGGGCGGCTCCCGGCCGACCTCGATCTCGCGCCGCTCGTCGAGGCCAGCGCCGGCCTCACGCACCTCCTGCCGATCGCCGTCGAGCGCGTCGCCAACCCGGCGGCCGGCGCCGCGCCGCGTTTCGGCCAGGCCGCGGGCGCCGGTGCGACGCTGCCGGTGCCGGCGCTGCTCGACCAGCTGCGATGGCTGGCCGGCAAGGGTCCCGACGAGCAGGACGCGCTGTTCGAGCCGATGCTCGCCGCCGAGATCGCGCGTGAGGTGGCCGCGCAGCCGAAGCCGGCGGCAGGCGCGCGCGGCTCGCGCTTCTGGCTGGCCGTCGCGCTGGTCGCGCTGGTCGCGCTGGCCGCGGCCGCCGCGCTGGCCGGCCGCTGACCCTCAGGCGGCGGCGCGGCGCTGGTGCTTCCACCAGTGGCGCGCCTGTTCCTGGGTCCACGGCGGCAGGCCGATCGCGTCGAGGCGCTGGAGCACCTCGGTCATCGAGCGCAGGCGCTGCTTGGGCTCCGGGTGCAAGCAGTCGTTGACCAGCTCGACGAGCGCCGAGGGCAGCTCGGGGACGAGCTTGTGGAGGGCGACCGGCGACGCCCGCAGCTGCGCGTTGATCGTCGCCTGCGGCGTCGGCCCCGAGAACGGCACGCGGCCGGCGAGCAGCGTGTAGAAGATCGCGCCGATCGCGTAGATGTCGACGCGCTCGTCGGCCTCGCGGCCGCGCAGCACCTCGGGCGCGATGAAGCCGGGCGAGCCGATGATGAGGCCGGCGTCGGTCGGCGGCCCGCGGTGATCCTCGTCGCCGGGCATGCTGCGGATGCGCTTGACCAGACCGAAGTCGAGCACCTTCACGATGTCGTATTGCTCGCCGCGTACGGTGACCATCAGGTTCGCGGGCGCGAGATCGCGGTGGATGATGCGCTTGCCGTGGGCCTCGCGCAGCGCCTGCGCGATCTGGCGGACGAAGTCGGCCGCCCGGGCCGGCGGCAACGGGCCGTGGGTCGCGATCAGGTCACGCACGGTGATCCCGTCGAGGAGCTCCATCGCGTAGAAGAAGAGACCGTCGGCGGTGACGCCGAAGTCGTAGACCTGCACCACGCTCGGGTGCTGGAGCTTGGCGGCCAGGCGCACCTCGCGCTCGAAGCGCGCCCGCGAGGCCGCGTCGACCAGATCGGGCGCGAGGATCTTGAGCGCCGCTGGCCGCTTGAGCAGGAGGTGCTGTGCCTGGTAGACGACGCCCATCGCGCCGCGTCCGATCTCGCGCTCGACGCGGTACTGGCCGAGGCGCGTCATCGAGTGCAAGCGGCTGCGGTTCGACAGCAGCCACGCGGCGCCGCCGGCGAGGAGGGTCGCCAGGAGCGTGAGCCCGCCGCCGAGCGCGAGCGCGGCGACCGGCGTGGGCACGCCGTGTCGGTCGCCGACGCGCAGGCGCCAGGTGCGCCCGTAGAGCGGCATCGCGATGTCGACGTGGGGCTCGCCGCTGACGCGCGCGGCGGCGCCGGCGCGGGTCTCGTAGAGGAGCTGGACGTCGTCGTCCGTGATGTCATCGAGGGTGACGTCGAGCGACGCCGCGGCATGGTGGCGCGTGATGGCGTCGCCGACCATGTCGCGCACGCGGAAGATGAGGATGCCGACGCCGAGCACGTCGCGGCAGCGCACGAGGGCGTCGGCGGGGACCTGGCTGTTCCGCCAGACGGGCTCGTAGAGGATCACCGACGCGATGTCCCGGGCGTCCTCGACGAGGCGGTAGCGCGGCGAGAAGAGCATGCGTCCGCTCGCGCACGCGCGCTCGAACACCGCGGCCGCCTCCGGGCGAGACAGCACGTCGAACCCGACGGCGGGGTTGTCGGGGACGGCGTAGAGGATGGGCACGTAGCGCGCGCGCTCGGCGGCGGGGACGAGGCCGTTCGCGCCGGGCTCGCGGATCGTCCAGCCCGGGCGACCGTCCGCTTGCACGCGGGCCTCGAGCGCGGCGCGCTCGTTCATCTGCACCAGCGGCGCCCACTCGATCGCGTAGATCCGCGGCGTGCGCCGGTGGACCGACGCGGCGATCGCCTCGTAGCTCGCGCGATCGAGGTCCGGCGCCTGCGCGATCACGGCGTCGATCGTCTGCAGCGCCTCGGCCGGCAGCCGCACGCGCTCGGTGACGGCGAAGCCGAGCTCGGCGGCGGTGCGCTCGAGCGCGTGACGCCGTTCGCGGCGGGCGCGGCCGTCGAGCAGGCGGACGACGGTCACGGTGGCCGCGATCCCGGCGAGCGCCACGATCAGCGGAAGCCACCACCAGCGTCGCCGCATGGGTGAACGGTAACAGGGATCAGTTGACGGAGGCGTCAGCCGCGGCGTTCGCGCGCCCGGTGATCTTCTTGACGAACCACGCCGCGCCGACGAGCAAGAACTTCGGGTCGCGGAAGAAGCTCGGCGCCTTGCCCTCGAACGCGTGACCGACGAACTGCAGGATCCAGCCGGCGACGAACATGCCCGCGCCGAGCAGCGGGTTGAACGGCACCACGGCGAGCGACGCGATGATCGTCGGGATGCCGACCGTGTGGAGCGCCTTGTTGACCGGGTGCTGGTGGTCCTGCCGGTAGGTCTCGAGATAGGCCTTGAGGTCGAACGCCATGGGTACTCCGCGTGGGTTGGGTCGCCTGAAAGTGGTAAGACCACTTATCACGACGCGCCGCGCCGTGCAAGGAGGAACGATGCGAGGTCCCAGGCCAGAGGTGCGGTGATCTCGATGTGTTCGGAGGGCCGATCGGGGTGCGGGATGCGGATCCGCCAGGCGTGCAGGGCCTGGCGTGGGAGCTCGACCTCGAGGGCGAGGCCGCGGGTCCAGCCGCGATCGCAGAAGCGGATGAAGGCGTCCTCCCCCGCGCCGTAGAGCTTGTCGCCGACGATCGGGAAGCCGGCGTGCGCGAGGTGGGCGCGGATCTGATGCTGGCGACCGGTGACGAGGCGACAGCGTACGAGCGCGTAGCCCGGCACGCGCTCGAGCACGCTCACGCACGTCATCGATGGCAGCCCGCCGTCGCGGACGAGCATGCGCACGTGGGGGAGCCGGCTCGGATCGCCGGGCTGCGCGAGGTGGAGCGGGAAGTCGAGCGCGAGCTCCTCGCCGTCCGCGTCGGGCCACGGCGGGTGGCCCTTCACGATCGCGACGTACACCTTCTCGGCTCGTTTCGTCGCGAACGTCGACTTGAGCGCGGCCGCTGCGGTGGCGCCGTTGGCGAGGACGAGCACCCCCGACGTCTCGCGATCGAGGCGATGGCAGATCTGCCAGGCGTCGTCGGGGAAGCGCTCGGACACCACGCGCATGAGCGTGTTGAAGTAGAACTTGGCCGAGGCGTGCACGGGGAGGCCGGCGGGCTTGTCGACGACGAGCACGCTCGCGTCCTGGTAGAGGATGCCGAACGTGCGCGGGCAGGGCGGCTCGGCGCGGGCGGGCCGGCGGATCACCCACGTGTCGCCGGTCGCCACGGTGGTCGCGGTGCGGAACGGTCGAGGATCGCCATCGCCGCGCGAGAGCTGGGTGCGGATGACGGTCTGGATGCGGGTGCGCGACAGCCGCGGGATCATCCGCTTCAGGTAGTGGTCGAGGCGGTGGCCGGCGAAGTCCTCGGTGACCTCGAAGCGGCGCTCGATGATGTGCGGCGTGCCGTCGGGGCGAAGGTGCGCGCGCAGGCCCATGTCGACGCCGGGAGGCGGTGACCACCACGGGCCGAGATCGGCGAACTGCGCGGTGCCGGTGGCGTCGCTGATGTCGTCGGCGTCGGCGGTGTCGGCGTCGGCGTCGGCGTCGGCGTCGGCGTCGGCGTCGAGATCAGCGTCGTTGTCGTCGAGATCGGGCACGGGCACGGGCACGGGCACGGGCACGGGCCGCGCGCGGGCTAGGGGAGGTCTCGGAACTGGTCGGGCTCGAGCTGATACTTGCGCATCTTGTTGTAGATCGTCCCGCGCGACCAGCCGAGCGCGCGCGCGACGGCGGGGATCCGTCCGCGATAACGGGTCAGCGCGGCGACGAGCAGATCGCGCTCGACGTCGACGACCGCGCGGATCGGGCCGCCGGGTGTGTTCGACGAGGTGGTCGCGCCGGCGGGGATCCCGGTCGACGACGACGCCATCGTGCCCGGCGAGTACGCCATCGGCAGGGCGTGGCCGTAGGGCGGCGTGGCCGCGCCCGCGTACGGCGGCAAGGCGTGGCCGTATGGCGGCGTCGCCCCGAACGGCGCCGCCGACGGGCCGAGCGGCACGGTGGGCGCCGTCGGCATCGTCGGCATCGGGGGCATCGGCATCATCGGCGGCGTCGGCGGCGAGGTCACCCGGCGCGGGCGCTCACGCAAGGTCATCGGGATCTCGGCGACCACGACGGCGTCGGGCGCGGCGAGCGCGACCTCGCTCTCGAGCACGTGCTCGAGCTCGCGGATGTTGCCCGGCCACGGATACGCGACCAGCGCGTCCATCACCGCGGGGGCGACGCGGGTGAGCTTCTTGCCCGCCTTGCTCGCGTACACGCGGAGGAAGTGATCGACGAGCGCGGCGATGTCGCCCTTGCGCTCGCGCAGGGGCGGCAGCTCGATGTTGATGACGCGGAGGCGATAGTAGAGATCGCGGCGGAAGAGACCGCGCTGGGCCTCGTCGTCGAGATCGCGATTGGTGGTGGCGACGATCCGGCACGAGAGCGGCAGCTCGCGCACCCCACCGAGGCGCGACACCGTCTTCTCCTGGAGGACGCGCAGGAGCTTGACCTGCATGTCGAGCGGCATGTCGCCGATCTCGTCGAGCAGGAGCATGCCACCCTCGGCGATCTCGAACTTGCCGGGGCGCCCGCCCTTGCGCGCGCCGGTGAACGCGCCCGCCTCGTAGCCGAAGAGCTCGCTCTCGAGGAGGTCGCGCGGGATCGCGGCGCAGTTGACCGCGACGAACGGGCCGCCGGAGCGCGCCGAGGCATTGTGGATGGCCTGCGCCAGCACCTCCTTGCCCGTGCCGCTCTCGCCGCTGATGAGCACGGCCGCGTCGCTCTGGGCGGCGGCCTCGGCGAGGCCGATGATGTGGCGCAACGCCGGCGAGCGGCCGACGAGATCGCCGAGCACGTACCGCGCGCTGGTGCCGACCATGCGCTGGGCGAGGCTCGACGCGCGCTTGAGCTCGGTGAGCGTCGCGACCAGCCCGACGGCGAGGCCATGATCGTCGCGGATGAGGCGGGTGGTGACGAGGAAGTCGCCGCTGCCGAGCACGACCGCGCGACCGTCGAGCTCCTCGGCGCGCGCGGCGGCGTCGGTGAGGAGCGCCAGCACCGCGCGGCCGTCGGGGTTCGCGAGCTCGTGAGCGCGCCTGCCGCGCACGGGCTCGCGGTTCGGCGACGTGGGGAGGCCGAGGAGGCGCGCGGCCGTGGTGTTCATCGCGGTCACCGCGCCGCCGGCGTCGATCGCGACCACGCCGTCACCGATCGCCTCGAGCGTGGCGGCGGTCGTGCGCGCGCTCAGGCGCAGCTCGTCGGTGATGCGCGCGTTCTCGACCACGGTCGCGACCTGTGCGGCGAACACGGTCAAGAGGTCGAGGTCACGCTCGCTGAACACGCCGCCCGACGGCTCCTTGTCGACCCAGACCGCGCCGACCACGCGGCCGCCGCCGGCGCGCAGCGGGACGACCATCGCGGCGCCGAGCTTGGTCATCGTCCGGCGACCGGACGCGCGCCCTGGGGGCCCGGCGGCGGCGATGAGCATCGGCCGCCCGGAGGCCGCGCGCGCCGCGCTGATCGCGTCGCTCCAGGGGCCGCCCGACGCCGGCTCGAGGCCGATCGCGGCGGGTTGTGCGCCGGCGATGTCGACCACGACGCGATCTGCGGTCACCAGGTGGCAGGCGAGGCTGGCGACCTGCGTCGGCATCGTGGCGAACGCGGTCTCCTGCGCGAGCTGGCGCACGAGGTCGAGCAGGCCGCGGATGTTCTCGCGATCGACCACGACCGCGTTGACCGCGGCGACGAAGCGATCCTCGGCCATCGTGAGATCGCGCAGCGAGCTCGTCACCGTCGCCTCGACGGCGCGCAGCTCGGAGCCGGCGGCGGCGGGGCCGCGGGCGGTCAGATCGTGCAGGCGACCGGCGGCCTCCTGCACCGAGCGGCGATGGTCGCGGAGCTCGGCGAGGAGCGGCGCCAGCTCGGCGGCCTCGGCGCGATCGGTGGCGCGCCGGCCGAACCGGCGGAACGCGTCGCGCACGCGCTCGAGATCGTGCATGCCGCCGGTGGCGCGGAAGAGCTCCTGCGCCTGCGCCAGGTGTCCGGCGGCGGGCTCGGGGGCGGCGTCGCGCTCGGCCAGGGTCCCGAGCACGAGCCCCAGGGCCAGGTGCGCCTCGGCGAGCGCGCGCCGTGCACCGCCGGCGGCCGCGGCCTCCACCGCGGCGCGGTACGCGGCGAAGGCTGCGGGCAGGTCGCCTGCGTGCTCGGCCAGCTCTCCCGCCGCCATCGACACGCGCGCCGAGAGCGTCGCGTCGTCGACGGTCCGCGCGTCGCCGCGCGCGAGGTCGATGAACACCTGGGCCTCGGCGAGCTCCCCGCGGCGGGCGAGGGTGCGTGCCAGGGCAGCGGCCGAGCGCGCGAGCGCCGCGCCGTTCCAGTACTCGTCCCAGTGCGCGCGCGCCGCGACGAGGAGGTCTCGCGCCCCGTCGAGATCTCCGCGGGCCAGGGCGCTCTCGCCGAGGAGCAGCTGCACCTGGGCGCGCAGCTCGTCGTCGCCGATGCGCTCCGCGTGATCGAGCGCCCGATCGAGGAACGTGAGCGCGCGATCGTGCTCGCCGCGGGTGGCGCAGACCTCGGCGAGGTCGACGTCGACCGCGGCGGCGCCGCGCGTGTCGTCGAGCTCGGTGTAGCGACGGCGCGCCGCGCTCAGGTACCGGAGCGCCTGCTCGGGCTCACCGGCGTCGCGAAATCGCCGCCCGAGCTGGGCCTCGACGCTCGCGCGCTCCGCGTCGGGCAGGGCTTGCCCCAACCGCTCGGTGAGCTCGCGCAGGTCCCCAGGCACTACGGGGCCATCTTATACCGATTGACGTGCGGCGGGGCGCCTCCGATTCAGCCTGGGAGCGGCGCCGCGGCGCGGGTCTCTTGCTTGACCGAGAAGCGCGGCGATGCCTCGACCAGCTCGAGGAACATGCGCGTCATCTCGCCGGCGAGCGCCTGCAGCTCGTCCTCGCTCATCAGCTTTCGTACGAGCGGGAAGAGCTCGGCCTCCTCCTCGTCGCGGGCGTGATGCCGGATCGTCTCCTTCAGCACGCAGAGCTTCGCGTCCCACTGCGGGTCCACGACCTCGAGCTCGACCATGTCGGCGAGCACGCGCTTCACCGCCAGGTGCTCCTCCGTCGATTCGTGGAGCAACTTGCGGGTCTGGTCGTCGAGGACGACGGGATAGAAGAGCGTCTCCTCGATCTTGGCGTGCGCTGCGATGTTGTCGGCCAGCTCGACGAAGAGCTGGTGCTTGAGGGCGGGATCGTCCGCGTCCTCGATCTCCTCGATCAACCCTTCCACGTCGTCGTGTTGTGATTCGAGGAGCTCGAGCGCGTCTATCTGATCGGTTTCGGTGTTTGGCATGGTCCTCATCCGTGTGCGGCGTGTACCGGCGGCTGGCGTGCTCGACGCGCTCACGCGCGCCGGCGGCACGCCATGGCGGCCGTCAGCAGGGCTGCCGCGAGCGTCGTCAGGTGAAAGAGGTACATGCGCCCTGACGAAGCAGGATGCGTGCCGCGGATGGTAGGATGCGAAGGCCCGGGGGCCCGACCAGCAGAACGATGAGCAAGAAGTTCCCAGACTTCGTCCCGCCCACCAAGGTCGCGTTCCTGGATCGCGGCGCCACGCTCCACCTCCGCCAGTGCACCCTGTCCGGGCTCGAGGGTCTCGAGGGCGACTGGACCTTCGAGAAGGACGAGGTCCGCATCGGCTCGATGGACGACAACGACGTCGTCGTGCGCGACGACACGGTCTCGCGGTACCACTGCAAGATCGTGCAGGAGGACACCGGCTACGTGCTGGTCGACCTGCGCTCGACGAACGGGACGTTCATCAACAAGGTGCGGGTGCGCGAGGGCTTCCTCAAGCCGGGATGCACCATCGGCGTGGGGCAGAGCCAGCTGCGCTTCAACGCACGCGAGGCCGAGGTGCCGATCGTGCCGTCCCGTTCGGATCGTTGCGGCTCGTTGATCGGCGGCAACGCGCGGATGCGCGAGATCTACACCATCCTCGAGCGCATCGCGCCGACCAACACGACGGTGGTGATCGAGGGCGAGACCGGGACCGGCAAGGAGGTCGTCGCGCAGACGATCCATGGCCTGTCGCCGCGCAAGGCCAAGGAGCTGGTGGTGTTCGACTGCGGCGCCGTGCCGCCCAACCTGATCGAGAGCGAGCTCTTCGGCCACGAGAAGGGCAGCTTCACCGGCGCCGTGATGACGCGGCAGGGGCTGTTCGAGCTCGCCGACGGCGGGACCCTGTTCCTCGACGAGCTCGGCGAGCTGCCGCTCGACCTGCAACCCAAGCTCCTGCGCGCGCTCGAGCAGCGCGAGGTGCGGCGGGTCGGCGGCGCCAAGGCGAGCAAGGTCGACGTGCGCATCATCGCGGCGACCAACCGCAACCTCGAGGAGGAGGTGCGCGCGGGGCGCTTCCGGCAGGATCTCTTCTACCGGCTGAGCGTCGTGCGGCTGAAGCTGCCGTCGCTGCGCGAGCGCGTCGACGACCTCACCGTGCTGGTGCCGCACTTCCTGAAGACGATGGGCTACAACCGCGACGCCGACGGCAACCAGCGCGTGCGCCACGTCTCGCGCGAGGCGATGGCCGCGCTCGGGTCGTACGCGTGGCCGGGCAACGTGCGCGAGCTGGTCAACGTGGTCGAGCGCGCGGTGTCGTTCGCCGACGGCGAGACGCTCGAGCTCGCCGATCTGCCCGACGTGATCCGCGAGGTGCGGCGGACCGCGCCGGTGCGCGCGCTCACGTCGGAGGCGCGCGCGGCGACGGCGGGTCCGGCGCCGCGGCCTCCGGAGGAGCTCCTCGCCGACGGCGTGACCTTCAAGGACGCCAAGGAGAAGTGGGTCTCCTCGTTCGAGCGCGACTACATCGTGTCGCTGCTCAAGCGCCACGGCGGCAACATCTCGCACGCGGCGCGCGAGGCCGACATCGACCGCAAGTACTTCCGCAAGCTGATGAAGAAGTACGAGATCGAGGCCCTGGGCGTCGCCAGCGAGGACGACGAGGAGCCGTGACGCGGACGCGGTGGCTCGGCGTCGTCGCCAGCGTGGTCGCTTGCGGTGGCGATGGTGGCGGGGGAGCTCCGGACGCGCCGCGCCCCGACGCGCCCGATCCCATCGACGCTGCGGCGACCGACGCGGCCGTCGACGCGATGGCGATCGACGCCCCATCCACGGACGCGCCTATGGTGAGCATCCCCATCGCCCCGCAGGCCTACCTGAAGTCGGCGAGCCCTGGTGTGGACGACGAGCTCGGCCGTGCCGTGGCGCTGTCGACGGACGGAAGCACCCTCGCGGTGGGTGTGTGGCGAGAGGACGGCAACGGGGTCGGCACCTCCGGCGATCCGACCGACGACTCGCGCGAGGACAGCGGCGCGGTGTTCGTCTTCCGCCGGAACGGCACCACCTGGTCGCAGGAAGCGTACCTGAAGGCATCGAATCCCGATCCTGGTGATGGGTTCGGATTTCGGGTCAGCCTGGCGGGTTCCGGAGACGTGCTGGCCGTGAGCGCGCCCTACGAGGCAAGCGCCGCCACGGGCGTCGATGGCACGCAGACCGACAACTCGTTGCCCAACGCCGGTGCGGTCTACGTGTTCCGTCGCAGCGGCGCGACGTGGGCGCAGGAGGCGTACCTCAAGGCGTCCAACCCGGGCAACGCCGACGTCTTCGGCATCGGCTGCGGGGCAGAGCTATCCGCCGACGGGGCGACCCTGGCCGTGTGCGCGCCGGGCGAAGACTCGAGCGCCGTCGGGATCGACGGCAACCAGGCCAGCGAGGCTGCCAACCACAGCGGCGCCGTGTACGTGTTCCGTCGCGGGGCCAGCGCGTGGGCGCAGGAGGCGTACGTCAAGGCCACGAACACGGGTGCCCAGGACGACTTCGGCGTGTCGGCGGCGCTATCGGCCGACGGCTCGACGCTGGCGGTCGGTGCCTACAGCGAGGACGGATCGTCGTCGGGGATCGGTGGAGACCAGACCAGCAACGGCCTTTCGAACAGCGGCGCGGTGTACGTCTACCGGCGAACCGGGTCGACGTGGGCGCCCGAGCAGTACCTCAAGGCGACGAACGCGGACGCGGGGGACGCGTTCGGGAGCGGCGTGGCGCTGTCGGCGAGCGGCGAGTTGCTCGTGGTCGGCGCGTGGGAAGAGGCGAGCGGCGCGAGCGGTGTGAACGGAGACCAGAGCAGCAACGCCGCGATGGGCAGCGGCGCGGTCTACGTGTACACGCGATCGGGGACGACCTGGAGCCCGGACGCGTACGTGAAGGCGGCGCAGCCGACGGGCGCCAGTGGCTCGTTCTTTGGCGACCAGTTCGGATACAGCGTGGCGATGGCGAGCGACGGCACGCGGTTCGCGGTCGGCGCCTTCGCCGAGGCGAGCCGCGCCACCGGCATGGGCGGCGATCAGTCCGACGAGGGGGCCCCGGGTGCGGGGGCGGCGTTCCTGTTCGAACGCGTGAACAACACGTGGGCGCAGGGCGCCTACGTCAAGGCGACCAACACGCAGGCGCATGATGTCTTCGGGCTGTGCGTGGCGCTCTCGGGTGACGGGCAGACCCTGGCCGTCGGGGCCCCGCACGAGGACAGCGCCAGCGGCGGCATCATGGCGAACCAGGCGGACAACGCGGCCTCAGATGCGGGCGCCGTCTACGTGTATCGGTAGCCACGCGTCGGCGCGTACGGGCCGTAGGCCGCATCTCACGGAGCGTGTAGGTTCGTAGGCGGGGTCACCGTCGAGAGAGCGGTTGGTTCCGGGGCGCCGGGCCCTTAGGCTGGAAGGAATGGCCGGCAACCGGATCTACGACCCGCCGCGCCGGCATCCGCGCGTGCGCGTGGTCGGTCGGGCGCTGGTGCACGCGGATCACGGGCTCACGGCGTGCGACGTGATCGACATGTCGCTCGGCGGTCTGCTGCTGGTGCGCGCGCCGGAGCAGGCGCATGCGCCGATCCCGGAGGTCGGCGAGGTGGTGCTCGTGGAGCTCCACCTGGCGAACGAGGGCAGCCGCTGGTACGGGCTCGGCGGCGAGGTGTGCCGGCGCGCGGCGGCCGATCGCTTCGCGATCAAGCTGGCGCGCGTCCCGCCGGATCTCGAGGACGAGGTCGAGGAGGAGGTGCTGGCGGCGGTCGAGGCGTCGGCGGCGCCGCGCGTCGTGCTCGTCGACGTCCCCGGTGAGCGGCGGCGTCACCTCGCGGAGACCGTGCGACGCTCGGCCTGCGTGCCCATCGTCGCGTCGACGCCGCTCGACGCGATCCGCAAGCTCGAGGAGTCGCGCACCCACGCCACCGCCGTGATCGTGGGCGAGCAGCTGACCCAGACCCAGGGCGACGAGCTCGTCCGCTACATCGAGCGCGAGCACCCCGGCGTCCGCGTCGCCCTCATCCACGACCCGTCCCACGCCGACCCCGACCTCAGCGACGGCGTCGTCATGATGGCCCCCGACGACTGCGACCACAGCGAGGTCGTGCGCGTCGTGGTCGGCCGCGGCGACGGCCCCCTCTAACCCCCCGGAACACCTCCCCAATCCTGGGGACGGTGTCAACTTTGACAACTTCCGGCCCTCCCATCCCAGGAGCGCCGTAGGCTCACTCTTCGAGGCGGGCGAGCTGCGCCTCGAGCCGCGCGCTCTTCGCGAGCGCCTCCTCGACGTCCTCGTTCGGCGGGCCCTGGTGCCCCGCGGCGGCGAGCGTCGCGCTCGCGAGCCGGTCGACCTCGCGTCGGAGCAGCATCGCCTCGATCATGCGCGGATCCAGCGCGAGCGCCCGCTCGAACGCGGCCCGCGCGTCGTCGATCCTTCCGTTCCGGAAGAACGCCTTGCCGTCGAGGTAGTGCGCTCGCGCGGATCCGGGCGTGGGCGGAGCCAGCGCACGATCGAACGGTGTGTCGGCGTACGGCGCGTGACGCGCGATGGGGACAGCGGAGACCTCTGACGGCGGCGGGCGCACGATCCGCCAGCCCATCTCCTCCTCGAGCGCGGCCCACGTCGAGAGGTGCTCCTCCGTTCGCGGCCTCGCGCGAGCTCGACCCGCGTGGCGGAGGGCCCTGCGCACCTCGCGCAGGGTCCGGTAGCGCCTGACGGGATCCTCCTCGGTGCAGCGCACGATCACGGGTTCCAGCGCCGACGCGTTCGGCGGCGCGAGCTCCTGCATCGCGCGGCCCACGAGGAACGTGATCGAGGTCTCGTCGTGGAGCGAGGCGCCCGCGCGGATCTCCGGTGCGACGAAGCGGCCGGTCACGCGGTGATACGGGCTCGGCGGCAGGAACGCCAGCCGCAGCTGCGAGTCGAGGTCCGTCATCAGGAGCGGGCAGAGGAATGCTCCCAGCGCATGCTGCGGAACCGCGCTCGCGATGTGCGCGTACGCCTGGCAGAGCTGGATGCCCCACGACGCGGCGAGCCGGTCACGTTCTCCGGCGAGCTCGAGCTCGAGCGGCTCACGCTGCCAGTCGATCGCGGCGAAGCGGACGAGGAGGCCCCGGCCGGCGCGATCGATGGCGTCGAGGATGTTCGGGTGCGGCGGCAGCTCGAGCCACGCCGCGCGCAGCTCGTCCCATTCCCGCCGGAGGATGTCGGCGTCGGGTGGACGGAGCTCCATCACGACGATCGGGCGGCCGTCGTCGTACTCGCGCACGTCGACGAACTCCGGGCTGTGATCGTGCCAGTTGCTCACGACGTGCCTCGGTCTGGATGATCGATCGGGGCCCGATCGATGCAACCTGGCTCATCGGGCGGGGCGGGAGCGCGCGCGCCGCTAAGTTGTCAAAGTTGACACCGTCCCCGGGAAAGGGGAGTGGTTCAGACGGCTTCGACCTGGGTCGACTCGTCGAGGCGGCGGGCGCCCTCGAGGAGGAGGTTCATGGTCGAGGTCTGGACGCGGTCGGCGCCCTCGACGTCGCAGGCGATGAGCTCGAAGGTGCCGGCGGCCCAGCCGAGGAGGTGGTAGATGCAGTCGGCGTCGACGGGGTCCGGCGCGTGATCGAGGCGCGCGTGGACGACGCGGCCGCCGCGGACGAGGACCTGGGCGCTGGCGCCGCCGGGATCGCGGAGGGTGAGGACGCCGGTCTTGCGCTCCATGTCGATCATGGTGAGGAGCGCGGAGAGGCCGATCTGCGAGAGGTCGCCCTTGAGCGACGGGCCGAGGATGGTCTCGCGGGTCTCCTGCGCGAGGGCGGCGGTGCGGCGCATGGTCTTGGCGACGCGGAGGTCGAGCTCCTCGAAGCGGAAGGGCTTGGGCACGTAGTCGTCGGCGCCCATGCGAAAGCCACGGATGCGATCCTCGTCGGAGGAGAGCGCGGTGAGGAAGATGACCGGCAGGGTCGCGAGCTCGGGGCGCGAGCGCAACGCCTTCACCAGCGCCCAGCCGTCCATGCGCGGCATCATCACGTCGGTGATGAGCAGGTCGGGCGGATCGACGAGCGCGCGCGCGAGGGCGTCCTCACCGTCGACGGCCGTGATCACGGTATAGCCTCGCTTCTCCAGCACGGTGGCGACCATGCGGAGGATCCAAGCGTCGTCGTCAGCGACGAGGACGACAGGCGGCACACCATTACGTTATCGGCTGATGCCAAACCCGTCAATTCCACACGGGATTGGCGTGCGCCCCCCCGCGGCTACCGGCCGCGCGCGGGGCCCGGCCCGGGCGTCGCGGCCGGGAGGGCCTCCGCCCGCGTGCCCGCGGTCCACGACCCGCCGTCGGGCAAGACGTGGAGGGCGCCTCCGCGGGTCGCAACGAGCAACGCGCCCGAGGCGTCAGCGGCCATCGCCAGCGCGGCGTCGTCGTCGGCGATGGGCGGCGGGATCGCCTCCGTCCACGCACCCTTGTGGAACCGGCCGAGCCCGATCCCGGTCGTGGTCCGGCCCAGCGCCCACGTCGTACCGGCAGACACCGCGACGAGCTCGACCATCATCGGCTCGCCCGCCACCGTAGGGCGATGTACGCGGCGTGTGGTTACCTCGTACGCGGCGCCGTCCGTGGTCGTCGCCCACGGGGCCGGGCCGCCGGTGCCGAACGCCGCCACCTCGGGCGCGCCCGTGACGACCGTGAAGCCGCCGGCGGCGTATCGCGCGACGCCGGTGTCGGTCGCGACGACGACCTTGGTCTCGCTCGCCGCCCACAGCGCACCCACGTTGCCGAGCGTGCGACCGACGCGCTTCCACGTGGCGCCGTTCCACACGAAGATCGTCTTGCCGATCGCGATCGACGCGCGCGGTCCCGTGCCGACGGTGGTCCGCCCGCGCTCGCCCAGGCGCATCGCGATCCACCCGGCGCTCTCCTTGCGATAGAGCGGCACCGACTTGCCACCGACCACGAGCGCGTTGCCGGCGAGCGCCGCACCGCGCACGTCGGCGGCGACCCCTCCCTCGGCTCGCCGCGTCCACGTGCCCGTGCCATCCGGCTCCCAGACCTGGCCCGACGGGCCAACCGCGATCGATCGCCGCACGTCGTCACCTGAAGGCACGATCGCCGCGAGCACGTCCGCGCGCGCACTCGCCACGCCCGCGGCGAGCGCCACGACACCAGCGAGCACAGCCCACGCGTTCATCACGGCGTGGTCGGCGCGGCCGATCACGTCGCCGAACCCGAACCCGTCGCCGAACCCGTCGCCGAACCCGCACCCGAACCCGTCGCCGCACCCGAACCCGCACCCGAACCCGTCGCCGCACCCGAACCCGCACCCGAACCCGTCGCCGAACCCGAACCCGTCGCCGAACCCGAACCCGTCGTCGCACCCGAACCCGTCGCCGCCGTACCCTGACCCTGACCCTGACCCTCACCCGTCCCCGCGCCCGTCCCCGACCCCGTCCCGGCACCCGTCCCCGTCCCCGTCCCGGCACCCGTCCCCGTCCCCGCGCCCGTCGCCGTCCCCGGCGCCAGCTCCTCCATGTCCTCGGGCGCCACCAGGCCGCAGCGCTGGAGCGCCTCGACCGTCGACGCCTCCATGGCGCACCGGACCGACGTCTTCTTCGCGCTGCCCACGCACGAGCGGATCCACGCCGCCGTCTGCCCGGAATCCTCCGTCAGCTTGTCGGTGCCGAGCAGCGCGCGGATGTTCTCGATCGCCCGCCTGCAATCGGACTCGGACGGCTTGTCGCACGCGGCCAGGGCGACCACGGCGAAGACGGAGAGGATTCGTAGTTTCATGACCATTCCTCGGGGCGCGACTCTACCAGCCCCACCGCGCGTTCGAGATCCTGCCCGGTGTCGATCTCGCGCCACTGACCGTGAATCGTGACCGGCGTGAGCGGCACGCCGCGCTCGATCAGCTCCTGCAGCAGATCGGTCAGGTACGCGTTGCGGAACCGCGCCGCCCGCTGGTACGGCTCCTCCTCGCGCCCCGCATACCGCGCCAGCGCCTCGTCGAGCGTGCGCGTCACCGCGCCGACGCCGTCGCCCACCATGCGCATCAACCCGATGAACTCGCCGTGCGCCTCCTCCGGCGGCAGCGACTTCTTGCCGACCCGCTTCACCCGCCCGGCGTCGTCGAGGTCCGACACCTCGCCCTCCTCGAGCGGATGCAGCGTGCGGCCCACGTAGATGTCGCGGAAGTCGGCGTCGATGACGAGATCGATCGTGCCCGGCGCCGCCGCCAGCGCCCGCGTCACCGGCGGCGTGAAGATGATGTCCGAGTACGTGAGGTACGCGGGCGCGTCGAGCTCGGCGCGCGCGCACGCCAGCGAGAGCAGGATGTTGTTGGTCTCCCACTCGCGGTTGTCGACGAACGTGAGCTTCACGTGCGCCGGCGCCAGCGCCCGCGCGCCGGCCTCGAGCACGTCGCCGCGGTAGCCACGGATGATGACCACCTCGTCGACGCCCACCGCGCCCAGCGCCGCCAGCTGCCACCCCAGGATCGGCCTCGCCCCCACCTGCACGAGGCACTTGGGCAGCTCCTCGGTGTGCGCGCCGAGCCGCTTGCCGCGGCCGGCGGCGATCACGATCGCGCGCTTCACGTTCGACGTCATGCTCACCGGAATCGTCCCAGACGGAGGAAGATCTTCAAGAGCGACAGCCCGAGGTACAGCACGTTGACCGCGCCGTACGCCCAGAAGTAGATGTCGATGCGGTTGGCCGCCGCGCAGATCCAGATGTACTGCGGGTAGTGAACGACCACCCGCGCCGCCCACTCCATCCCCGAGATCGCGGTGCCGACCACGCCGCGCCGCCCGCCGACGACGGCCGGGTCGCCGTCCTCGGTCGGCGTCTTGCCGCTGTACTCCGGCCGGCGCATGAACGACGTGAGCGCGATGCCCGACGCCAGGCAGAACAGCCCGGCCAGCCCGACGATCAGCAGCCGTTCGTCTCCGGTCTCGCGCCACAGCCGGACGGTGACGCACCCGTAGATGAACATCGCCTTCAGCTCGTCCATCAGGAAGTCGAGCAGGTGGCCCAGCGGCGACGCGATCTTGCGCAGCCGCGCCAGCATCCCATCGACGCAGTCGAGGATGAACGACAGCTCGAACACCGCCGCCGCCACGAGCAGCCCGACCCAGCCCATCCACCCGACGAAGATCGCGCCGGCGCCCGCCGCGACCAGCGTCGCGAGGAACGTCACCTGGTTCGGGGTGATGGGCGTGTTCCGGAAGAAGTAGACGAGGACGGCGGCCGGTGGGCGCGCGACGTGCTGGGTGAACCAGTTGATGTCCTTCTTCTTCTTCGACGCCCGGTAGATCTCGGCGATGTCGGCGGCGGCGCCCATGCGGGTGGGGTGCTCTATAGCGCAACGGAGGCCGCACCGCCGGACAGACGACGTTCATTCCTCAGGCGGCGATCCTGCTTGATCGCGGCGCTGCACCCCGATACGGTGCGCGCCGCTACCGTCCTTGCAGGGCGGTAGCGCGTTCTTTCGTCCAACAACTGAAGTGAAAGACCTGGGGGTTCAGGATGCCTGAGCACACGATCCCCGAGTCCCTCGTCGAAGCGATCAAGGCAGGTCGGGCTGCCCTCGTGGTCGGTGCGGGAATCGGCGTACCAAGCTGGAAGCAACTTCTCGAGCGCCTGAACAAGGAGCTCGAAACCCGCGGCCGTGAAGGCGACGCCGTCGCCGCCAAGGACCTCGATCGGCTCCTGCACAAGGGCAGCCTGGTCCGCGCCGTCGGGTTCCTCGCCCGCGCGCTGGGCGAGGAGACCTGCGACAAGGTCGTCGAGGAGACGTGGCGCACGCCGTCCGAGCTCCCCCAGATCGCGACCGCGATCGCCGAGCTGCCGTTCCGCCACGTGTGGACCACGTTCCCCGGCGACGTCCTCGAGCGCGCGCTCGACGAGCACAAGCCCGAGGGCTGGCCCTCGCCCAGGGTCGTCACCTACCAGGAGCTCGGCGGGCTCTCGCACCGCCGCCGCACGCTGGTCAAGATGCTCGGCAACTTCGACACGTACGTCGTCACGCCGCGCTCGGTCCGCCGCGCCCTCGCGCGCGCCGTCGACCTCCGCGACTACGCGCGCGACCTCTACGTCGACGGCACCCTCGTGTTCGTCGGCTTCCGCTACGGCGATCCCGATCTCGCGGCCATGCTCGACCGCGTGTTCGGCATGTTCGAGCCGCCGCGCAACCAGCACTACTTCCTCGGCGCCGGCGTCGGCCCGGTCACCGTCGACGAGCTCATGGCCGAGCACCACATGGAGGTGGTGAACCTGGCCGGCAAGGGCGGCGACGAGGTCGCCGAGAAGAGCGTCATCGAGTGGATCGAGGCCCTGCGCGACGCGTGCAAGGCCGCGAACGTCTCGCTGGTCCAGACCCGCCCCGACGCCGACGACCTCGACGGCTGGCTCGCGCTCTACCGCGACGACGCCGAGGCCCGTGACGCCGTCGACGCGATCGAGCGCGCCGCGCGCGAGGCCAAGGACGGCGAGCGCGTCGTCGAGGTCCTCCTCGGCAAGCTCGACCTCGAGGACGAGCACGCCGGCAAGGCCGGCTTCCTGCGCGAGGCCGCCCGGGTCTACGAGGAGATGGTCGGCGACCTCAAGCGCGCCTTCGAGGCGATCACCGCCGCCATGCACCTCGAGCCGGCCGACGACGCGATCGTCGCCGACGCCGAGCGGCTCGCCGCCGCCACCGGCGACTGGCCGACGCTGGTCAGCGAGGCCTCCGAGATCACGACCGAGGTCACCGAGCCCAGGCTGGTCGCCCGCTGGTGGGCGCGCCTCGGCACCTGGTACGCGACCCGCCTCGATCGCTACGACTACGCGCTGCCGTCGTTCCGGCGCGCCCTCGAGCTCGACGCCCAGAGCCTCGAGGCCCACCGCGGCATCAGCGACCTGCTCCGCCGCCAGCAGAAGTGGTCCGAGCTCGCCGATGCGCTCCGCGCGTACGTCGAGGTCGAGCCCGACGTGCAGCACAAGGTCGACGTCTACCTGCAGCTCGGCGATCTCTGCGAGAGCCAGCTGTCGCAGACCTCCAAGGCGCTGGAGGCCTACGAGGCCGCCGCCGACGTCGGCGACGGCAACGACGACGCGCTCGCCGCGCTCGAGCGGCTCTACCGCCGCGACGAGCGCTGGGGCAACCTGGCCAAGGTCCTCGAGCGTCGCGCCGAGGCGCTCGACGCCGCCGGCGAGACCGGCCGCGCCACCGGCGTGCGCCACGAGCTGGCGACGCTCCGCCACGAGAAGCTCGGCGACCTCGAGGGCGCGATCGCGCGCTACGAGGCGGCGCTCGAGAAGGACGGCGCCGATCGCGACGCGCTCAAGGCGCTCGTCGATCTGTACGACAAGACCGGCCGCTCCGACGACTACCTGCGCACGCTCGAGCGGCAGGCCAAGGTCGCGCCCGAGGGCGAGCGGCTCGCCATCCTGCGCAAGCTCGCCGCCGAGCTCGACGACAAGGACGGCGCCGAGGACCGCGCGATCGCGGCCTACGAGCGCATCCTCGAGGTCGACGCGTCGGCCGACGACGCGTACCGCGGGCTCGCCCGCGCGCTGCGCGCCAAGAGCGCCTGGTACGACCTCGTGTCGCTGCTCGACCGCCACGTCGGCGCGTCGAAGAACCCGGTCCAGCGGGTCGAGCTCTACCTCGAGGCCGCGGCCGTGCACGAGAAGGAGCTCGACGATCCGCACCGCGCGATCGAGGGCCACATGAACGCGCTCGCGATCGACGAGCAGAACCGGCAGGCGCTCACCGCGCTGGCCCGGCTCTATCGCCGCACCGAGGCGTGGGACAAGGCCGTGGCCACGCTCGTGCGCCACGCCGAGCTCGAGGGCAACCGCGGCGCCAACCTCTGGGCCGAGGCCGGCGACCTGGCGCTCACCGAGGACGGTGACGCCGAGGCCGCCGAGCGCTACCTCGACAAGGCGCTGGCCATCGAGCCCGAGCACGCGCGCGCGCTCATGACGCTCGCCGCGCTCCACGAGAAGAAGTCGGCGTGGACCAGCGCCATCGACGACCTGCTCCGCGCCGAGGCCGTGGCCGCGCAGCGCAGCGAGCGCATCGCGATGCTGACCCGCGCCGCCGAGATCGCCGAGCAGAAGCTCGAGAACACGCCGCAGGCCCTCGGCCTCCTCGAGCGCGTGCTCAAGCTCGACCCCGACAACGTCGCCGCCGGCGAGAAGGTCTCCGATCGTCTGGTCGCGGCCGAGCGCTGGGAGGACGCGATCCCGGTGCTCGAGATGCTCGCCCGCCGCAGCGAGGCGGGTGATCGCCTCGAGCGCGCGCGCCGCGAGACCCAGCTCGGCCAGGCGTACGAGGCCCTCCACCGCACCGAGAAGGCGACCAAGCACTTCCGCCTCGCGGTCGAGGCCGATCCCGACAACCTCGACGCGGCCCTGGGCCTGGCCCAGACCATGATCACGGCGGCCCAGGCCGCCGAGGGCTCGAGCGCGTCGATGGAGGAGCAGTGGAAGGAGATCGACCGTCGCTACCGCGAGGTCCTCGCCCGCCACCGCACCGGCCTGGCCGACGGCCAGGTCGCCGACATCTGGTACCGCCTGGGTGTCACCTCGCGCGCGCTCGGCGACGATCGCAAGGCCGAGAACGCCTTCCGCCGCGCCCTCGAGCGCGATCCCGGCCACGAGGAGACGCTCTCGGCGCTCGTCGAGCTGGGCAGCGCCCGCGGCGAGTGGAAGACGGTCATCGAGGCCAAGCGCGCCCTCGTCGATCGCGCGCCCGAGAGCCTGCAGGTCAAGCTGCTCGACGAGATCGGCGAGATCCAGCGCGGCAAGCTGAAGGACCCGGGCACCGCCGTCGGCGCGTTCCTCGAGGCGCTCAAGCTCGCCCCGCAGAGCCACCAGCTCCTGCACAAGCTGCTCGAGTGCTACACCGAGCTCAAGCAGTGGCGCCGCGCCGTCGAGACGCTCGGCGAGCTCGCCCAGCAGGAGACGTCGCCGCCGCGCCGCTCCAAGTACCACTACGCCGCGGCGGTCATCGCCCGCGACGAGCTGGCCGACACCGAGCTCGCCGTCGACCGCTTCTCGCTCACGCTCGACGACGCGCCCAACACCCCCAAGGCGTTCGAGGCCGTCGACAAGCTGCTGACCGACGCCAGGGACTGGAAGAACCTGGCGCGCGCGGTGCGCAAGCACCTGAAGCGGCTCGGCGACGACGCCGAGCCCGAGAAGCTGCTCGAGCTGTGGACGCGGCTGGGCGACCTCTACCTCGATCACCTCAACAACAACGAGCTCGCGATCGAGGCCTTCGAGATCGCGGCGCAGCTCGATCCCGACAACCTGCAGCGCCACGAGCAGCTCGCCGACCTCTACCTCGAGGCCGGCGAGGCCCGCCGCGGCGACGCGATCAGCGAGCTGCAGACGCTGCTCCAGTTCGCGCCCGACCGGGTCGAGGTCTACAAGGCGCTCTCCAAGCTCTACCTGGACGAGGGCGAGCTCGACAAGGCGTGGTGCCTGGCCCAGGCGCTGGTCTTCCTCGGCGCCGCGTCCGACAGCGAGCGCGCGCTCTACGTGAAGTACCGGCCGGCGACCTTCATCCCGGCGACGCGGCGCCTCACCGAGGAGCTGTGGCAGAAGGCGGTCACCCACCCGCGCGAGGACCGGCACGTGGGCGCGATCTTCGCGTCGACGCTCGGCTCGATCGCGGCGACCACCGCCGAGCCGCCGCAGGCGTTCGGCCTCGATCCGGCGGCCCGCACCGACATCGAGCGCGACAACAAGCTGGTCAGCCGCGTCGTCAAGTACGCGACCGGCGTGCTCGCGCTCGACCCGCCGCCGATGCTGTGGCTCGACCAGGGCGACGGCCTGCGCGTGGCCAACACCACCGACAAGGGCCGGCTCGCGCCGTCGCTCCTCGTCGGGCCCAGCCACCAGCAGAAGTCGGACGAGCGCGAGCTCGCGTTCGAGGTCGGCAAGCGGCTCGCGTACCTGCGCCCCGAGCGCTTCGTCACGTTCGCGCTCCAGACCCTGCCCAAGATCGAGAACGCCTTCACCGCGTCCCTGGTCGCGGCCAACGCCACGACCAACGAGGTGCAGGTCTCGGACGACGCGCGCAAGCTCGGCGTCTCGATGCAGAAGACGGTGCCGGGGGCGCACCTCGAGCAGGTCGCGGCGCTCGCCCACAAGCTCGGCTCGCGGCTCGGCAACGGGCTCGTGACCGGCTGGCGCAGCGCGACCGACCTCACCGCCAACCGCGTCGGGCTCATCCTGGCCAACGACCTCGAGTCCGCGGCCAAGGCGATCGCGACCGAGACCGCGTCGACGTCGGGCCTGCCCGTGAAGGAGCGCCTGCGCGACCTCCTGGCGTACTCGGCCTCGGAGTCGTACTTCGCCGTGCGCCGCCACCTGGGCCTCACCGTGCGCGCCGAGGCGAGCGCCTGATGCGCGCCTCGTCGCTGCTCCTCGTCACGGGCGCGGTCTGGCTCTGCGCGTGTGGCAGCGGCGATCCCGTCTGTGGCGACGGGGTGGTGGAGGGCACCGAGCAGTGCGACGACGGCGACGACGACGAGCTGGACGAGTGCCGCGCGTGCGTGGCGTTCATCCCGCCCCGCAACGTCGTCAAGTGGGAGTTCAACAGCGCCGCGGCGCCCGGCTTCACCAACGATGGCTGTCTCGACGTCGGCGCCATCAGCATGCGGATCGATCTCGCGGGCCCGCTGCCCAGCCAGCAGCAGGTCTCGTGCGCGATGCGCCAGGTGACGTACACCGAGCTGCCGGCCGGGACGTACACCGCGTCGCTGACGCCGCTCGATTCGAGCGGGGCGTCGCTGGTCACCGCGCCGGTCACGGCGCTCGTGGCGGCGAACACCACGTACAACACCACGGCCGAGGTGACGGTCGTGGTGCCGCCGGAGGCGTGGGCGCGACCGATGACCGGGACCTTCTTCTTCCTCCTCCGCTGGATGGGGATGGAGTGCTCGACGGCGGCGCCGCCGGTGGCGATGCAGCGCGTGACCCTGCGCGTGAACGGGACGCCGGTCACCCAGCAGGCCAACGTCGGCTCGACCGTCTATCCGATCTACACGCTCGACGGCAGCGCGCAGGTGACCTGCGTCATGGCGTCGCTCGCGCAGGCCGAGGCGGCGCGCATGGTGCCGTTCGGGCGCGCCCAGCTGCAGGTGAGCGGGCGCGACACCGGGGGGACCGAGTGGTTCCGGGGCACGTTCGACACGTTCGTCGGCGCCGGGGTCTCGAACCCGATCCTGACGTTCGACGTGCCCTCGGTGATCGACGCGGGGATCGACGCGCCTACGGACGCGCCGGAGGTCGATGCCGGCGTCGATGCGCCCACCGACGCCGCCCCGGACGCCTGATCTGCTATCCTGCGTGGCGGCAATGAAGCGCTGGCCGCGAGTCTGGACGGTCGTCGGGTGTCTGGCGCTCGCGGGATGCCCTTCGGGTGCCAAGCCGAAGGCCGGCACCACGGTCACCGCGTCGGGCGAGGTGCCGTACCCGACCGACTTCACGCCGCCGCCGCCGCTACCGCCGCCGCCGGCCGCGGATGGCAAGGCGTTCGGCGCGAAGTACCTCGATCTCGCCTACGCGCGGATCGGCGATGACTGGACGACGTTCCTCGAGGACTGCCGGCTGCGCCTGCCGCCCCAGCACCCGCTCAACGACGCCAGGCTGGCCGCGACGGCGGGCATCACGCTGGACGCCCAGGGCCACGTGGTCGAGGTCACGCTGCTCGAGCGCAGCGGCAACGACGACTTCGACGAGGTCGCGCGCGCGGTCGCGAGCGACGCCGGGCCGTTCCCGCCGCCGGAGCGCGCGCTGCTCAGCGACGACGATCGCCTCTACCTCACGTGGCTGTTCGCGCGCGACGATCGCCAGGCCGGCGCGGCCACGGCGTCCTTGCGGCGCGTCGAGTGGCCGATCGATCGCGCGGTCCCCAAGTACCTCGGCGACGGCAACCTCACCGAGGCGTCGCGGCGCGTGGCGTCGGCGGCGACCGGCGGCGACGCGGCGCAGGCCAAGGTCCTCGGCTACGCCGAGCGCGTGATGACGGCGGTGGTGCGCGAGGGGCTGGCCAGCCCCGATCCTGCCGTCCAGCGCCTGGCGATCACCGCCGCGGGCGCCGCCCGCATCTCGAGCGCGGCGCGCGAGCTGCGCTCGATCGCCGACGGGGCGCTCGACGTCGGGATGCGCGCGGCGGCGATCGACGCGCTGGCCGCGATCGGTGACCTGGACGCGGCGCCCATGCTCGCGATGATCCTCGAGCGCGACCAGGGCGCGAACACGGAGCTCACCGGCGCGGCCGCACGCGGGCTCGCCCGGCTGGGCGGACAGGCACGCCTCGGCGAGATCGTCGTGGCCTGGTTCGTGGCGGGCAAGCCGGGCAAGACCCCGGCGGAGCGCGCGCGCACGTGGGCGGCGCTCATCGCCGCCGGGCAAGCGCCCGTGCCCGCGGCGATCTCCGAGGTGAGCCGGATGCTCGCCGACCGCGAGCCCGTGGTCCGCGCGGCGGCGTGTCGCGCGCTCGGCGCCGCGGTCGGCGCCGACGCGACCGCGTGGAAGGGCCTGCGCAAGGGCCTGACCGACGCCGACGCCTCGGTGCGCGCGACCTGCGCGAACGCCATCGCCGACGCCGCGGCCGCCGGAACGCGGAGCCGGGCCACGTTCTGGCAGGTCGCGCCGCTGCTCAAGGATCGCGACGAGCGCGTGCGCGCGGCGGCGGTGCTCGCGGTCCTGCGCCTCGAGCCGGCCCGCGCGGCGATGGAGCTGACCGCGGCCAGCCGCGACAAGAGCCCGGTGGTGCTGGCCAGCCTCGCCGAGGCGTGGGTGCGCACCGGCAGCGGCGCGAAGACGGAGGCGCTGCTCGCGCACGAGTCGCCGGCGGTGCGCCAGGCGGCGGCGCGGGCGCTGCTCGCCGGCGACGACAAGGCGAAGGCGATGCTCGCCGCCCGGGCCGACCTCGAGCCGGCGCTGCGTCTCCTGGCGCTCGCCGTGACCAGCGATCGCGGCGCGCTCGAGGCGGCGTCGACGGATCCGGAACCGTCGGTTCGCACGGCGGCGGCGGCACGGCTCGTCCTCCTGCGCGGCCGCGCGGACACCGTCGCCGACGTCGCCTCGCAGGTCGCGAGCGCGCCCCCGGCCAGCGCCGAGCGAGTCCGCCTCGCCGGCGCGTGGCTGGCCGCACGCTGAGACGTGTGCGTCCGGGCAACCGAAACCCTCGCTGCCAGGTCCATGCTATCCACACCCCCATGCGCCGTCTGACGCTCGTCTCGCTCGCCCTCGCCGTCTTCTCGCTCGCCGCCTGCAAGAGCGGACTCGACGAGCGCTGCCAGGTGAACGCCGACTGCGAGGACGGCCTGGTCTGCGTCCGCCTCTCCTCGGATCCGCTCAATCCCGTGAGCGTCTGCCGCGAGGGCCTCGACAACACGGCCGATGCCGCGATCGACGCCCCGCAGGACGGGCCGGAGGCCGACGCGGCCCCCGACCTGGACGCGTCGGACGCGGCGATCGACGCGGGCGTCGACGCGGAGACCGACGCGACCTCGGGCGCGTAGTCAGCGCAGCACCGGCGTGCGCGCCGGCGTGGGGGCGTGCGTCGACGAGTCGGGCGACCCGCCGCCGTAGATGCAGCGGAAGCCGATCGACACCGACCGCGTGTCGGGATCGAGCGGCCGGATGAAGTTCTGGAACCCGCTCTGGTAGCTGGGCACGTCGACCCGCGCGGCGAACGGCGGATCGCGCCAGCTGCCGCCGCGGGTCATCGCCGGGCTGCCCGGCGGGCCGATGCGTAACGGGTTCACCGGCGACAGCTCGAGGAAGCCGAGCTCGTCGAAGTCGTCGAGCACCCACTCGGCGACGTTGCCGGCCATGTCGTGGAGGCCGTGCGGGCTGTCGCTCCAGCGCATGCGCCCCGGCGGCGCCGCGAAGAGCCAGCCGTCGCTGTCGTCGGGATCGCCGGAGCCGCGGACGTTCGGCGACGCCGGCCGGCCGACGTCGGCGAGCTGGCGGATCACCTGCTCGCGGATCTTGCCGTGGTTGAAGTCGCGCGGCCGCGGCGCGTCGCCCCACGGCCACGTCTGCGGCGGCGTCTTCGGGTCGTTGCCGCGCGCGGCGCGCTCCCACTCGGCCTCGGTCGGCAGCCGTCCGCCGCGCCACGCGCAGTACGTCTGTGCCTCGCCGCGGGTGACGTTCACGATCGGCAGCGCGTCGCCGAGGTGGCGGGTGTCGCCCGAGACGAGCGGGCCGACGCTGCAGCCGCCGTCGCGGGCGCAGCGCCGGTACTGCGCGGTCGTCACCTCGGAGGTGTCGATCCAGAAGCTGTCGACCCAGACCTCGCGGTGGGTGCGGCGCTCGAGCGCCTGGAACCAGAGACGGCAGTTGTCGACGTTCTCGTCGCTGCCGACCGTGAGCTGGCACTCCTCCACGAGGACGTCGATGTCGTCGGGCGGGACGCCCATGGCAAAGGAGCCGGCGGCGACGCGGACGCGGTCGGGCTCGGGGTGATCGACGCGCACGACGCGACCGCCGCCCGCGGCGGCGCCGCCGGCTCCGGCGAGGAGCACGACGACCAGGGGAGCGAGGGCGCGCACGCCGGGAGGGTAACGCGAATGATGAGTCGCGGCCACGCGGCCGCCGGGAGCCGGTGGCCGCGGGTCACTCGGGCAGGTCGCCGTCGGGCGGGCCGACCTCGAGCCACTCGACGGAGCTGATCACGACCTCGCGCTTGCCCTTGGGGGTCTGCACCGTGACGTCGTCGCCGACGCGCTTGCCGAGCAGCGCGCGCGCGACCGGCGCTACCAGCGAGATGCGGCGCTTCTTGATGTCGGCCTCGTGCTCGCCGACGATCGTGTACGTCGACGTCTCGCCGCTGTCGCTGTCCTCGATGGTGACCGTCGCCCCGAACTGCACGCGGTCGCCCGACAGCGTGGTCGGGTCGATGACCTCGGCGAGCCCGAGCTTGGCCTCGTAGTCGCGGATCTTGGCCTCGATCATGCCCTGCTCCTCCTTGGCGGCGGAGTAGTCGGCGTTCTCGGACAGGTCACCGTGACCGCGCGCGATCTCGATGGCGCGCGAGTTCGCAGGCCGGTCGACTTCCTTCAGCTTCTTGAGCTGCTTGCGCATCCAGGCCTGGCCGGCCGGCGTCATGGGGAACTTGTCAGCCATGGCTAGGTCTTTGGTACCCCTGGAGCGCGCACACCTGCAAGGCTTCCCGGCGCAACAGCGCGATCGACTCGAGCGCGGCCCGGGCGCCGCGGATGGTCGTGAAGTAGGCGATGCCGTTGCGCAGGGCGCCGCGGCGCAGGGACTGCGAGTCGAGGATCGCCTGGGCGCCCTCGGTCGTGTTCACGACGAAGTCGATCTCGTGGTTGTCCATCGCGTCGACGCAGTGCGGCCGTCCCTCGAGCACCTTGTTGACGCCGCGGACGATGAGCCCCTGGGTCGCGAGGTACTTGGCGGTGCCGTGGGTGGCGACGAGCTGGAAGCCGAGCCCGGCGAGGTCGCGGGCGAGCGCCGCGGCCGCCGACTTGTCGGCGTCGCGCACCGAGAGAAAGGCGACGCCCGTGGTCGGCAGCTTCACGCCGGCCGCCTCCTGCGCCTTGAGGTACGCCTCGGGGAACGTCGGGCCGATGCCCATGACCTCGCCGGTCGAGCGCATCTCGGGGCCGAGGATGGTGTCGACCTCCTCGAACTTCACGAACGGGAACACCGACTCCTTCACCGAGACGTGTGACGGCACGACCTCGCGGACGCCGAGCTCGGCCAGCGTCTTGCCGGCCATGACCTTGGCCGCGACCTTGGCCAGCGGCACGCCGATCGCCTTGGACACGAACGGCACGGTGCGCGACGCGCGCGGGTTGACCTCGAGCACGTAGACCAGGCCGTCGTGCACCGCGAACTGCGTGTTCATCAGTCCGACGACCCCGAGCTCGACGGCGAGCACGCTGGCCTGGCGGCGGACCTCGTCGATCACCGCCTGCGGCAGCGAGTACGGCGGCAAGGAGCACGCGCTGTCGCCGGAGTGGATGCCGGCCTCCTCGATGTGCTCCATCACGCCGCCGACGACGACGGCGCCGGTCCGGTCGCAGACCACGTCGACGTCGAGCTCGACCGCGTCGGCGAGGAACTGGTCGACGAGGAGCGGGAAGCCGATGCCCGAGTTGTTCTTGAACAGGCGCTCGAAGTAGTCCTCGAGCGTGGCCGCGTCGTAGACCCGCTCCATGGCGCGGCCGCCGAGCACGTAGCTCGGGCGGATCATCACCGGGAAGCCGATGTCGGCGGCGACCTGGCGCGCCTCGTCGAGCGTGCGGGCGATGCCCCAGCGCGGCGCCCGCAGGTCGAGCTTCTTCATCACCGCGCCGAACCGCTCGCGGTCCTCGGCGCGGTCGATCGCGTCGGCGGGCGTGCCCAGGATGGGCGCGCCGGCCTGGGTCAGCGGCACGGCCAGCTTGAGCGGCGTCTGGCCGCCGAACTGGACGATGATGCCCCACGGCTTCTCGCGGTCGCAGATCGCGAGCACGTCCTCGAGCGTGAGCGGCTCGAAGTAGAGGCGGTCCGACGTGTCGTAGTCGGTCGAGACCGTCTCCGGGTTGCAGTTGACCATGATCGACTCGATGCCCTCCTCGGCGAGCGCCATCGACGCGTGAACGCAGCAGTAGTCGAACTCGATGCCCTGGCCGATACGGTTGGGCCCGCCGCCGAGGATGAGCACCTTCTTGCGATCGGTCGGCGCCGCCTCGCACTCCTCCTCGTACGCCGAGTAGAGGTACGGCGTGTGGGCCTCGAACTCGGCGCCGCAGGTGTCGACGCGCTTGTACACCGGGACGACGCCCGCGGCCTTGCGGGCGTCGCGCACCTCGGCCTCGGTCGCGCCGGTGAGCGTCGCGATGCGGCGGTCGCTCATGCCGCCGCGCTTGAGCCGGCGCAGGTCGGGCTTGATGGCGTCGAGGCTGCCGGCCTCCTGGACGCGGACCTCGTCCATCGCCATCAGGTGGATCTGGCGGAGGAACCACGGATCGATGCGGGTGAGGTCGTACGCGCGCTCGAGGGTGAGGCCGAGCTGGAAGGCGCGCGCGAGCTGGAACAGGCGGTCGGGGCCCGAGATCGCGACGGCGCGCTCGAGCTGGGGCAGATCGTCGGCGAGCGACCCGAGCGGCAGGTCGAAGCCGTCGCGCCCGGTCTCGAGCGAGCGGATCGCCTTGCCCAGCGCCTCGCGGAAGGTGCGGCCGATGGCCATCGCCTCGCCGACGGACTTCATCTGCGGGCCGAGCACCTGGCGCGCCGCCGGGAACTTCTCGAAGGCGAAGCGCGGCCACTTGACGACGACGTAGTCGATCGTCGGCTCGAACGACGCGGGGGTGACCCGCGTGATGTCGTTCTTGAGCTCGTCGAGGGTGTAGCCGATGGCGAGCTTGGCGGCGATCTTGGCGATGGGGAAGCCGGTGGCCTTGGACGCGAGCGCGGAGCTGCGCGACACGCGCGGGTTCATCTCGATGACGAGCTGGCGGCCGGTGGCCGGGTCGACGGCGAACTGCACGTTCGAGCCGCCGGTGGTGACGCCGATCTCGCGCATGATCGCGAGCGAGGCGTCGCGCATGCGCTGGTACTCCTTGTCGGTGAGCGTCATCGCCGGCGCGACGGTGATCGAGTCGCCGGTGTGCACGCCCATCGGATCGAGGTTCTCGATCGAGCAGATGATGACGGCGTTGTCCTTGGCGTCGCGGACGACCTCGAGCTCGTACTCCTTCCAGCCGAGCACGCTCTGCTCGAGGAGCACCTGGTGCACCGGCGAGACGTCGATCGCGAACTGGATCATGCGGTCGAGCTCGCGCGCGTTGTACGCGATGCCGCCGCCCGAGCCGCCGAGCGTGAACGACGGGCGCAGGATCGCGGGGAAGCCGATGTCGTCGATCGCCTGGCGGGCCTCGGCGACCGACGACACCAGCGTCGACTTGGGGCAGGAGAGCCCGATGCGCGCCATCGCCTGCTTGAACAGCTCGCGGTCCTCGGCCATCTCGATGGCCTTGACCGACGCGCCGATGAGCTCGACCCCGTGCTTGCGGAGGACGCCGGCCTCGTGGGCGGCGAGCGCCAGGTTGAGGCCGGTCTGCCCGCCGAGCGTCGGCAGGATGGCCTGCGGCCGCTCCTTGGCGATGACCTTCTCGAGCATGTCGACGGTGAGCGGCTCGACGTACGTGGCGTCGGCCAGCTCCGGGTCGGTCATGATCGTCGCCGGGTTGGAGTTGATGAGGATGACGCGCAGGCCCTCCTCGCGGAGCGCCTTGCACGCCTGGGTCCCCGAGTAATCGAACTCGCAGGCCTGGCCGATGACGATCGGCCCCGACCCGATGATCAAGACCGACTCGAGGTCACTCCGACGCGGCATGGCGCACGTTTACCCCGCCGGGGCGGGCGGTGGAAGGAGATCCGCGGATGATCCTGTGTATGGTCGGATGGGTCTGGTAATCATGTACCTGTCGGCATCTTTCCTCGTGATCGAGCGCCGGCGATGAGCGCACCTCGGCGCCTCATCGTGCTCAGCCGGAAGGGGTTCGATTCGACGGCAGGCGGATGCGCCAGCCCGATCCTGCCCGACGGCACGATGGTGTCCTTGCCGATCCCGGATGGACGGTCGCCGATCCGGTACCGAGACATCACCGTGCACGGCCACGACGTCGGTCGGCTGGTCGCGGACCTGAGCGGCGGTGCCTGCACGGGAACGTCGCGCGCGCACCTCGACCCGGATCTGGTGGCGAGCGCGTTCCCGCGGGCGCGCGGCTGGCGTCCGCTTTTCGGACAGGCCGGCGGCGAGCAGACGGTGCTGGCGCGCGCGGGGGTGGGGACGGGCGATGTCTTCCTCTTCTTCGGCTGGTTCCGCCGCGTCGAGCGTGCGCGGGGCCGGTGGCGCTTCGTCGCGGGCGCGCCCGACCTGCACGTCCTCTGGGGCTGGATGGAGGTCGAGCGCGTGCTGCACCTCGGCGCGAGCGGCGAGGCCGCGCGCCCGTCCGTGCCCACGTGGGCACGCTACCACCCGCACGTCGCCGGCGGTCCGCGTACCAGCAACACGCTCTACGTCGCGCGCGCGGCCGGCGTCTTCGCGCGCTACGACGATCGGCTGCGCCTCACGCGCGAGGGTGCGCCGCGGAGCCGGTGGTCCTTGCCGGGGTGGTTCGAGCCGCGCGGCCGCCCGCCGCTCGGCTACCACCACGCGCCGTCGCGCTGGCGGCGGGCCGGCGACCGCGTGCACCTGCAGTCGGTCGCGCGCGGCCAGGAGTTCGTGCTCGACACGCGCGCCTATCCGGAGGCCGGGCCGTGGTTGCGCGGGCTGCTCGCGTCGGCGTGATCAGGCGGCGACGAGGCGCGTGCGCTGGGCGGCGGCGGCGACGGTGGCGACGGCGCCGGCGTCGAAGGTGATGGCGTCGGCCTCGACGCCGTCGGAGAAGATGACGCCGCCCTGCGGCATGTGCGACTCGATCGTGAGCGCGTCGCCGGGGGCGATGACACCGGCGGCCAGCCGGATGCCGGAGTGCTTGCTGGCGAAGGGCTCGCGCACGATGAAGCAGAGGCGCGGATCCTCCCACGTGAGCGCGGGCGGCGTGCCGGCGGCGCCGCCGGTGAAGGCGGCCACGGCCGCGGCCATGTTGAAGACCGAGGAGAGCCAGCCGGTCGAGCCGGCGCCGGTCGAGACGATGATGCCCGACGACGACTGGATCTCGGCGGTGTCGCCGCCGGGCTCGCCGGCGCGGCCGGTGCGCAGCGCGTAGCGGGCGGAGACGTGGCTGCGCGCGCCGATGAAGAGGTCGTTGAAGGCGAGCAGGCGCTGGCCGTCGGCGAGGCGGGCCTCGGCGAGCGTGACCTCGCGCAGGCGCGCCTTGCCGTCGAGGACGCGGGCGACGGCGGCGCGCGCCGCGTCGGTGCGGAAGGGCAGGAGCACGCCGTCGAACCGCGCCGGGTCGGGGTTGACGGCGACGATGGGCTGCGCGCCCGCGTACTTGGCGACGTTGGCGACCAGGCCGTCCTGGCCGACGGTGACGACGAGGTCACTCGGGGCGAAGAGGAAGGTCGGCACGATCGCGCGCTCGATGCTCTGGACGCGCAGGCCGAGATCGCCGTGGCCGAGCGTGCGGTGCAGCGTGTCGAGCGCGCGGGCGTAGGCCTCGTCCTCGGCGGCGTAGTCGGCGAAGTCGCCGCCGGCGTGCTCGATGTAGAAGCGCGCCTGGCCCTTGCTGTTGAAGCGCTCGACGAGCTGCTGGAGCCGGGTCTTGCGGGTCACGAGGACGAGCTTGTCGAAGGTGGCCATGGTGTTCGTCGTCTCCCTACTTCGCGAGGAGGGACTTCAGGAGGTCGGGGCTCATGTTGAGCTCGCCGATCTTCTGCGCGTTCTCGGCCAGCTCGCGGAAGGCGAGCGCGATCATGAGGCGCGGGTCGCCGCCGCCGTTCGACACCGCCATGAGCGTCTTCCAGTCGGCCTGGCGCAGCGGCGCGAGCGTGGCCTCGAGGGCGTAGGCCCGGCTGTCGGCGGCCTGCTTGTCGTTCTCGACCTGGCGGGCGATGAGCGCCGCGCGCTGCTCCTCGACCGCGATGTCGGCCGCCATCTTCTTCTCGCGGATCTCCTTCTTCTTGGTCTCGACCGCCAGCTCGGTGTTCAGCTCGCTCTCCTTGATGATGCGCTCCTGCTCGACGGCGGCGTTGCGGCGCGCGTAGATCGACGAGTCGGCCTCGCGCTGGAGCTGCTCGCGGGCCTCGGCCTCGAGGGCGCGCGCCATCTCGGGCGTGGGGCGCACGGCCAGGATGGTGACGGCGAGCGGCTCGACGCCGAGCATGGCCACGGCCTCGGACGCGCGCAGGCCGGCGGCGACCTCGGCGACCAGCTCGGCCGACGCGGTGAGGGCCTGGCGCAGGCTCATGCGCCCGACGACGGCCTGGGCCAGCACCTGGGTGACGTGGATGAGGCGCTCCTCGAGCTTGTCCGGGTCATCGGAGCGGTGGCGGCCGGCGGCGTCGACCGTGAAGTCGAGCAGCGCGGCGAGCTTCTTGGGGTCGTCGATCCGGTAGGTGAGCTGGCCCTGGATCGTGACCTCCTGGAAGTCGGCGGTGGTCGTGGTCCAGACGAACGGCAGGTCGGCGCTGGCCTGGGGGACGAGCACGAGGGTCGAGGTCGGGGCGTAGTAGAGGAAGGACAGCCCGCGGCCCTCGCGCTTCACCTTGCCGTTCTTGAAGTGCAGCACGTAGGTCGTGGGTGGGGTCTTGAGGTAGGCGATACCGAACATGGCTGGTGCCTCGCTTCGTGTGTGTTGGACACTATTATGGTGTCTGATGGACACGAAGTCAAGGGCGGCTTCTGGGGTACGCTCCGCGCCATGGGGATGAGCGAGTACGCGACGTACGACGGCCTGGGGCTCGCCGAGCTCGTGGCCACCGGCAAGGTCCATCCGCGCGAGCTGGTGGACGAGGCGATCGCGCGCATCGAGCGCGACAACCCGCGTCTCAACGCGGTCATCCACCGCATGTACGAGTCGGCGCGCAAGGCCGCCGACCTGCCGGCGGGCAGCGGGCCGGCGCCGGCGGACGCGCCGTTCCGCGGCGTGCCGTTCCTGGCCAAGGACCTGGTGTCGAGCTGGAAGGGCGAGCCGATGGCGGCGGGCACGCGCTTCCTCCTCGGGCGCGTCTCCGACAAGGACACCGAGCTGACGACGCGCTACCGCCGGGCCGGGCTCCTCACCGTGGGCAAGACCAACACGCCCGAGCTCGGCCTCCTGCCGGTCACCGAGCCCGAGGTGTTCGGGCCGTCGCGCAACCCGTGGGACACGTCGCGCACGACGGGCGGCTCGAGCGGCGGCTCGGGCGCGGCGGTCGCGGCCGGCTTCGTGCCGCTCGCCGGCGGCGGCGACGGCGGCGGCTCGATCCGCATCCCGTCGTCGTGCTGCGGCCTGTTCGGGCACAAGCCGACGCGCGGGCGCACGCCCATCGGCCCCGACGTCGGCGAGGCCTGGCAGGGCTGCGCCATCGAGCACGTGCTGACGCGCAGCGTGCGCGACTCGGCGGCGATGCTCGACGCCATCGGCGGGCCCGATCCGGGCGCGCCCTACATCACGGCGCCGCCGGCGCGCCCGTTCCTCGCCGAGGTCGGCACGCCGCCCGGCCGCCTGCGCATCGCGTACACGACGCGCGCGCTCCTGCCGACCGACGTGCACCCCGAGTGCGTGCGCGCGGTCGAGGGCGCGGCGGCGCTCCTGCGCGAGCTCGGCCACGACGTCGTCGAGGAGCACCCGCGCTTCGACGCCGAGCAGTTCGCGGTCGACTTCGTCTACATGCTCGTCGGCGAGACCGCCGCCGAGGTCGCCGAGATGGAGGCGCTGGTCGGCCGCTCGGTGCGGGTCGGCGATCTCGAGCGCGACACCCACGTGCTCGCGCGCCTGGGCAACGTCGTGTCGGCGCGCGACTTCGCGCTCGCGTGTCGGCGCGTGCGCCGCGTGAGCCGCCAGCTCGCCGACTTCTTCACGCGCAACGACCTGTTGCTGACGCCGACCCTCGCCCTGCCGCCGGTCACGATCGGCGAGCTGGCGCCCCGGGGCGCCGAGGCCGCGCTCCTCGGGGTGATGCAGCGCCTGCCGATCGGCAAGCTGCTCCTCGAGGTCGGCGTGCTCGACAAGATGGCGCAGAAGGCGTGGGCCTTCACGCCGTTCACGGCGGTGTTCAACGCGACCGGGCAGCCGGCGTGCAGCCTGCCGCTCCACTGGACGCCCGACGGCCTGCCCATCGGCGTGCAGCTCGTCGGCCGCTTCGCCGAGGACGCGACGCTCTTCCGCGTGGCCTCGCAAGTCGAGCGCGCGCGCCCGTGGAAGGACCGCCGCCCGCCGGGCTTCTGAGCGGCGCAGCGCCGCTCAGGCGTAGAGATCGTCGAGCGAGTGCCAGCGCACGTCGCGCGGGCGCGTGGCCGGCGCGGCGCCGCGCGTGAAGATGCGGCGTCCGATCGTGTCCCCGTGCTTGTTGGGGAAGGCCTGGACCTTGGCGTCGAGCTCGGCGACGAGCGAGGGCGCGGAGCCGACCGGGCCCCACTTGCACTCGCCGAGGTCGATCCAGCGATCGTCGCGCACGCCGACCACGTCGATCTGGACGTCCTTGCTCCAGTACTCGCCGACCTGGAAGCCGGCCGAGACCCGCTCGCGCGCGTAGAGCGTGGGGAGCGCTTGCCGGCACAGGCGCTCGAAGCAGCCGCCGAAGTAGGCGTCCAGCTGAGGCTTGATGAGATCCGTGAACGACCGGACCGGGCCCATCTGCTGCACGAAGCTGCGGTTGGGGAACACGAAGTGGAACCAGAAGCGGAGGAGTGGATCCTCGAGGACGAAGCGCACCGTCCGCGCGTTGGCCCGCCCGCGGGTGAGCGGATGGCGGCGGGCCACGTAGCCCAGCTGGACGAGCTGCTCCAGGTAGTAGTGCAGGCTTCGTTCGGCGAGGCCGCTCGTCGCCGCGATCTCGCGCGCCGTCGTGTGGCGCGTGGCGATCGCGTGCAGGACCGCGTGATAGGCCTCCACCTCGCGCAGCTCCTCGCGGAGCAGGAACTCGGGCTCGCGGAACAGCGCCGCGTACTCGGAGAGCAGGTTGGACTCGATGTTCGACTCCAGCGAGCGCGCCGGATCGAACGCCTTCAGGTACATGGGCACGCCGCCGCACACGAAGTAGGCGCGCGCCTGGTTCGGGACCGACCAGCCGGGGTGGAACTCGGCGGCCTCGCGGTAGCCGAACGGCTGCAGGTGGATCTGCGCGGTACGCCGGCCGAAGAGCGGGCTCTTCTTGCCGAGGACCTCTCGCTCCATGAAGCCCACGAACGAGCCGCACAGGATGAGCACGATCTTGCCCGAGCGCTTCCAGCGCCGATCCCACAGCTCCTGCAGGAGCGACGGGAGCTCCGGGCTCGCGCCGGCGGTCCACTGGAACTCGTCGAGGACGATGGCCAGCTTGCCGTCGGACGGGCCGACGCGCTCGACGGCGTCGAACGCGGCGCGCCAGTCGGTCGCGGCGATCTCGGCGAGGAGCGGCTGGTCGAGGGTCCGCGCGGCCTCGGTCAGGAACTCGCGGATCTGCAGGAGCGCGGGGGCGATCTTGCCCAGGTGATAGATGGCCGGCTTGTCGCGCAGGAAGTGAAGGATCAGCTCGCTCTTGCCGATCCGCCGCCGCCCGTAGATGGGCACGAACGCGGAGCCGCGGCCGCGCCACGCCGCCTCGAGCACCGCCAGCTCGACCGCGCGTCCGACGAAGTCGGTGGCCGGGGGGGAGGGCCTGGTCACGCGTCGAGCCTAGTTGTCAAGTCGTGACGTGTCAAGTCGTGACTTGGCAAGTCGTGACTTGGCAAGTCGTGACTTGGCAACTCAGGCGCGGAGGATGACGCGCGTGATCTCGGCGGGCGCGCCGAAGCGCACCGGCGGGCCCCAGTAGCCGGCGCCGCGGCTCACGTAGAGCTGCGTCGGGCCGACCTGGTAGCGGCCGGCGAGGAGGCCGCCCTGCTGCAGCGACACGAGGAAGTGCCACGGCCACACCTGGCCGCCGTGGGTGTGCCCCGAGAGCTGCACGTCGACGTCGAAGCCGGTGGTGGTGCGGACCTGGCGCGGCTGGTGGGCGAGGAGGACCACGGGGCGCGCCGGATCGCGGCCGGCGAGGGCGCGGGCGAGGTCGGGGCCGTGACCGCGCGCGAGCGAGCGCGCGCTGTGGTCGTCGATGCCAGCGAGGTCGAACGTGCCGTCGCCGCGGCGGATCTCGACGCGCTCGTTGCGCAGGACGCGGACGCCGCGCTCGCGCAGGAAGACGATCCACTCGTCGGCGCCCCAGTAGTACTCGTGGTTGCCGGTGATGGCGAAGACGCCGTCCTTCGCGCGCAGGTCCCCGAGCGGGGCGGCGGCGTCGCGGAGCTGGGCGACCGAGCCGTCGACGAGATCGCCGGTGAGCACGATCAGGTCGGGCTGGAGCGCGTTGGTGCGCGCGACGAGCTCGGCGATGTAGGCGCGGCCGATCGTGCCGCCGATGTGCAGGTCGGTGAGCTGCACGATCGTGTAGCCGTCGAGCGACGGCGCCAGGCGCCGCACCTTCATGGGCACGTCGACGACCGGCACGTCGCCGAGCACCTTGACCAGCCCGACGCCGACCTCGCCGACCGCGACCGTGGTCACGACGCCGCCCGTGATGCGCCGCAGCGCCTGGCGGCGGCTCAGGTCGGTCGGCGCCGGCCGGCGCACGGCCTTGCGCACGAGCCAGACGAGCAGGCGCGCGACGTCGGTGACGAGGACGCCGGCGAAGAGGAGGGCGAAGATCGCCCAGCCGGTGAAGGTCGGCCACGCGACCGCGCCCTGGATCATCGGCGGGCCGCCCGAGCCGAGGTAGCGGGCGACCATGATCGGCACGACGAGGAGCGCGATCGCGATGGTCGCGGCGATGCGCCAGCGCCCGGTCATCCCCGTGTCGTGCACGAGCCGGCGCCACACGTAGAAGGCGAGGCCGCCGAAGAGCACGGTGGCGACGAGGCCGCCGACGAGGCCGCCCATGTCAGCGCTGGACGAGCACGCCGCCGTCGACGGAGAAGCCGGCGACCGGGCCGACGAGGTGCGGGGTCACCGCCGACGCCTTGTCACCGAGCGGCACCTTCTTGGCGGCGAGCACCTCGGCGACGCGGCGGCGGAAGCGACCGCTCTCCTCCTCGGGACGGAGGAAGGCGTCGAGCAGCGGCTGGCCGACGAGCGACGCCTCGGCCTCGGCGACGCCGTCGACCGCGGCGACGCGCACGTTCTGATCGAAGTCGGCCACGTACGGCAGGAGGCGGTCGAACGTCTCCGGGCGGCCGGCCTTCCACTCGGTCATCCAGCGGATGACGTCGAGCTTGCGCTCGGGGTCGCGGGCGTACCCGGGCGGCTCGTCGGCGAGGATGGCGTCGACGGCCTCGAGCGCCTGCTCCTTGGTGGCGACGCGCTCGAGCACCTGCAGCGCGTACGCGAGCTGCGCCGCGTTCTTCATGAAGCGGCGGAGCGGTGGCAGGACCGAGGGGCCCTTGGCGACCAGCACGTCGACCACCCACGTCTTCTCCTGCCCGTCCTCGACCATGTTGCCGCTGGTGATCGCGAACCGCTTGCACAGCCCGAAGATCGCGTCGTCGGAACCGTCCTCTCGCAGCTTCTCGAGCGCTGCCCAGCGATCGGCTTGCTGGGCCAGCTTGTTGGTGGCCTTGCCGATCAGCTTCTGCAGGTTCTTTTCTTTGGAGGAGAACAGTCCGAACACCATGACCGGCGGAACCTACCACCAGCGCCGGGTCCTGACCACGGCAGCCCGTGGCACCTGCCGCATCGGGTAGGACGGTCAGACGGCGTCGGGCTCGGCGTCGGTGGGGGCGTCGACCGGGGCGTCGGGGAGGAGCGCGTCGATCATGAGCGCGTCGATCGTGGGGGCGTCGATCACGGGGGCGTCGATCACGATCGGTGCGTCGGTCGGCGCGTCGACGGCGGCGTCGATGGCCGCGGCGTCGATCTGTGCGGCGTCGATCTGTGCGGCGTCGGGGTCGGCGGCGTCGGTGGGCGCGTCGACCGTCGGCGAGGCGTCCACGCTGATGTCGGGGCAGGCGAAGCTGTCGGCCACGTCGTCGCGCTTGCAGAGGTTGTCGGCGCGGCAGGTGTAGCCGTCGGGGCAGAGCTCGCTGCCGCCGAACTCGCACGCGAAGGCGCACTCGCGGTCGGGCGTCTTGTAGCAGCCGGCGAGGGCGCCGGCGGCGACGATCGAGGCGAAGGCGATGATGGCGAAGAGGTTGCGGGTCATCTCAGAACTCCCACCCGAGGACGACGCCGGCGCTCTCGCGGCCGACGCGGGGCGCGACGCGCGGTGACTTCGCGACGAAGCCCACGGGCTTCTCGCTGCCGCCGGCCTTGGCGTCGAGGATGAAGAAGGTGACGGCCGCCGCGGCGGTGACGCCCGCGCCGATGAACGCGTAGGTGGAGAGCTGGTCGAAGCGCTCGCCCTCGTCGACGAGGTCGGCGTACTGGCCCTGGATCTCCTCGTAGCGGAGCGGGCGGCCCTGCTGATCGCGGAAGTCGATGAGGGCCTCGATGTCCTCCTCGGAGCCCTCGGCGGACATGTAGAGGACGGCGCCGACGGCGACGAGGCCGATCGTGGCGCCGGTCGAGATCCACGCCGCGGAGCGCTTCCAGGTGGCGCCGCCGTCGTCGGTGAACGCCGGGCCGCCGGTGCCGAGGGCGCCGCCGCCGACGGTGTCGCCGGTGCCGGTGTCGCCGGTGCCGGTGTCCCCGCCGCCGGTGTCGCCGCCGCCGAAGTCGGGCTCGGTGCCGGTGCCGCCACCGGTGCCCGCGTCGGTGCCGCTACCGCCGCCCGCCGCGCCGCCGCCGTCACTGATGCCGAGCGTCGCCTTGCAGCCGGCGATCTTCTCCTCGGTCGCGCGGCGATACTCGTCGCTGGGGTTGCCTTCCTTCAGATAGCGCGCGAAGTACGTGAGCGCGACGTTGCACTTGCCGGCCTTCTCGTTGGCGACGCCGATCTTGAAGAACAAGATCGGGTCTTTCATGATGTCGTACGCGATGCCGTACTCGAGCGCCGCAGCGGCGTAGTTCCCGGCGGCCTCGGCGTCCATCGCCGCCTTGTAGTGCTGCTTGGCGAGCTCGACGTCGCTCGGCTGCGCGTGCGAAGACGAGGGAACGGCCAGCGCGAGCGCCAGCCCGGTCGCGACCCCCAGCGCGAATCGAGGCTTCATCGCGATATCGTACCGGAAAGCGGCGGTCCGGGCCAAGCGCGGGTGTGCTATAGACCCCGCGCCATGGCCAAGATCGACCTGGTCCGCAACATCGGCGTCGTCGCCCATATCGACGCGGGCAAGACCACGGTGTCGGAGCGCTTCCTCTTCCACTCGGGCAAGATCCACAAGGCGGGCGAGGTCCACGACGGCGAGACCCAGATGGACTGGATGGCCCAGGAGCGCGAGCGCGGCATCACCATCACCGCCGCCGCGACCACGTTCGAGTGGAAGAAGCACGAGATCCACCTCATCGACACGCCGGGGCACGTCGACTTCACGATCGAGGTCGAGCGCTCGCTGCGCGTGCTCGACGGCGCGGTCGTCGTGTTCTGCGCGGTCGGCGGCGTGCAGCCGCAGTCCGAGACGGTGTGGCACCAGGCCGACAAGTTCCACGTGCCCCGGCTCGCGTTCGTCAACAAGCTCGACCGCGTCGGCGCCTCGTTCGACAACGTCGTGACCGAGATCCGCGAGCGCCTCGGCGGCAACGCGGTGCCCATCCAGCTGCCGATCGGCAGCGAGGATGCGTTCGAGGGCGTGATCGACCTGATCGAGGAGCAGGCGCTCTACTTCACCGGCGACATCGTCGACACGCCCGACGTGCGCCCCATCCCCGAGGAGCTGGCGCCCGCCGTGGCCGAGGCGCGCGAGAAGCTCGTCGCCGCGATCGCCGACGTCGACGACGCCATCGCCGAGAAGTACCTCGAGGGCGTGGCGATCCCGCCGGCGGACCTCAAGGCGGCGCTGCGCAAGGCCGTCATCGCCGTGAAGATCATCCCGGTGCTCGGCGGCACGGCGCTGCGCAACAAGGGCATCCACCCGCTCCTCGACAGCGTGATCGAGCTACTGCCGGCGCCGTCGGACCTGCCGCCGGTCACCGGCGTCGATCCGCGCAACACCGAGGAGAAGCTCACGCGCGGGCCCAAGAACGCCGAGCCGTTCGCCGCGCTGGCGTTCAAGATCGCGATGGACGAGGGCCGCAAGGTCGTCTTCATGCGCGTCTTCTCGGGGATGGTCGAGGCCGGCGGCGAGCTGCTCAACACGCGCACCGGCAAGAAGGAGAAGGTCGCGCGCCTGTTCCGCATCCACGCCGACAAGCGCGAGCGCCTGGAGAAGGCGGTCGCTGGCGAGATCGTCGCGGCGGCGGGGCTCAAGGACGCGACGACCGGCGACACGCTGTGCGATCCCAGGTCGCCGATCCTGCTCGAGCGCATCGACACGTACGAGCCCGTCATCTCGCAGGCGATCGAGGCCGAGAACAACGCCGCCAAGGAGCGCCTCGACTTCGCGCTGGCCAAGATGGCCGACGAGGATCCGACCTTCCGCGTGAAGGAGGACCCCGACACCGGCCAGACCATCATCTGGGGCATGGGCGAGCTCCACCTCGAGGTGATCGTCGACCGCATGCGCCGCGAGTACGGCGTCCTGGCCAACGTCGGCAAGCCGCAGGTCGTCTACCGCGAGACCGTGCTCGGCGAGGCCGAGGGCCACGCCGTGTTCGAGCGCGAGATGAAGGAGCAGAAGATCTTCGGCGAGGCGCGCTGCCTGGTGCGCTCGCTGGCCCGCGGCTCGGGCGTGAAGTTCCTGAAGAAGCTCGCCGGGGGCCTGGTGGTGCCGGATCCGGTCGTCGAGGCCGCGATGCAGGGCCTGCGCGACGCGGCGTCGTCGGGCGCCGACGGTTTCCCGCTCGAGGACGTCGAGGTGACGCTGCTCGCGGTGGGGACGGCCGAGGGGGCCGACGCGATCATCGGCGCGCGCGCCGCGGCGGCCGAGTCGTTCCGCCGCGCCGTGAAGGACGCGAACCCGCAGCGCCTCGAGCCGATCATGAGCGTCGAGGTGACGACCGACGACGACTTCCTGGGCGCGATCATCGGCGACCTCAACCAGCGCCGCGGCCAGATCCAGGACGTCGCGACGCGCGGGCCGAAGCGCGTGGTGACCGCGCTGGTGGCGCTGCGCAACATGTTCGGCTACTCGACGCGCATGCGCTCGCTGAGCGAGGGGCGCGCGACGTTCATGATGAAGTTCCACGCCTACGATACGCTTGCCGCGGCGTAGGGGGGCCAGATCAGAAGAGCTTGGCGAGGAGCTCGGCGCCGACGCCGGTCGTGACCATGCGCTCGCGGCGGTCGGAGAGGAGCGCGCCGAGCCAGGTGAGCGCGCCGCCGTCGCCAAGGGCGAAGTCGCGGCCGTCGGCGTGACGGACGTGGAGCTGGAGGCAGGGGCCGGCGTAGTAGCCGAGGCCCTGGATGCGGGCGAGGTCGACGGCGACGGGCACGTGTGGGTGCGACGCGGCGAGGGGGCGGGCGAGCTCGTCGACGAGCGCGGCGGCGAGCGTATGCGCCGAGCGGGGGAGGGCGAGGGCGGCGACGGTGGCGACGAGGTCGGCGGCGGGGACGGCGCGGGGGAGGTCGAGGCCGGCGGCGGCGAGCGCGTCTGCGGTGGAGCTTGGCTTGTGGGCGACGGCGTGGCGCGAGAGGGCGTCGGGGTCGCCGCCGCGCGCGGTGATCGCGATGCGGGTGAGGCGTGTGTCGGCGAAGACGACGCGGAAGCTGCCGGGGGCCACGCGGAAGCCGCGCGCGGGCAGCGCGGCGAAGAGGTCGGCCCACGTGCCCACGTGGGCGGCGAGGAGCGCGCGATCGAGCGCGTCGTCGTCGGCTGCGCGGGAGCTGCGCTGGTAGCTGCCGAGCGCGGCGAGCTGGAAGTGCGGGGTGAAGCCGGGCACGTCGAGCGGCTGCATGCGGAGGACGCGCTGCGACGCGACGAGGTGGATCGGTGCGTGCGTGCCCGCGCGGCGGCGGTGTTTCGCCTCGAGGGCGAGCCCGGCCGTCGGATCGGCGGCGACCTCGCCGAGGCGCAGGGTCGCGAGCGCGTGGTTGGGCTCGATGCCGGCGCAGGCGGCGGCGCCGAGCGGCGAGACGGGCGAGAGCGCGACGGCGTCGTGGGCGGACGCGGCGTCGAAGAGCGCGGCGTCGAAGGCGTGCAGGCGGCGGGCGTCGGCGGCGCTGGCGCGGGTCATGGGCTGGCGCTCGCTCGCGGCGCCGAGGTCGCGGAACGTGCGGCCGCGCGCGCGCGTGCGGTGGGCGTGGAGGAGCAGCGTGGTCAGGTCGTTGCCCGCGATCGAGGCGAGCACCTCGTCGAGCGGCTGGCCGGCGTGCGCGGCGGCCGCGCGCTCGGCGGCGTGGCGGGCCAGCTCGGCGGTGCGGTCGGTCACCCGCGCAGCTTCGCACGCGCGTGCGGGTCTCGCGCGGGAGCCTGACAGGCTCCTTACCGCGGGAGAAAGGGCGTGCGGGTACGATCGCGCGATGGGACGGGACCTGCGAGCGGCTTCGATCACGATCGTGTCGCTCGCGGCGTGCAGCGCGCTCGAGAGCGTCGAGCCGACGACGGCACCGCACGGCGCCGCGTCCCCGCCCGGGGCACCGGCGCTCAACGCACGTGTACTCGAGCTGATCGCGACGTACCCCGACGGCGGCTTCGGCGGCTACCGCTGGCCGGCGCGCCGGGGCACGTCGGGCACCACGCGCGACCTCGCCGTCGGCGACGACGTCGTCGCCACCGGCGGCGACGGCAACCACTGCGTCGGCGTCACCCTCGAGGTGTTCTGGCGTGCGCTCGACGAATGTCCCGGCGGCATCGCCGCCGCCCTCGACGCCCGGCGGGCGCGCGCCTTCAAGCGCACGTGGTACGTGCCGGTCGATCGCGGCGCCGGCTCGGCCGAGGCGTTGCCCGCGTTCGACCTGGGCGAGCGCGTCGCGGCGCTCGACGATGCGCGGCCGGGCGACTTCATGCAGGCCTGGCGCGCCGACGGGCTCGGCCACTCGATGGTGTTCCTCGGCTGGCAGCGCGACGAGCGCGGCGTCATCGTCGGCGTCGACTACTGGTCGAGCCAGCCGTGGACCGACGGCCTCGGTCGCGCCAGCACGACCATCGGGATCGACGACGCGTCGTTCGACCCCGCGCAGGTGTACCTGGCGCGCGCGCGGTGTCCTACAGTCGCGCGGTGAGCGACGCCGACGACAAGCTGCGCCTCTATCGTGAGAAGCGCGACTTCGGTCGCACGGCCGAGCCGAGCGGCGGCGCGCCGACCGAGACCGGCGACGCCTTCGTCATCCAGAAGCACGCCGCGCGCCGCCTGCACTACGATCTCCGCCTCGAGCTCGACGGCGTGATGCTCTCCTGGGCGATCCCCAAGGGCCCGAGCCTCGACACCAAGCAGCGCCGCCTGGCCGTGCGCACCGAGGACCACCCGCTCGACTACGCCGGCTTCGAGGGTGTCATCCCGAAGGGCGAGTACGGCGGCGGCGCGATGATCGTGTGGGATCGCGGGCGCTGGCGCACCGAGGGAGATGCGCGCGCCCAGCTCGACGAGGGCCACCTCCGGTTCACGCTCGAGGGCGAGAAGGTGCACGGTCGCTGGCACCTGCTCCGCACCAAGGGCTTCGACGACGCCGACGGCAACGGCAAGGGCGAGAGCTGGCTCTTCTTCAAGGGCAAGGACGAGCACGTCGATCCGTCGCGTGACCTCGTCACCGAGCGCCCGGAGAGCATCGTGTCCGGCAAGACGATCGAGGACCTCCAGGCCGGCCGCTGACCGCGCGGGTCTACCGCCGCAGCCTGCGCGCCGTGCTGGCGCCCCCGCGAACGGCGAGCAGGAGCAGGATGAGCCCGTGGGTGATGGAGCCGGCGACCCGGCCTGGCGCGTCGACGGGGACGGTCAGGAGGAAGATGAGCGTGATGATGGCGACGACGAGTTTCTGGAGAGTGCTCCGAACCACGCCTCCACGGTGTCCAGTGGCGATCCGCATCGCCGTGAGCAACGCGATCGCGAGGGCGGGTATCCCTCCATGGAGATCGCTCACGCGGATGGGTTCCTCGCATTCGCAGACGTAGCGCTCGGACGTGACGAGCAGCGGCAGGACGCTCGTCACGAACGCGGCGAGGCCGGTGAGCACGATGCCGTAGTCGACGAATCGCGCGCGCGAGGCCGGGACGCTTCCCTCCCCGCGTGGGCGCCGGCTTCATCTCGAGCGCGAGCTGCGAACCGACTCCCTTCCCCCGACGACGCGACATGATTATGTTCGCATAGTGCGCGAATGCACGATTGTCAAGCGGCGACGTCCGTGAGCGAGAGGGAGAAGTCGAGGGCGAGCGAGAGGGAGAAGGCGAGGGGACAAGGGGACAAGGGGACAAGGGGACAAGGGGACAAGGGGACAAGGGGACAAGGGGGCAAGGGGCGAGGGGCGAGGGGCGAGGGGCGAGGGGCGAGGGCGTCGTGGACGCCGCGCGCGTGTGGCGCGGCGTGCGCGCACCGGCGTGGCGGGGCGCTCGCGGCGCGCGGACTCACGCTCGCGTCTCGCGTCTCGCGTCTCGCGTCAGACCGCGAGCGGGCCGTCGGGCGCCAGGAGCGCCGTCGCGGCGCCGATCGCGTCGGAGGAGCCGGCCAGCGCGAGGACGTCGTTGGCCTCGATCGTGTCGGCGGCCGAGGGCACCGCGATGCTCTGGTCGCCGCGCTGGATCGCGAGCACGGTCGCGCCGGTGAGGCCGCGCAGGTTGGCGGCGCCCAGCGTCTTGCCGGCGAGCGCGCTCGTCGCCGCCACGCGCACGGCCGTGGGTGTGCCGAGGCCGGGCAGGACGGTCTCGATCTCGGTCAGGTCGACGATGCCCGGGGGCGGCGCCGGCGCGTTCGGATCGTGGGAAGGCTCGGTCGCGGCGCGGGTGCGGCTCTGGATCGAGAGCACCTCGACGATCGCCTGGGCGCCGGCGCGTACGTGGGCGTCGAGGTCACCGGCGGAGCGCCACACGCGCCACGCTTCGTACACGATCAGCGCGACGAGCATCACCGCCGCCACCGGCGGCGCGATGGCGCCGGTGACCCCGAGCGCGGGCAAGACCGCGACGAGCAGGATCGGCACCTGCAGGGCCACCGTCAGCATGCGCCGCGGCGCCGCGCCGAGATCCAGGCCGTGCCGGGAGGGCAGGGCGCGCTCGGCGATCGCGATCGCGATCGAGCGCGAGAGGCGCGCGAGGCCCAGCAGGAGCGGCGCCGCGACCGCGCCGGCGCCGGCGATGACGAGGATGCGCGCCAGGCGCTCCTCGAGCTGCAAGGCGCGCGAGACGTCGCGCGTCGCCGGCTCGAGCAACAACCCGGTCGCGAGCGCCACGCCGAACAAGAGCAGCGCGTCGAGCACGAGGAGCCCGACGCGCCGGCGCGATCGGGCCACCGTCGCGCGGCGCGCGTTGGGGCGCAGGGCCTCGATCCACGAGCCGTAGAGCGCCGCGAACGTGGCGAGGCGGCGGGGCAGGCGGGGCTCCAGCCACGCGGCGACGGTCGGCCCGCGCCGCGCGAGGGTTGGCGTCAGCGCCGTGGTCACCGCCGACACCGCGACCGCGACCGCGTACCACGCCGGCGGCAGGATCTTGCTGGCCACGCCGATGCTGGCCGAGACGAAGGAGAGCTCGCCGATCTGCGCCATCGTCATGCCGGTGGCGACCGCGGCGGGGACGCCGCGGCCGGCGAGGAACACGCCCAGCGTCACGGCGACCAGCTTGCCGCCGACCACCACGACGAGGACGACCAGCACCTCGAGCCAGTGATCGGCGAAGACCTGCGGATCGATCAGCATGCCGACCGAGACGAAGAAGACGGCGGCGAACAGGTCGCGGATCGGCTCGACCAGCGGCTCGATGCGCTTGTTCTCGCCGGCCTCGGCGGTGAGCGCCCCCGCGAGGAAGGCGCCGAGCGCGACCGAGTACCCGGCGCGCTCGGCGAGGATCGCGAGCCCGAAGCAGAGCCCGACCGCCAGCACCAGCGTGGTCTCGTGCCGGCCCAGCGCCACCGTCGCGCGCACGAGGCGGGGCACGACGAGGATGCCGACGGCGATCGTGACGATCAGGAAGCCGGTGAGCTTGCCGAGCGTGACCGCGAGGTCGCTCCAGCCCAGGCCCGCGCCCTTGCCGACGGCCGTGAGCACCGTGAAGAGCAAGATCGCGAGGAGGTCCTCGATCACCAGCAGGGAGAAGACGCGGCGCCGGTGCTCGGGGGGCGGCGGGTGCTCGTCGAACGAGCGCGAGATGATCGTCGTCGACGAGATCGCGACGATCGCGCCGACGAAGAGGCTGGCCTTCCCCGACAGTCCGAACGCGGTGCCGACGACGGTGCCGAGCACGAACATCAGCCCGACCTCGATCACGGTCGCGACCATGGCGCCCATGCCGACGCCCATCACGCCGCGCACGCTCAGCTCGAGCCCGATCGAGAACATGAGCAGGATGACGCCGAGCTCGGCCAGCGTCGCGACCACGCCCTCGTCGGCGACGAACCACACGCTCGTGTACGGGCCGACCAGGACGCCGGCGACGAGGTAGCCCAGGACGACCGGCAGGCGCAGGCGCTGGAACACCACCGTCGTCACGGCGGCGGTGCCGATGACGAGCGCCAGCGTCTGGATCAGCGCGTGTCCGACCACGGCCCAGACTAACCGGTCCCGCGCGTCGACCTCTACTCGTACGGCGCGAAGCGTGCGCGTGATGTTCGTCGCCGGTTGAGCGCGTCGAGCTCGACCTTGGTGTACGCGCCCGCGCTCCCCTTCGGCAGCCGGGCCCGCACGAACCCGATGACCTGGGACCGAGCCCGGTTCGCCGCCTCGACCCGCCGCGCGTCGCCGTCCTCGGCGCCGTCGTCCCAGAGCTCGAACAGCGCCTCCTTCTTCTGCGCGAGGTCGAGGTCGCTGCGGGCCCACAGCCGGTCGAGGTGGCGCCGCACGATCTCGTCGGCGCGCTTCAGCTCGCGCGCCTGGTGGACACGCGCGATCTGCACGCGCTCCTCCCGGGTCTCGTCCATCCACAGGAGCTTGTCGCTCTGGTACGGGTCCTCGCCGAGCTTGCGCATCACCCAGTCGGTGAGCTCCGTGCTGCCGCCCAGCACCGGGACGGTCGCGACCTCGCCATGGTCCGCCTTGTCGTCCTCCCCCTCCTTCCTGTCGAGGTGCTTGGTGTAGTCCTTGACCTCGAGACCGCTCGTCCAGTCGCGCTCGGCCTCCTTCACCTTCGCGTACGGGTCTCGCTGCCAGTCCTCGAGGCCCTTGGCCGCGCGCTTCGCGACCTTGAACGGGTTCGGAAGCTTCAGCTTCACCGAGAACGCGGGCTTGTCCTTGAAGCTGACCTTGCCGTCGCGGCCGACGTTGCCCTGGAACCCGGGCCGCTGCGTCCGGTACGTGCCGCCGCCGCTGTCCTGGAGCTTGCCCGACGACTCCACGGGCGCCTCCGCCCGTCGCGCGTCGGGATCCTCGTGCAGCACCGCTCCCTTCACGCTCAGCTCCGGCCGCCGCATCGACAGCTTCCCGAACCCACCACCCTCCGTCTCCGAACCCGTGCCCGTGCCCGTGCCCGTGCCCGTGCCCGTGCCCGACTCCGCAGCCGCGCTCGTCGCGCTCCCTCTCCCGATCTCCCTCTCGCTCTCCCTCTCCCTCTCGCTCTCCCTCTCCCTCCCCCTCTCCATCCCCGTCACCGCCGCCACCCCTGTAGGTTCCACGGCCACCTCGACCTCGAACAGGTCGACCACCATCGGCTCCATCGGCTCGACCACCGCCGCCTCCGTCTCCGCGGGCGGCAACTCGACCATCCCGATCCGCACCGGCGCCTTCTTCCGCTTCCGCTCCGGCGGCTCCACCCAGTCCAGCACCGCGAGCACGCAAACGTGCAGAATCGCACTCGCTACCACCGCGATGGCGACTCCGTGTCTCACGACACTTGGACCTCCGTCCCCGGCCGTGCGTTGCCCATTCGCACGCGACGGCGACACCTCGCGCCGACTCGCTGACAGAACGGAACGACGCATGCGCACGCGGAGAACACCAGCACCATGAGCCTACCCCTCGCCGGTCTCCTGTCGCGGTTGTTTCGCCGGGGTGCCCCCGCTGACCTCGCCGCCGCCGCCGGCGGCGACGGGGACGCGCTGGCACGCCTCTACGACGCCCACGTCGACGGGCTCTACGCCTTCGTCTACTACCGGGTCGGTCGTGACCAGTCCCTCGCCGAGGACATCGTGCAGGAGACGTTCACGGCCGCGCTCGCCCGCACCGACGACTACGACGGCGCGCGCGGCTCGGTGGCCAGCTGGCTGACGACGCTCTCGCGCAACGTCATCCGCGATCACCTGCGCGACCACAAGCGCGCCGACGAGGTCGCCGAGCGCTGGGATCGCATCGACGCGTCGCTGGCGCAGCTCTACGACGCGCTCGAGCGCACGCCCTTGCCCGGCGACGTCCTGGCGCGCGCCGAGACCCGCGACCTCGTGACCATGACCATCGCCCACCTGCCCGAGAGCTACCGGCTCGCGCTCGCCCGCAAGTACGTCGACGACCAGAGCCTCGAAGACCTCGCGCGCGAGATGGGCCTGTCGGTCGACGCGGCCAAGTCGCTGCTCGCCCGGGCCCGCCGCGCCTTCAAGGAAACCTTCTCCACCCTCGGCCACGCGCTCGAGGAGGTGACGCCATGACCCGCTCCACCCGTGACCCCGTTCGTGACGACGTCCTCGACGCCAACCTGGGCAAGCTCGTGCCGATGGCCGACGCGCCCTCGATGCGCGCCGAGGCCAAGGACCGCATCCGTGCCCGGCTGCTCGCCGTGCATGCGCGCCCGCGCCGCGAGCGCTCGCGCATCGTGATGACCGGCTGGGCGCTGGCCCTCGGCGCGGCCACCGCCGTCGTCGTCGCCAACGTCGCCGGCGGCGGCGGTGGCGGCGCTCACGACGGGGGGCCCATCGCCGACGGCAACCAGGGCGCCAAGAAGCCCGACGATCAGCTCGTCCTCGCCGACGGCTCCACCGCGGACCTGGGTCCCGGCGGCAAGGTCGAGGTGAAGGGCGACCGCAAGGTGCGCATCACCGGCGCCGTCCTCCTCGACGTCGTCCCCGGCAAGGGCCAGTTCATCGTCGAGACCGCCAACGGACAGCTCACGGTCATCGGCACCCGCTTCCTCGTCGAGGCCACCGCGGATCGCACCGTCGCCTCGGTCCTCCGCGGCGCGGTCGCCATGCGCTCGGCCGGCGGCGAGGAGGTCGTCCGCGCCGGCGAGCAGGGCACGATGACGGCGAAGTCGCCGCCGACGCGCGGCCCGGCGCCGCGCCTCTCGCACCTGGTGAGCTGGGTGGCCGAGCGCCGCCGTCGCGACGAGACGCAGCCGAGCGGCCCCGCGCGCTCCGGCGTGCTCGTCGCGCGCAACCCGATGTGGCAGGAGCAGGAGTTCCCGCTGCCCTTGCGCGCGCTCACCGTCGACGTGCACCTCGAGAACCAGGTCGCGCGCGTCGCGCTCGATCAGACGTTCCACAACCCGGAGCAGCAGCAGCTCGAGGGTGTCTACAAGTTCTCACTGCCGCCCGACGCCTCGGTGGCGCGGCTCGCCATGTACGTCGACGGCCGGCTCACCGAGTCGGCGGTGGTCGAGCGCATGCGTGCGCGGCGCATCTACGAGGACATCGTCTACACCCACCGCGACCCGGCGCTCATGGAGCAGATGGGCGCGAGCAAGGTGTCGATGCGGATCTTCCCGCTCTTCCCCAAGCAGGACCGGAGGGTTCTCCTCGCGTACACGCAACCGCTGGCGCGCACGTACGACGACGTGACGCTCACCGTGCCGATGCCCGACCTCGAGACCCCGGTCGCCGAGGTCAACATGCAGGTGAAGGTCGTCGGCTGCGGCGCGTGCGAGATCACGTCGCCGTCACACCGCGTGCAGATCCAGCGCGACGGCGCCGACGCGATCGTGCGGCACCAGGGCGTCGCCGAGACGCTCGGCGACTCGCTCGTCCTGCGCCTGCGCCAGCCCGACGCGGCGCAGGTGTCGGTGGCGACGACGATCGAGGACGCGCTCCGCTACGCGCTCGTGCGCGTGCGCCCCACCGTCGACGCGGCCCAGGCCGCCGGCGTCACCGCGGACCGCCCGAAGAAGTGGGTGATCCTGTCCGACACCAGCGCGTCGCGCGGCCACACCGAGCGGCGGGCGCAGGCCGAGATGATCGACCGCCTGGTCCAGGAGATCGACGAGCACGATCAGGTGGCGATCGTCGCGTTCGACGCGACCCACCGCCGCTTCGCGCCGTGGCAGGACGCGATCGGCGTCGACCGCAAGGCGCTCGCGGCGTTCCTCACCGGTGACGGCGGCCTCGGCGAGACCGACCTCGTCACCTCGCTCGAGGGCGCGGTCAGGCTCCTCGACGGCGAGCCGGGCTACATCGTGTACCTCGGCGACGGCACCGCCACCGGCGGCCGCCGCACGATCGACCAGCTCCGCGACGCGGTCGCGGGCAAGGCGACGTTCATCGGCGTCGGCATCGGCGACGGCAGCGACATGCCGACGCTCTCGGCGCTCGCCGACGCGACGTCGGGCATGGCGCTCCACGTCGATCTCGGCGACGACCTCGCGTGGCGCGCGCTCGATCTCGTCGCCGCGCTCTACACGCCGCGCGTCACCGGCCTGGTGGCGACGCTCGAGACCGCCGGCGGGCAGGTGCGCGACGACGACGTCTCGGCCTACCTGCGCTCGGCGCAGGTCGCGGCCGGCGAGGACGTCGAGGTCGTGGTGCGCGCGCCGGCCCGCGCCGATCTCACCGCGCTCGTCCTGCGCGGCATGGTCGGCGGCCGGCCGTGGTCGCAGCGCGTCGAGCTCGCGACCGCGCCGCGCGCGCCCGGCGACGCCGGCTACCTCCCGCGCCTGTGGGCCGAGCGGCGCATCGATCACCTCCAGACGATCGGTGACCGCGCGCTCGCGCCGTGCACCACGACGCCGTGCGCCTCGGACGAGGAGCGTGCGATCGCCGCCTACCACGCGCGCAAGAAGGAGATCGTCGAGCTGGGCAAGGCGCACTTCCTGCTCTCGCCGCACACGTCGCTCATCGTGCTCGAGAACGACGCCATGTACCGCCAGTACGGCGTCGAGAAGGGCAGCGGCCTGACCTGGGCGCCGTACGGCGCGCCGGCGACGATCCCGGTCGTCGCCACCGTCGCGCCTCCGGTCACCGACCGGCGGCCGCTGTGGCGCTTCCCCACGCCGGCCGTCTACAAGCACGGCGGCGGCGGCTGGGCGGGCAACGCGTGGGACGACGACGGCGACGACTGGCGCCTCTCGAACCGACAGGGCGAGTTCCGCGCCGCGAGCGGCTTCGGCGAGCTCGGCACCCTCGGCGGGATCGGGCATGGCTCGGGCGGCGGCGGGACGGGCACCGGTCAGGGCTATGGCCGCTCGGGCGCCGTGTCGACCGCCGCGCCCATGTCGACGACGCGGGGCGACGCCGAGGACGCCAAGGCGGACACCGCCTCGTCGCGCGACCTGCGCGGTGGCGACGACAGCGGCGGTGGCTTCGCGGCGGCCGATCCGGCGGAGGAAGCGGCGCCGCTCGCCGACCGGGTGAGCGCGGAGCCCGCCGACGAGCGCGCCGACGTGTTGACCGACCCGTTCGCCGGCGGGCTGCTCGGCGCGCAGACGCGGGGGCGTGGCCCGGCGCGGGAGGCGTTCTGGTCCGACGGGAACCTGCACTTCGAGCAGCAAGCTCGTTTCAGCCGCCGCCAGGCGCCCTACTGGTACGGCCTCCAGCCCCAGGCGTTCCATTACTCGACCGACTACCGCCTCGACGACGTCACCGAGTGGCTGCCCGGCTTCTCCC